>Ga0209139_10000507_pt1 | contig 13585 bp, 13 predicted proteins | sample BogFormECP14_OM3_FD_188246 | JGI IMG/M metagenome (GOLD analysis project Ga0209139, IMG submission 188246) | Bog forest soil microbial communities from Calvert Island, British Columbia, Canada - ECP14_OM3 (SPAdes) (version 2) | ecosystem: Environmental > Aquatic > Freshwater > Wetlands > Bog ...
CGCGGCTTATCTCGTCGCGGGGCAGCCGTCTTCGGGTCGAGGGTGAGGCCCAGGCCGCTGTCCTGCCCGTCTGTCAGCAGCACGATGGCTTTGCGTCCGGTACGGCCTGCGAATAGTTCGCGCGCGGTGAGGAACACGGCCTGGTAAATATTGGAGCCGCCGGTGTCCTCCAGCAACGAACGCGCGTCCACGCGCGCGACTGCTTTGCGGATCGTCCCCCAATCGCTCGAGAAGGAAAGCTGCAGGTAGGTGTGCGCCGAAAAATCCACGATGGCGGTTTGATCGGAGGAGGAGAGCGCATCCACCAGCGCGCGGGCTGCATTTCTCATTTCGTCAGATTCGCGCAGGACGCTGGGGCTGGCGTCGATCACGATGGCCACGCTGGCGGATTCCGTGGAAGCGTCGAAATAAGTGAGCGGCTGCTGCGCACCATCATCGAAGACGCGGAAATCGGCGCGCTGCAATCCGCGGACCGCGACGCCGTCGGCGCCGATCACGCTGCAGGTCACCGGAACAATCTGCGTAGTCACGGAAATCGCGCGAACGTCGGTCGAGGTTCCGGCACCGGCTGGTCCGTTCACGCCATCGCTATTTGTGGAGTTGCCCGCCGGAATTGCCTTCAGCTCACCCGTGACTGGATCACGCTTCCATGTGAGACCGTCGTCGAGGCGCCGCGGCTTCGGCAGTTTTGTGTTTTGCTTTTGCTGGGCCTGCAGCGAAATTTCCGGACGCGGCATCGGAAGCATCGCCAAGGCTATAGCCAGCAAAATTGTGAGCGGCACAACATGATGGGTCGGCGAATGCGCGCGGCGCTGATGGGAAATCCGGCGCAGTGGCATCGGGCGTTCAGTCGAGGTCGAAATCGCGCAGAGGTTTTTCGATGGGCCCGTCTTTGGCTTTCTTCAGCCCCTCCGCGAATTTTCGAGCGAGCACATCTTCTTTGGATTTCTCCGCTTCCACGGATGCGCGGAATTTCGCTTCCACTGCGTCCACCTGTTGCCGCAGCAGAGCCGCTGTGTCGTCCAGGTCCACAGAGGGCGGCGGCTTCGGAGGAGGAACGTGCGACAGCACCACGCCAATTTCGCGATCTATCGTGAGCTTGGCCTGACAACACGGGCAACCGACCGTGAATGTGTCTAGGGGCTTCTGAGTCATACGCGCATTTTACGCCAATTTTGGCAGTTCAGATATCGCGACGGAAAACCTCCGCGCGGCAGTGGCCACTTCCTTGCTAAAGATTCTGGCCGGGCGGCCGATATATGCACTACATAGCGGTAGGTGGCTGCCTAAGGTGTTGTGGCGTCAACGGCTCGGAAGTTTGTCGCCTGCTGTTCGCAAATGGTACGGAAAAAATTGCCCGGCATTTTCTTAGCCTTCAGATTTGGCGCTATTCAAGCACCGAACAGGTGAACCCACATTGAACGCACAAATCAAGATTGTTCCCACCATCCCGCTATCGCAGGCGGAAGCCGTCCCGATGGGGCCGGACCGCCGCAAGCGGAAGCGCGCCATGTTTGCCGTTCCAGTGCAGATTCGCGGCGGGGTGGGGACGCTCGAGGTTTTCGAGGACCTGGTCACCAGCATGGACGTTTCACGCGACGGCTTGCTGCTCTCCACATCACGCGGCGGCTACGCGGTAGGCCAAAGACTACACGTCGCCTGCCCTTACTGGTGCACGCCAACTGCGATCAACGTGCCGCGCAACGCGCAGGTGGTCCGCAACGTACTTTTGCCGAATTACACTTACGCGCTCGCTCTGCAATTTCTGCCGGGTGCGTGCGAGGAGGGGCCGTGGGGCCTGCCCGCGTCGCCATTCCCAAATCAGGTGCGTGTACTTTGCGTTGTGGCGGATGCCGTGGTGGCACGGGCGCTCTGCGAAGTGCTGGCGAAGGATGGTTACCACGTGGTGGCGGTGGCTTCGGCGCAGGAAGCGCTGGACATTTTGCGCAGCGAAGCGCCTGACGTCATCCTTGCCGAAGCTGAGGGGCAGGAGGTTTCCGGCTCGGACCTTTGCGCTATCGTGAAGACTTGCCCGCGCTTGCAGCACATTCCTGTGATTCTGCTCACTAGCTCCGCCCTGCCGTCGGACTACGCTTCGAGTCATCAGCTCGGAGCCGTCGTGTGCATGAGCATCCCTTGCAAGCCGGAGCGCCTGCGCAGCGCCATTCATCTGGTGGCGGCGCCGCCGGCGCTCTGCTCGGTTTACAGCTCGCGCTTCAATATGGGCTCGTTTGTCCGTACCTCTTAGGTGAGGCGCGCCTTCCGCAAAGTTCTCCGCGATCTGGGCGCAAAAAAAAGAACCTCGCCTCTTGCGAGACGAGGTTCCGAAAGACTTTCTGGCTGCTGGTGAGAGTCTAAGCCGGAGCGGGTTTTTCGCCCTTGGCGAGACCCGGAATCGGCCGCGGTTCAGGCCGCAGTGAAAGCTGCGGTTCCTTGGTCGGCACCGGCGGCGCAGCAGGTGGAGGCGGCGGAATCTTTTCCGGAAGCGGCTTGCCTTCCATCAAGAGTTTCAATTCCACGGCATCCAGAACTTCCCGGTCCAGTAAAGCCTGCGCAATGCGCTCCAGTTTGTCGGGTTGAGTTTCCAGAATATTGCGCGCTCTGCTGTAACCGTTGGTGACGATGCTGCGCACTTCCCCGTCGATTTTAATGGCGGTGTCTTCCGAATAATCGCGGTGCTGCGCGATCTCGCGGCCCAGGAATATCGCTTCTTCCTTCTTGCCGAAAGTAAGCGGACCCAGAACGCTCATGCCCCATTCGCAAACCATCTGCCGGGCGATTTCGGTGGCCCGTTCGATATCGTTTCCGGCACCGGTGGTGATGTGGTGCAGGAAAATTTCCTCGGCGGCGCGGCCTCCCATGAGTACGGCGAGTTGCGCTTCGAGGAATTCCTTGGTGTAGGTGTGCTTGTCGTCGATGGGCAACTGCATCGTGACACCCAGCGCCATGCCGCGCGGGATGATGGTCACCTTGTGCAGCGGATCGGCTCCGGGAGTCATGGCCGCAACAAGCGCGTGCCCGGCCTCGTGATATGCCGTGTTGCGCTTTTCCTCGTCCGACAAAATCATGGATCTGCGTTCGACGCCCATCAGGACTTTGTCCTTGGACATCTCGAAATCCACCATCGCGACGAATTTGCGGTTTTGACGAGCAGCCCACAGCGCGGATTCGTTCACCAGGTTCGCCAGATCGGCGCCCGAAAATCCCGGCGTGCCGCGCGCGATCACTGAAAGATCCACATCTTCGGAGAGGGGTACTTTGCGCGTGTGCACGCGAAGAATTTCTTCGCGGCCCTTCACGTCTGGACGAGGCACCACGACTCGCCGATCAAAACGGCCAGGCCGCAACAGCGCCGGATCCAGCACATCAGGACGGTTCGTCGCCGCAATCAGGATGACGCCTTCGTTGGATTCGAAGCCGTCCATTTCCACCAGCAAGGCGTTCAAGGTCTGCTCGCGTTCGTCGTGACCGCCGCCCAGCCCTGCGCCGCGATGCCGCCCGACCGCGTCAATTTCGTCAATGAAAATGATGCACGGCGCGTTCTTCTTGCCCTGTTCGAACAAATCGCGGACGCGGCTTGCGCCCACGCCCACGAACATCTCGACGAAATCCGAACCGGAGATCGAAAAGAACGGAACGTTGGCTTCCCCGGCAATCGCGCGCGCCAGCAAAGTCTTGCCAGTTCCTGGAGGCCCCACAAGCAGAACGCCCTTGGGGATGCGCCCGCCGAGCTTCTGGAATTTTTGCGGATCCTTCAGGAAATCGATAATTTCGTAGAGTTCTTCTTTCGGTTCGTCAATACCGGCTACGTCCTTGAAGGTCGCCTTCTTCTGCTGCGCCGTCAACAGACGCGCGCGGGACTTTCCGAAGCTGAGGGCCTTGTTTCCGCCCGCCTGCATCTGCTTCATCATGAAAACCCAGAAGAGAACCAGCAGCAGGAGCGGGCCGAAATTCACCAGGAACGTCAGCCAGTCGGCGTTCTTCACTTCCAAGTATTGATAAATGACGTTGTGCTCCTGCAACACCTTGGTGATATCAGGAATGGAAGTGTTGGCGATGGTGACGCCGCGGAACTTTCCGCCTTCGCGGTACTCGCCCCGCAGTTCGGCGCTATTCGGCGAGAGGTAGATCTGCACATCCTTGACGCCGTTGTTCTGCACCTTGGCTAGAAAATTCGTGTAGTTGGGTTCGTCGTCATGCGCGGACTGGCCCCCGGTGGAAGCCATCCTCCACAGGACAACGGCCAGCAAAATCATTAGAAGCCAAAATAAAATTGTTCGGACTGTTGAGTTCACCTTGTTACCTCGCCTGTTGCGGCGTTACCAAAAATACCGGCGAAAACCAATTTCGCTACTACGTTAGATGCAGCGGGCGTGCACAAAGTGTCCGACTTCGTACTCAGCTTTGTACCGCGCCGCTTTCAAGGCCGTCTTCTTCGATCACCACACCGACTCGTGTGTTCTGTCGCGCGCAAAAGTCATCCGCAGCAGGCATGCCTTGCGCCCAAATCACTCGCCCACCGCTTTCCAGCACCGGCCAGCCCGGCCGTGCACCACTGGGAACCCGACCCGCCAGAAACATGCTCTTCAGCTTCTGCGTTTGGCGCCGGCCCTGTGGCCGATAGGCGTCGCCAGGCCTCCAATTCCGCAAAATCAAAGGAGAGCGCAGTAGGTCAGCATCGAGGGCGTTGGCGTCCCTCTTAGTGTCGCTCTCCGTCAGAGGCCAGTCAATCATTTTCAGCCGGAAGCGTTTGCCGAGTTCCGGGACGGAAACAGACGCCGTATTGCTCAAGGGCAAGCTCACAATATATTCATACGAATTTGCACGCCGCGGAGTTTCGTCGCTCTTTCGCGGTTGCGCGGGCACGTTGAGCGCGAAAATCAGTTCGTTGAAATTTCGCCTTACGATGATGCCGCCAGGAAGTTCTACGGCGCGGCCGCTGGTGGATTCGTTCGCGAGGCGGATCACTTGCTCCACGTGGTTCGCGCCAAGCTCCCGCCGGTTCCCCCGCACACCTTCATAGAGACGGCGGATCAGTCGTTCCGTAAGCACGCGCAAAGGCCCGAAATCATTGGACTTCAGCGATGTGAAGGTTTGTGTGCTGGCGATACGGAGGTCGAGCGGCTGCAGCAGGTCCCGCGCAGCGATGCTGAATCCAGTGCCATCGTGGCGAGCAAGCGACTGGAAGCGGTCTTCAACCAGCGCATCCCAGAACGTTCCTTCCTCACGCGCCAGGCGCGCGAGCTCGCCGAGGTGGCTGACGATGGCCGGAGAAAAATCCTGCTGGAGCAATGGCAATAGTTTTTCGCGAATGCGCGCGCGCGTTCGCCGGGTATCGCGATTACTGGAATCTTCGCGCCATGTTTGCCCATTCGCCCGCAGGTATTCGCGGAGGGTTTCGCGGCGGCTGCCGAGCAGCGGGCGCACAATTCGGCCGGCTACCGGATAAATTCCCGCGAGGCCGGTGGGGCCCGTCCCACGAAGCAGGTGCGCCAAAACTGTTTCGGCCTGATCGTCCACCGTATGCGCCACGGCAATGTGCGTGAGCTGATTCTGATCGATCACGCGCTCGAAGAACGCGTAACGCAACCGGCGCGCCGCGTCTTCCAGGTTCCAACCTTCCCGTGCAGCTGCCGCCAACACATCTTCGCGCGCGATCAGGAATTCCAATCCGCGATTGCGCGCTTCGAGTTCGACGAATGAAGCATCGGCATCGGATTCGGCTCCGCGCAGTGCGTGATTGAAGTGCACCACCGCGAGCGTGATGCCGAGTTCATCGCGCAGACGATCCAGCAGCGCCAGAAGCGCCAGCGAATCCGCGCCTCCGGAAACGGCAGCGCCCACACGGTCGCCGGCAGTCAACATCCGCGATTGCCGGATGGTGTTCAGTACGAATTGTTCCAGCGGAGTGCGCACGGGCCGATTCCCCCCTCGTCGCAAGGTTGGGAGAAAACCATGTTAACAGCCGGAGCATGAAGGGTCGAGCGAGGCGCGACAGTGAGGAGCAACAGGCAGCCGCAGAAGCGGCCGGAAATCACAAGCGATCGGCGATTTGCTGGGTGTACAGATCGCGGCTATAGGAAATGCGCCGATCCAGCGCCACTGCGGCGAAGTAGGAACAATTCTGGCGCTCCTGTTCGAACCATCCCGATAGTCCGGGCGCCATGCGGAGTGAAACGCGGTTCAGAACTTCGAGCAGGCCGTAGTAGGTTCCCACGGCGCGAATTTCGGACTGGTCGTCGCCGCGTTCCGGGCACAAGCGCACCAGTTGCAGCAGACGATTGAAATCATCCGCGGCTACTTCCTGGTCTGCAATGCTGGTGACTTCGCGGACGCGGTCCGACAATACGACCTTGCGGCTGGAAGCGAGTATCGAACGGCAATAGGACACAAAAAACTGCAGGAAAATTGCCAGCGAGAACGCGCAGATGAGTGCAGCGATCATCGCGCTCTCACCATCAATCGTGCGGGCTCCAAGCGGGCATCCTCCTGGATGTGCGCGAAGGTGTAGACCCAAGCCATTGGCAGCCACAGTCCTACGACGGGCGGAACCCAGCGCAGAAAGTTTGGTTCCAGTCCCGGGAAAAGATTGCGGAGGGCGTAGGTGCAAGCATTGGCGCTGAAATAAACTCCAAGCGCGAGAACCAACTGGATCAACCGCGTCCGTGTTTCGCGCAGCTTTAAGATGGCACCCCACAGAAGGTAGGTAAGCACCACGCCTATGAAGTAAAAGTTCTGGCCGAGTTCGACAACGAAACGGCTCGTCAGATGAGTGCGATTTTGATGGACCACCGCATACGAGAAAACGGCTGTTAGAAGAATGAGCATCACTGCGGCGCCGCGGATGTAACGGCTGACACCCATCTCCGCGAAGGCTTCCTGGTAGAACTTGATGATGACCCAGAACATCAGGACGTTCAGCAAGCTATCGGTGTAGTAGTAAAAGAAGACGTATGTGTTGGAGTTGAAGCCAAAATGTTGGACGCAGTAATATAGCCCGCAAGTAACCACAGCATCGCATAACATGTAGAAACAAATGGGGAAATTGCGAATTGCTTGTTTGCGGTAGACTAGAAACACCACCACGCTGATTTCCGTGAGGAAACCTAGAAGCCACAACATGTAATCGAGTGGTCCAAGCATTCCAGTTTCGCTTCCGGCGCCTGGCCACTCAACCCCTTTAGCAGGGGTTACCTGGAACTAATTCCAGGGTGTGGGTGGCACCGGGGCCGTCGTGCTGGCCCAAGGTGTCGGCGGCACAGGAGCCGTCGTACTCGCCCAGGGAGTTGGCGGCACAGGAGCCGTCGTACTCGCCCAAGGAGTCGGCGGCACGGGAGCCGTCGTGCTCGCGACTGTAATGGCCTTCAGACCTACAGCGCTGGCCAAGACCAACATGGCCAACACCGCAACTACTAACCACTTACTCATTGACCCCTCCGAGTAGGGACACTACGCGGCGGAGTCTATAATGTGGTTAGTTGCCGTCAAGAGGAAAATTACGGGGGCATGTGTCTAAACGGTACACACCCCTACCTCTTGGCTGATTTCGAGCCTTTCCAGATCGTGCAGGTCAAATTAGCGGTTGGGAGTGCGTAGGGTCAATGGACCGAAAGTACCACTCGCGCGGGACTTTCCAGGAGGGAAATAAGCGTGAAAGTTGGAGGATTCTGCAAATAGAACACACACGTTCCGAATCTCCATACGCTGCTATTCGTGGGGCAAAACTCTTTCTGCTTTGGGCGGACTCTGCTAACATACATGCGCAAGCAAATCGATAATTTATGCAGCCTGGAGTGAAGCAACAATGGCACTAGCATGTGAAATGTGCGGCAAGAAGCCGCTGTATGGCAATGCGATCAGCCACGCGCACAACGTCACGCGGCGTCGCTGGAATCCGAATCTGAGGCGGGTCAAAGCTGTGATTAAAGGCGCCCACAAGCACGTCCGCGTCTGCACCTCCTGCATCCGTTCCGGCCGCGTTCAAAAGGCCGCGTGAAGTCGGCCCTCCTCTGGAAGGAGTCCCGTTTGTCACGACGAACCCTCACCATCGCCATCCTACTGGCGGGTGTGTGCGTGGCTGGTTGCAAAAAGGAAACGGCTCCGGGACCGGACGTGTGGGCAGTAGTGAACAGCAAGGAGATCCAACGGTCCGAAGTCGAAAAGTATTTCCGCACGCGCGTGAACGCGGAGGGCCCGGCGCCGTCGCAAGAGGAAGCGCTGTCGCTGAAGCTGAATATTCTGGATGAATTGGTGAACAACGAAATTCTGCTGGAGCGCGCGAGCAAGCTGAATCTGATCGCGAGCGATGCGGAAGTGGAAGACAAGTTCACCGAATCGAAGAGCCCGTACACCGAAGAAGAATTTCAGAAAAAGTTGCGCGATTCGGGGCTTACGGTGGACGACCTGAAGGCAGACATCCGGCGGCAACTTTCCGTGCAGAAACTGCTGAACCGGGAAGTGGTGGCGAAGATTTCGATCACCGACCAGGATGTGATCGACTTCTACAACAAGAACCGCGGGCAGTTCAACGTGGCCGAACCGCAATTTCATGTGGCGCAGATCGTAGTGACCCCGCATCCGGACGCCACGGTGCACAACCGCAAGAACGACAAGGCTACCTCGGAGCCCGAGGCCAAGCGGAAGATCGCGCTGATCGAACAGAAGCTGGAGAGTGGCGCTGATTTCTCGCAGCTGGCGATGGATTATTCAGAAGACTCGACGGCGGCAACCGGGGGCGATCTGGGCTTCGTTCCGGAATCTGCGTTGAATCAATCTGACCCGCTGCTGAAAAAAACAGTGCTGGGGATGAGGCCTGGCGACGTGACGCCACCGATCGGCGTGAAAAACGGAGGCTACCGCATTCTCAAGTTAGTGGCCAAAGAGCCCGCAGGGCAGCGCGAGCTGTCCGATCCGCAGGTGCAACAATCCATCCGCGACATGCTGCGCAACCGCAAGGAACAGCTTCTGCGTTCAGCGTACATGATCGAGGCGCGCGATGAATCCCGCGTGACCAACTATCTGGCCCGCCAAATTCTGGAATCGGCTGGAAAACTTCCCGCTTCAAAATAATCGGAAATCAAAAGGGCGTATGGCAGGAATTCGATTGAGGTCGTGGTCTGCGCGAAGCTAGCCGCGGCTGACGGTGTGCGCCAGAGGCCGGCCCGGACGAAGAATCCGGGCCAAGAATATCGCGATAAGCCCTGCCAGTGGGGTCAGGAAGATGCAGACGAGGAATCCCTTCCAGAGCCCGACGCCTTCCTTTTCCATTCTTGAGGACGTCAATACACAGAGCATGACCCAGAGGAGGCCTACGGTTGCGAAGAGCAGCCACGCAGCGATCGCAGCAAAATGAACATGTGAAAACATTCCGAATCCCCCAAGTTTGCCATTGCGTTCAGATTCGGGACGCCCGCCCGGATTGCAACCATTGTCACCGGAGCAGGGAGGCGGGGAAAGACGCGAGAAACACGAGGGAACTTAAAGGTTACTAGTAACGAGTCTGAAACTTGGGTTCAGCTGACGACGGCGACCACCTCTCCTGCGTTCACGGTTTGGCCTTCGATCACGTGCAGGCGATCAACCGTGCCGGATTTCGGCGCGCGAATCTCATTCTGCATTTTCATGGCCTCCACCACCAGCAGACCCTGGCCGGCCTGCACTGAATCACCCGTCTTCACCAGCACACGCACAATTTTCCCCGGCATCGGCGCCAACACACGCTGGAGGCCTTCTGCTTCGATGGTGCCGTCACGATTGCGTCGCCATTCGCGTTGGTCCTGAATTCCAATCTTAAATTCCCGGCCGCCGGTGGTCGCGCGCAACTCCGTACCTGCCGACTCCACGCGCACGTCGAAGGATTTTCCGTTTATCAGGACCGAATAGATTCCGGGTGCTATCGTGACCGCGTCGGCTTCTAGACGCTGACCATCGATAGTCCAAACCGGATGGTCGCCCGCTTGGGAGAGCTCGACTTGACGTTTTTTCCCAGCTATTTCGATCTGCAATTTCACCGGGGCTCCGCTCCTATTCCGACGATGTGGTCAAAGTTGTGGATCACGATTCACTTGCTCCCGCCGGCTCTCGGTTTTCCACAGTGATTCTGTAATTGGCGGCGTCTGGGAAGAATTCGTTCCGCCCGCGCGCGACGTGTGCCAGAGAAATGCGGCGATGGCTGCGGCTTCCTCGGCCTGGGATTCCACCTCGTCGGCACCTGCTGGCGCGGCGTGCGGAGCGCTCAGGAAATCGTCCAGCCAGCGTGTGTAAATTGCGCTTTCCCGGAAATCGCGGCTCGCGAGGATGCGGCGGAAAAGCGAGACGTTTGTTTTTATACCGCTGGCATTGAATTCCTGAAGAGCGCGTCCCAACCGCGCGAGAGCTTCCTGGCGATCGCCGCCCCAGGCGATGAGCTTTCCCAGCATCGGGTCATACTCGTTTGGCACCGTCCAGCCCGCGTAAATCCCCTCGTCCAGGCGAATTCCGGGGCCGGTGGGAACTCCGCAGCTTAGAATTTTCCCTGGCGAAGGGAAAAAGTTATTGTCCGGGTCTTCGGCGTAGATGCGGCACTCGATGGCATGGCCGCGCAGTGCAATTTCTTCCTGGCGAAACGGCAACGGCTCGCCTGCCGCAATGTGCATCTGCAATTTCACCAGATCCAAGGAGGTGACCATTTCGGTGACGGGATGCTCCACTTGCAGACGCGTATTCATCTCCAGGAAATAGAAATTGCGCTGCGCGTCCACCAGGAATTCCACGGTGCCCGCGTTCGTATAGTTGCCTGCGCGGGCCAGTTTCACCGCAGCCTCTCCCATGGCTTTCCGCAAATCCGTGGTCATCACCGGCGACGGCGCTTCTTCGATCACCTTCTGGTGCCGACGTTGCACGGAACATTCGCGCTCGCCGAGATAGACAAAATTTCCGTGATGATCCGCGAAAATCTGGATCTCGATATGCCGGGGGCGCTCGAGATATTTCTCGAGGTAGAGTCGCGCGTCACCAAACGCGTTTTGCGCTTCGGACGTGGCATCGCGCCATGCGGAGGCAAGCTCGCTCTCGCCCGCGATGCTGCGCATGCCTTTGCCTCCGCCGCCTGCCACTGCTTTCAAAATTACAGGGAAGCCAATTTGCCGCGCTATTTCGGCGGCCTCTTCCAGTGTCTTGATAGGATTCAGCGTTCCGGGCACCATGGGTGCGCCTACGCCTTGCGCAATTTGCCTTGCTGCGGTCTTCGATCCCAACCGCTCCATCGCGGCGGCGGACGGGCCGATGAAAGTGATCCCGGCGTCCACGCAGGCGCGCGCGAGCGCGGGATTTTCCGCCAGGAAACCGTATCCGGGATGAATTGCGTCGCAGCCGGCGTAACGCGCGACGCCGAGAATTTTCTCAATCACCAGATAGCTTTCGCGCGAGGGGGCTGGGCCAATCGGATAGGCTTCGTCCGCGAGACGAACGTGCAGCGATGCGCGATCCACATCGCTATACACCGCGACTGAGCGCACGCCCAGTTCCCGGCAAGCCCGCGCGATGCGCACGGCAATCTCGCCGCGATTGGCAATCAATACCTTGCTAAACATTCAGTCACTCCGAGCAAGTCCGGGATTCTAGCATCTTTAGTATATTGGCCAGCATCTCGGCCATCCGCCCGCGCGCGATAGCCCAGCCAAGCCCGGTTCGTTGACACCTGTGTGAGCCGCTGTTAGATTGCATACTTTGTGTTCATAGGGCGGCTCACATTCAGTATCCGGCGCATTATCTGGTTGGCTTCGTCGGCCGCGGTGCTCGCGTCTGCCTTCGGTTGCGCGGTCAGTCAGAAGACGGTGGTGAAGCCGTCGCAAGCGCCGGCCGCGCTGCAAACCGCGACGAAAGCGGACCTGATTGACAGCTACAATCGCCAGGCGCAAGCGATCCAGTCTCTAAACGCTGGCGTGACGATGAAGCTGATCGCAGGTTCTGCTTATTCCGGCGCGATCGAGCAATACCATGACGTGAACGGTTTTATTCTGGCGTCCCGGCCTGCCAACATACGGGTGATCGGCCAGGCTCCGGTAGTCGGCAAGAATATCTTCGACATGGTGAGTGACGGTTCGACCTTCAGCATCTACATACCGTCGAAGAATAAATTTATCGTTGGCCCGGCTGATCTGGAGCGTCGTGGCGGGAAGCCGATCGAAAATCTTAGGCCGCAGCATTTGGTGGACGCGCTGTTTTGGCCCGCCATCACCGGTCGCGCGCCGGTCTTGTTCGAGGAAGCCAGCGAAGGGGCGGCGCGATTCTACGTACTGACCGTGGTGAGAAACGAGACCACGCAATCTGCAGCTGGCTCGAGCGTTGCCGGGAGCGCCGATGCGGGTCAGCAGGGAAGTCCCCAGCCTTCGGCATCCAACTGGGAAATCGCGCAGAAAATATGGTTCGACCGCACGGACCTGCGCGTCGCAAGAATTGAGAATTTTGGCTCAGGTGGTAAGGTGGTCTCGGACGTGGCCTACGCAGATTGGCAACCTGCGGGCAGCACCACGTATCCGCGGCAAATAGCAGTTACGCGGCCAGGCGAAGACTATCAATTGCAGATAGCAATCAAGAAGATTACTGTGAACGAGCCGATTGCTTCGGATCGCTTCACTTTGCCGCAGCCATCGGGCACCGATCTGGTGCGTGTCGGCCAAAATGGCGAGGACGACACTCAAAAAGATTCTGGCAAGACTCCCAAGGAGCCGCAGCACTAGGGCGTTCATGATTGCCTGAACGCTACGAAAAATTATGATTCGTTACATGATAATGCAAAACGTGCTGCACCGGCCGCTGCGCACGTTCATCACCGTGCTGGCCGTGGCCGTCGAGGTCACTCTCGTGATCATCGTCGTGGGTCTCACCAGCGGCCTACTCTCGGAATCAGCCAAACGCATCGAGGGTGTCGGCGCGGACATTATGGTTCAGCCACCTCAGGCGTCTTACTTGATGGCCTTTAGCGGCGCGCCCATGCCCATCGCGATCGCAAGTAAGTTAGCGCAGCTCGAATACGTGCAAGCCGTCGCCCCAGTCCTGACGCAGTTCAATACGAGCGGCATCGAAATCGTTTATGGCATTGACCGGGAGAGCTTTCACGCTGTTACTGGTGGATTCGTTTTTCACGAAGGCCATGATTTGCAGGGGCCGAACGACATCCTTGTGGATGACGTCTATGCCAAATCAAAAAAAATAAAGCTCGGCCAGGACGTGCATCTTTTCGATCACGATTTTCACGTGGTGGGCATCGTTGAGCATGGCAAGGGGGCGCGCCTCTTCGTCTTCCTCTCCACGCTCCAGGAAATCGGGGGCTCGCACGACAAGGCTTCTGTCTTTTTCATTAAGTGTGATCGCACCGATCACACTCCGGCAGTGACGGATGAAATCAAGGACCTTCTCCCACGCTATGAGGTTCGCCCACTGAGGGATCTGATGTCGCTGATGACCTCCTCGAACCTTCCAGGTCTCGCCGCCTTCATCAATGTGATGATCGGTATCGCCGTGGTGATCGGTTTCCTGGTGATCTTTCTCTCGATGTACACCACCATCATCGAGCGCACTCGCGAAATCGGGGTGCTCAAATCCC
>Ga0209139_10000508_pt1 | contig 13556 bp, 7 predicted proteins | sample BogFormECP14_OM3_FD_188246 | JGI IMG/M metagenome (GOLD analysis project Ga0209139, IMG submission 188246) | Bog forest soil microbial communities from Calvert Island, British Columbia, Canada - ECP14_OM3 (SPAdes) (version 2) | ecosystem: Environmental > Aquatic > Freshwater > Wetlands > Bog ...
GCGGTGATGGTGTAGGAGAAAGGCGTTGCCGTCAGCAATCCGGTGAGAGAATCCGGCAGGAGTTGGCCGGGTTGGATGTCGTGCTGGCCACTCGCCGAGGGAATGAGAACGGGGGAGTACGCGGGGCCGCCTCCGAAGGTATAAGCGCCATTTGGATTGGTGCCGAAGATGGTGGCGTCGCGATTAAAGCGGAGCTCCGCGCCCCATTTGAAACTGTGGGAGCCGTGCGTATAGGTCATGTCGTGTTTCAGCTGATAGACATTTCCGTAGGAGCCGAAGATGGAGCCGTCGGCGGAGTTGAAATTCTGGAAGAGGCCGTCGGCGAACATCATGGCGGGTTGTGTGTGATTGGTAGCGGGGAAAAAAGGAGTGCTGCGGATATAGCCGATCGACGTGGTGAAGGCGAGGTGCTGGGAAATGGTGCGCGAATAACGGATGGCGGCGCTTCGCTGATGATCGAAAAAATTGACGCCGAAGGTGGGATCGATAACGGTTTGGTCGGGATTTGTTGTTGGGCCACTCACCTGGTTCAGGCTGAAGCGGCCGAAGAGAGTGGCTTTGTCGGAAATGCGATGATCGATGCGAACAGAGAATTGGTCGGTGTCGGTGGCTACCTTGGAGGACGTTGCGTAGGTGCGGGCTCCGTAGGCGCCTTGCGGCTCGTTAGGTAAAGGATAGGCGGCGAGGATGTTCGCGACCGCCGGGCTCACCGGGACGGTCAACGTGTCGCCGGGAAATGTGGTGGTGTCGATTCCTTGGCGCTCGGCCGCGGTGGGCACTGGAAACACTTGTGTGGTTCCAAGGACTTGGCGGAAGCCCTGGTACTCGACGAAGTAAAAGGTTTTGTCGCGGCCGTCGTAGAGGTGGGGAAGAACGACGGGGCCGCCGTTGGTGGTGCCAAATTCGTTGCGCGCGAAGGGCGGGATCCGCTTGGGCGCGACTTCACTTTCGTGGTCGAAGAAATTTCGGGCGTCAAAGGCGGCGTTGCGGATGAATTCGAAGGCGCTGCCATGCACGGCGTTGGTGCCGGGCTTGGTGATTACGTTGTTGAAGCCAGCGGCGCCGTGGCCGATTTCCGCGGGCATTACGCCGGAGCTCGATTGGACTTCCTGAATGGCGTCGACGTTGAAGTTGGAGAACGTGGCGCCGCCAAGTTCGGGGTCGGTGGTATCGGCGCCGTCCATGGCGAAGACCGAGGCCGAGCCGCGCTGACCGTTGACGGCGAACTGTTGCGTGAAATTGGCGGCGCCGTTGGTGTCGGTCATGGTTCCGGCAGCCAGAAGAAGGAGCTTGCTGAAGTCGCGCTCATTGAGGGGAAGGTTGGAGACTTCGCCGCTGGAAAGATGCCCGCCTCCGCTCGCTTGCGGCGAGGCCGATTCGCTGGCAGGGAGCACTCGGAGCACTCGATCCTCTGTTGAGAGTTGGAGAACAACACTCAGTGTGCTCGCATCTTTTATGGTCAGAGGATTTGCCGTACGGTACGTTATGTCGGCGAAGGTCGCGGAAAGTTCGTAGTTTCCGGCAGGTATGTCCGCGAAGGAAAATTCACCTTGCGACGAAGTCTTTTGCACAAATTCGCGGTCGCCGGAAATCGCACGAAGTCTTACGGTTGCATCGGCGACGCGGCTTCCCGCCTTGTCGCGCAAAACCCCTTTCCAGGCAGGCACAGGAACCGCACTGGCGAGTGGCGCCAGGCAGACGCAGAGCAGAAGGACGGCGAGCAGACGGATGGCAAGGACACGGACTGCAATCGCAAAACGGAAACCTGCAAACCGGTGGCCGGCAACTACAAGAGATTGTCCCAGATAGTCCTCGCGTTGTTCTCGGCTCCGTTGCGAGTCGATAAACTCTAGCAAACCGTGCTCAGTCGTGACTGACGAAATGCCTTTCCGCTGAAGTGCTACTTCGCTCGGCAAACAGAGCGCTCGTCAGCAGGGTCAGGCCGCCCCATACCGCGAATTCCCACCAAAATTGATGGCGCGTGACGACCTCGAGGTTGAGGGCGTCGGCCATGGCTTCGCTTGCATCTTCCGCCTTGAAAACAGCTCGGTCATAGTTGTGCTGAAGCGCGGGAATGTCCTCTCGTTCTTCCGGGGTGTCATGAAGATCGCGCTGCATGTGGCTCGGCGGGCTGGCGCTGGCTACCTTCTGTGCGGTCAAGGCGCGTTGAATCTTCACTTCGGAGGCGCCGCGTGCGGCGGACCATTGGAGCGCGGTGCCGACGGTGACAGCCGTAAGGCCAATCCAGCAGGCCAGCATCGTGTACGCGAGGAATCTATGTAAATGCATGCTTGCACCTTTGCCCGAAGAGCCGAGGTGGAAGACCCGTCGTTTGGAGCCGCGGCCGGACACGCCCGAAACACAGGCATCTTAGGGCATGTCCGTTGAAATTGGCAAAGCTCCCATGGAAAGGTGGTGCGGAAGGAGGGATTTGAACCCCCACGGCCTTTCGGCCACAAGATCCTAAGTCTTGCGCGTCTGCCAGTTCCGCCACTCCCGCACGGAGTGTAAAGCATTGAAGGGAAAAGCTATTGTCGCGTCTCGGAGACGTGAGCGCTGCCCGTTTCTGGTGCAACTGTGCATGAAGTGTGCATCATAGCGGTTTTTGCTCCTGCCTCGATCAGCCTGGCAGCGTCCATAATATCAGCTTCGCTGACGATGTTGTACCGCTGGACATGACGCTCGCGCAGATCGTGCTGTCGCTCGCGAAGATTGCCGCGAACGAAACGCTAAAGGGAACCGCTGAAAAAGTGTGAGTCGAGTGCGGTTAGGTGCGGGGCAGAAGTAGGGAGGCCGATTCTGCTGTTTCAGGCCCAGTACCCACTTCTCCGGTAACCGCTGCCAGCTCAGACGGTCGACGCAACAGCCCTCTAATCGGTTGATGGCAAATGGTTTTCAAAAACTAACGATCTTCGAATCTGTACTCAATCAAACCCTGTCAGGGTGGTGTTTCCTTTAAATTCGCGATCGCGAACGAGTTTAGTCTTTGAAACTTATGCAAATAGACCTTGGGTTAGTGTTGCGTCGACCCATTGAGATCATCGCGTTAATCGGGACTCACGGCGAACCCGAGCCTGCTGCTGAAAATACCTGCCTCTCCTCGCCTCTCCTCACAGGTGCGGGCTCTTGCAATCTTCGCCATTTGAACCAGAAGCGGGAACTTCTGTTCGGTTTCGAGTGAATGTAGTGCTAAGTGGCTTGTACCAGGGGTGTGGTTTGAGGATTGAGACGTAGGCCGCTTTTTCCGTGCAGGGAAACGTTCGTAAACTCGAATGAAGAGTGAGGAAAATTGAAATTTGTCCGCGCGAGGATGCTTCTGTGCAGTGGTTTTCTTGTCAGCTCAGGCTTCATTTCCGGTTGCAGCACCAACAGTTACGTGGCGGTGCCAACGATTACTCCAGGTTCGGCGGTTTTATTGGCGGGACAGACAGTTCAATTCAGCGCTGCGGAGTTCGGAAACCCCGTCTCCAATGCAATTTGGTCTGTTAATCATGTCGCTAGCGGAACCGCCGCAACTGGAACAATTACTTCCTCCGGTTTATACACGGCCCCGGCCAATACGACCCTGACAGAAGTACAAATTAGCGCGGGCGACTCAGTGTACAAGACGCAATCGACGCCCGTTCAGGTTTCAATTTTCCAGCCGAACCACTTTCAGCCCGGTACGGTTTCGCCATCCAACAATCCCTTGGTGGCGCTATATACCTTCACCGCGCCGCAGGGGGCCTCCGTCCAAATACAATTCGGCACCACAACAAACTACGGCCTAACGACGTGGTCGCAGCAAGGCCCGGAAGTAGGCGGACCCGTCCAGATACTGGTGGCGGGTATGCGCGCCAGCACCGCCTACCACATGCAAGCGAGTGTTCGCCTCCCCAACGGGAATACTGTGTTCGATACCGATCAGGTATTCACAACCGGAGCGATACCGGCCAGTATCCTGCCAATTCTAGCCGTCCAGCAAACTGCGGGGTTGAATCCAGCTTCCGGTGTTGAATCGCTTTCTCTGGTCGAGGAAGCTTCACAAACGCAGCTTACGGCGGTGGTTACCGACCTGGCGGGCAACGTGATCTGGTATTACCCAATGCAACCGAGTAATCCGTTTCCGATGAAGCTTTTGCCCAACGGCCACATGCTAATACTGTTCTCGACGGGAATGATTCAAGAGATTGACCTGGCAGGCAACGTCATCTCTCAGATTTCCTGGACGGACATGCAACAAGGCCTGATAGCGGCGGGGTCTTCCCTTTCCGCGCCGGACGTTATGGGCGGGAGCCACGATCTTGTTAAACTCCCGAACGGACATCTCGTCTTCATTGCCATTTACAACCAGACGGTTACGACTGCGTCCGGACCCACGACGGTCATCGGCAATGTATTGATCGATTGGGACCCGCAACTAGGCCCGGTATGGACGTGGTCTACCTTCGACCACATTCCTCTGACCCACGCCCCGTACGGAATGCCGGACTGGACGCATGCGAATGCCCTCCTATATTCGCCCGACGACGGAAACCTGATACTTTCCATGCGAAATCAAAATTGGATCGTCAAGATCAATTACCAGAACGGAGCGGGCGATGGGAGAATTTTGTGGCATCTTGGCCCGGACGGCGATTTCACGCTACCAAGTGGTCAAGCTCCCATCGAATGGAACTATGGGCAGCACTATCCTGTTCTTTTAGGTCCGAACACGGCGGGCATCTTCCCGTTAATGTTTTTCAACAACGGCAATAACCGCCTGGTGGACGCCAACAATGATGTTTGCAGCACGCCGGGGTTTATGGCGTGCTATAGCAGCGTGCCGATCTTCCGATTGAATGAATACACGAGTACCGCGGAGGTATTGGAAGAAACCAATCTCGCACCGGCTTTTTCATTCTGTTGCGGGAGCACGAACCTGCTGACGAACGGAGATTTGGAATACGACGTAGCGGACGATATATACACGCCGAACGTCTCGTACATACAAGAAATGACCCCAGGACAGCCCCCGCAGCTTGTGTGGCAAATGAACATTACCGGGCAACTGGCCTATCGAGGCTTCCGAATACCGAGCCTTTATCCGGGCGTCGAGTGGACGCAATCGGCGATTGCGACTGCGAATGCCAACGCGGCGGCACAACCCGCACGTTCCAGTACCCACTAGGGCGATTTACGGGCAGTTGAACGAGAGCCTCGCTGTGCATCAAGTGTGAATGATAGGCCCCTAAAGGCCGGTGAAGTTCGATGTAGTCCGGTGAGCTAAGTAAAAGAAAATCCGGCTAACTAGCGTGTTTGCAATGCGCGAGTTTTCGTTCCTAAGTCTTGCGCGTCTGCCAGTTCCGCCACTCCCGCAGTGGTAGCACCAATATACCGGTAATCGGGCTCGTGCCGCTATATCAAGGATGGGGCTGGATTGTGACCCTCGTCAGGAGCATAATAGGGCATCGTTTTGTTGTTCCGTTGGGCCACCCCCGCGGCCTAAATTGGCGCCTTCCCCAAGTCTGGCGTCAACTCGAAGCCCCGCTGCGAAAGAGGGCAGCGCCATGATTATTCAAGAGCAGGGCGACCAGTTCATCCTGATTCGGCAGACGGACCATGCCATGTTGTCGGGGTTTTTTGCGCGGGCGATGGGTAACAGGCTCTTTAGCCGGCCCGAGCCCTTCGAGTCGTTTTGTTTGGCTGCGGCTGAGCACGACAACGGCTGGAACGAGTGGGAACTGCTGCCGCAGATCGATCCGAAGACTTTCACGCCTTACAACTTCATGTCGATTCCGACGGAAGATCACATTGCGCTTTATCAGCGCGGAATTGAACGAGTGGTTCGCGCTGACCGTTACGCGGGATTGCTCGTCAGTATGCACTGTGCCGGGCTCTACGACAGGACGCGGGCCACGATGCCAGGATTCTCGGCGAAGTACGTCAAATCCCATGAGGCGCATCTTGTTTCGGATTTTCTGCAGCGGCTTAGGCTGCAGCAGTTGCGGCTAAAAGTGGACCTGCGCGCCGATCCACTGATGAAGGCATACGCGGACGACCATTCGCTGCAGGCGAACCTTCAGCGCCTTGAGGCGCTCGATCGACTTTCACTCTATTTTTGTCTGGCGCCTTTGGATGGCTCGACGATCGATGCGGTTCCCGTGAATGGGAACGGCAGCGAGGCCGATTGGGACCTTCAGCCTGCGGGAGTCAGTTCCGTGACGCTGCAGCCGTATCCTTTTCAGAAGGATCCGCTGGAGATCAGCATTCTGGCGCGGCGCGTTCCGAAACGGCCGTATGCCGACGAGAACGAATTTCACAAGATCTTGGCGTCTGCTCCTTATTTTGCAATCAACTTTACTTTGAGCGCGGATGGTGCGCGCATCCACTCGCGTTCCGCTGTCGCTTAGTCGGCCCGCCTCATCGATCTTCCCGCTTATTGCTTAGTCTAAAGTTTGGCCGCGCGTTTCCGGCAGAGCCAGTGCGAGCAAAGCCGCCATCAAGAACGCACCCGCCTGCAAGAAGAAGGCTGGTCCAATCCCGTACCGCAGCGCGAGCGCTCCAACCGCGAACGGCGCCACCGCGGACAGCCCTCGGCCGATGTTGTAACTCAATCCCATAGCCGCCGCGCGGATTTCTCCGGGGAAAAGTTCGCTGGCGATGGCAGCGTAGCCGGAGAAATAGCCTGTCCCGAAAAATGCAACAAAGGGGCCGAGCGCCAGTAGCCAGAATGCGCTGCGCGACATTCCGTAAATCGGCACGAGGGCCGCGGCGATAAGCAGATAGAGAAAGTAGGGTTTGCGCCGGCCAAAGGCGTCCGAAAAAAAGCCGAATAGCGCGTAGCCGAGCCATTTCCCGAAACAAATCACCAGGAAAAAAGTAGTGGTCGTGACGAGGCTGAGTCCTCTTCCACCTTTCTCTGGTGGCAGTGACAAATACGATGGAATCCACGTAAATAATCCCCAGTAGCCGAACATGCTGAAGGCGTTCATCGAGGTGGCCAGGATTCCGTTTCGTAGAACGCCCTTATCCAGCAGCTTGCGAAATAGAACCTTCTCTTTGCGAGCCGCGCGCTGCTTCCACAACTCAGGCTCCGGGACTTGGCGCTGGATCCAGAAGACAAGAATCGCCGGCAGCACACCCACAAGAAATACCGGCCGCCATCCAAAATGCGGCAGGATCAGGGCTACGACCAGAGCGGCGATGGCTTCTCCGATCGCGTATGCCGACTGCATAAATCCCAGGGCTTTGCCGCGATGCTCTGCGCGCCAGGTCTCCGCGATCAGAGCGGCTCCGGTGGTCCACTCGCCGCCCATGCCTAACCCAAGAATGAAGCGGAACGTGGCGAGCTGGGGAATGGTGTGCGAGAAGCCGCAAGCAGCGCTTGCCAGCGCGTATACCAAAATGGACGCCATCAACGAGCGGATGCGGCCGATGCGGTCCGCGAGAACTCCGAAAAGCAAGCCGCCGATCGCCGAAGCGACGAGGGTGAGCGAGTTCAGCAGCCCGGCGGTGCGCGTGTCCATCGCAAATTCGCGGATGAGGAACGCGAGCACGAGGGAGTAGAGCATCACGTCCATGGCGTCGAGCATCCAGCCGAGGCCGCCGGCGATCAGCGAGCTACGCTCTGGCGGCGTTGCGTCGCGAAGCCAGTCGAAGCTGAATATGCGTTTGAAATTTAGTGGCGAGCTTAGTGCGGCCGGTTGCGCGACAGAGGACTGGGGAGCAGGCAGGTCGGTCACGCGGCGATTGTACCCAAAAGCGCCCGGTGACGCGTCAGGAAGTACGAGACAACATCCATCCACACTTTCTGGCGTGGTCACTTGATGGGTGTACGATTTCGCTCGCGTATTACTATCTGCCATAGTATGGGTGCAACATTTGTTTCTCTGGGGGCGAAACGATGAGTTGTTTGAGACGCTTGACGAGTGTGCTGTCTATTCTTGTGATCATGCTGCTGGTTGGGCTCCATGTTCCGGTTCTCCGCGCCCAAACGCTTGATGAAAGCTCGTTGAAGGGAATGAAGTGGCGCCAGGTTGGCCCATTCCGTGGTGGACGCGCGCTTGCTGGCACGGGAGTTGCGGGCGATCCGTTGACGTACTACTTCGGTTCTGTGGCCGGTGGCGTGTGGAAGACGACTAACGGCGGCGAGGCCTGGACGCCGGTGAGCGACAAGACCGGGATCATGTCGGTTGGCGCGATCGCCGTGGCTCCGTCGGATCCGAATGTCGTGTACGTTGGCACGGGCGAATCCTGCTGGCGCGGAGATATTTCGTACGGCGACGGAATGTATAAGTCCGTCGACGGCGGCAAAACCTGGACGCACATTGGGCTCGAAGACACGCGGCATATTTCGAGAGTCATCGTGCACCCCGCAAATTCTGACGTGCTCTTTGTTGCCGCAATGGGCCATGCTTACGGGGCGAACGAAAAGCGCGGTGTGTTTCGTTCGAGCGATGGCGGCAAGACCTGGCAGAAAGTTTTGTTCAAGGACAACAAGACCGGCGCCATCGATCTAACCTTCGATCCTTCGAATCCACATATTTTGTTTGCGGCACTCTATGAGGCGCAACGCTACCCCTGGACCGCGATAAGCGGCGGGCCCGGCAGCGGGCTGTACAAATCGATCGACGATGGCGCGACCTGGAAGCGCCTCGAAGGCCACGGTCTTCCTTCCGGCGTGCTTGGGCGCATCGGCGTGTCCGTTTCCGGGGGCGACGGGAATCGCGTGTACGCCATCATTGAAGCGGAAAAGGGCGGTATCTATCGCAGCGATGACGGCGGCGATTCCTGGCAACTCCTTAACCCCGATCACAAGTTCACGCAGCGCGCGTGGTATTTCCACCACATTTTCGCCGATCCGAAGAATGTTGACACCGTTTATGTGCTGAACACGGCCGTCTACCGATCGACCGACGGCGGCCACACGTTCAACTTTGTGCGCTCACCTCACGGGGACAACCACGGCCTGTGGATCGATCCCACGCATCCGGAATGGATGATCAATACGAACGATGGCGGCGCGACGATTTCGCATGACAACGGCAAGACTTGGACGACTCAGAATAATCAACCTACGGCGCAGTTCTATCACGTGGCCACGGACAACACGTTTCCGTACCGCATCTACGGCGCACAGCAGGACAATTCGACGGTGGCAATCGCGAGCCGCAGCGATGATGGCGTGATCGACCGGCCGGATTGGTACGACGTCGGCGGCGGCGAAGCGGGCTATGTTGTTCCTGATCCCACGGACGCAGACATCGTCTATGCCGGTTCTTACGATGGCTTGATCACCCGCTTCGACAAGAAAACGCGTCAGGTGCAGGACATTTCTTCGTGGCCGCTGAACCCGATGGGCTCGGGCGACGCGGATTTGAAGCATCGCTTCCAGTGGACTGCTCCGATCACAATTTCTCCGAACGATCCTAAAGTCTTGTATCACGGCGGCGAAGAAGTGTTTAAGACCAGCGACGCCGGAATGACCTGGACTGCGATTAGCGGCGACTTGACGCGCAATGATAAAACGAAGGAGCAATCCTCCGGCGGCCCGCTGACGCAAGACAATACCAGCGTCGAATATTACGGCACGATCTTTGCGATCGCGGAGTCGCCAGTCGAGAAGGGCCTTGTCTGGGCAGGAAGCGACGACGCGCTGCTTCACGTGACTCGCGACGGCGGCAAAAACTGGTCTGACGTTACGTCGAAAGAGTTCGGCGAGTGGAGTCTCGTGAGCATTATTGAACCGTCGCCACATGCGGCGGGCACCGCGTATGTGGCGATCGATCGCCACAAGCTTGATGATTTCCATCCGTATCTTTTCAAGACCGTGGACTACGGCAAGTCCTGGACGAAAATCACTGCGGGATTGCCTGATAACAGCTACGCGCACTCCATCCGTGAAGATCCTAAGCGCAAAGGCTTGCTGTTTGCCGGAACGGAAAACGGCATCTACATCTCTTTCGACGATGGCGCGCACTGGCAATCTTTGAAGCTCAACCTGCCGACCACGCCCGTTCACGACCTCACGATAAAAGGTGACGATCTGATTGTCGCCACGCACGGTCGTGCTTTTTGGGTTCTCGATGGCATCGGCCCTTTGCGGCAAATGAACGCGGCGGCGCCGACCGAGGAAGCGCACCTCTATCAACCCTCCGCGGCTATTCGCTTTCGCGGGCCAGGGTTCACGCTGCCAGCCAGTGTTCCCGTGGGGGCAAATCCGCCCGCTGGCGTTGTGATCGACTACTGGCTGAAGTCGGCGCCTAAGGAGCAAATCACGCTTGAAATTTCGGACTCGCGAGGGAAGCTGATTCGCAAGTATTCAAGCAAAAAATCCGCTGAAGGGGCTTCGCCAGGTGAAGAGGAGTTCGGCTTCAGCAGGCCCGGCGATGAGCTGCCCGTTGAAGTTGGTTTAAACCGCTTCGTCTGGGATATGCATTCGGAGCCGCCAACCAAGGTTCCCGGCGCCGTAGGATGGGGAGGCCGCCCGGAGGGTCCGCTCGTAGTGCCGGGCAAGTACGAGATCAAATTGACAGTTGCTGGGAAAACATCGACGGCTAGTGCCGAACTAACGAAAGATCCGCGCGTCTCCGCATCGCCAGCCGATTTTGAGAAGCAACAGGAACTCGCGTTGCGTATCGTCGGCCGGATGACCGCCGGCAACGAAGCGGTGAATCAGCTCCGCAGCGTGCGCGGCCAACTCGATGCTCTGAAGAAGCGGCTCTCTGCCGACCCGAGTGCGAAGCCGATTCTCGACTCGGCTGACACCCTCACTAAGAAGATGAACGCGGTCGAAGAAAAGATCATCCAGCCGAAGTCCACGGCCGGCGAGGATCCACTGAACTTCCCCATTCAAGTGGTGGATCAGTTCGCGGCGTTGCAGGAAACCGTGGAAAGCGCCGATACGGCTCCGACTGCCGCTTCGTTCATCGTTTACGACGAGCTGAACTCGCGCCTTGAAGCGCAGTTAACCGCTTGGCGCGAAATTCAATCCAAGGACCTAGCCGCCCTGAACGCGGCGATCCAGAAAGCCAACATACCCGCGATAGCCCCAGCGGCGGAAAAGCAAGATAAAGAAGGGAAGTAGACGTTGCGACACCAAGCGCCCAGGGCTGAGAAGGAGGATGCTCCGGCATCCTCCGTTCGCCTTCCCGGGTCAATTGTCTAGGTAAAACAGCATTCACAAATTTCATTGCTCTCGTATCGGGCTTTTGTTACGCTCCGCCGACGATTGAACCCTGGGAGGCGTGTTTATGGCATTTTGCAAAGCGTGTGGTCAGGATGCGGGTGATGCTGCTTTCTGTCCGAAGTGCGGTGCCGCTCAAGGCGCAGCGCCGGCTGGTGCGCCGGCCGCGGTCGTAGCTGCCCCTGCCGCGACGTCGGGGACCGAAGGGATAGACGAAAATGTTGCCGGATTAATCTGCTATGTATTTGGTTGGTTGTCCGGACTGATTTTTCTTCTAATCGACAAGCGCCCCTTCGTAAAATTTCATGGCGCGCAATCCATTGCTTTCAACATCTGCATTATCCCGCTTTGGTTCGCGCTGTGGATTGTCTGGCTTGTGATCGCCCACATTCCAATCATCGGGCTCCTCGCATTGGCTATCTTCCCACTTTTTGGACTGGCTATCTTCGCTGTTTGGATATTCCTTATGTATAAGGCTTATTCGGGGGAGAAATTTAAGCTGCCGATCGTCGGAGATATCGTCGAAAAAATGGTCAACAAGTAGCGCCTGCCCTGAGTCACAAGTTAGTTGAGCCGTTCGGCCGAGCCCGGCGGCTCTTTTTTTGCGGGAGCTCATTTACGCTTTCCACTTGACTTCTTTTTCGTGTCATTCCACCCTGAAAGGCTTTGTTCCTGCTGAAATAGAGCAGGCAAAATCGAAAGGCGCCATCGCTCAAACATGACCCGCGTCCGGCTGTGCTTCCATGACCGTTGTTTTGATGGGACCGCTTCCGCCGCTCTTTTCTACCGTTTCTACAAAGAAAAGTTCGATTCCAACGCGGATTTTGGCTTCACCGGCATGACCCACCGGGCTTCTCAGCCCTGGACTCCGGGGCTCTTCGACGGCGACGAAAATGCCATCGTCGATTTCAAGTACTCGAACTCGCCCAAAGTTACCTGGTGGTTCGACCATCACCAAAGCGCGTTTCTAACGCCAGCGGATGCCGAGTATTTTCGCAGTCATCCCGGCGCGCACATGTTTTACGAGCCGGACTACAAGTCCTGCACAAAACTCATTGCCACAGTTGCCAAAGAAAAATTCGGCTTCGATACGAAGCCTCTCGATGACTTGATTCACTGGGGCGACATCATCGATGGAGCGCAATATCCTACGCCCGAATCGGCTGTCGAACTCGTCGAGCCCGCTACGCAGCTCGCTTTGGTCATCGAAGCCGCGCCCGAGGACGGATTGCCTGCGCGCATTATTCCGGAGCTTGCGTATCGGCCGCTCGCCGAAATGGTTAAGCTTCCCCTGGTAGCCAGGCACCTGGCTCCTTTGCTCGAACGCCATCGCAAGTCCATCGAGATTCTTCGGGAGCGCATCGAGGCCGTCGACGGGGTGATTTTCTTTGACGTCAGCGATCTCGACCTCGAGGGCTATAACAAATTCATTCCGTATTTGCTGCATCCCGAATGCGTTTATTCGGTGAGCGTCAGCTCCTCGGTGGTGCGCGCCAAAGTTTCTCTTGGTACCAACCCCTGGAATCAAGCTACCGCCGACAAAAATCTCGCCTCACTTGCCGAAAAATTCGGCGGCGGGGGCCACCCGCGCGTCTCTGCTATTTCGTTCGATCCCGCAGAACTGCCGCGCGCACGGCAAGTCGCGCGCGACCTGGCCGCGCAGCTCCGCGCCAAGTAGTCTTCTCTGCGCACGCCAAGTCAGCTTCCCGCGCTAGCCTCCACTTTGCACGCCCTCGGAATGTTCGACAAAAATGCGCGTCCAATGTAAAATTCTTGAATAGCAGTGGACCGGTAGCTCAATGGTAGAGCAGTTGACTCTTAATCAACGGGTTGGAGGTTCGAGTCCTCCCCGGTTCACCAAGGCTTCAATGAAAATGCGGGTCTACGAAGGGTCGGTCTTGGAGAAGGCACCAGGATCGATTCTGTGTCAACACTGTGTCAGCAGAAAATAAGAATTCCCTGCCGGATGGGCCGCGAATTGCCACAATTGGCCACCCTCAGGACCAAGTTTCTCGCTCTCCGCATCTCCGAGCAGCCGCAAATTCGACGCGCGACGCGGGAAATCGCGGTGCCGATCGCAGGTCTTTCCTGGAAAGATAGCCGCGCTCCACGAGTTGCTCCGGACTGATGAGCAAGGAGTTTCCGGCAAACGCAGAGCGGCACTCGTACGGTGAGTTCTCGGGTCCAGTGGGTCCCAGCGGAAGCACGCACCACAGCTTTTGCTTCGCTGCGGCGAGGAAATCGCAGAAATCACGGCTCTCCGAACCCAGATCGCCGATGCCAAATTGGCCCGGCAGAGACGTAACGTGTAAGAGGATTCCACTGCAACGGCCTAGGCTCACAATAGACCCACAATCCGCTTAAGCTACTCTGGTCGTTTCGCTTCTCTTTTTCAACGACGCGATCTTCA
>Ga0209139_10000509_pt1 | contig 13531 bp, 12 predicted proteins | sample BogFormECP14_OM3_FD_188246 | JGI IMG/M metagenome (GOLD analysis project Ga0209139, IMG submission 188246) | Bog forest soil microbial communities from Calvert Island, British Columbia, Canada - ECP14_OM3 (SPAdes) (version 2) | ecosystem: Environmental > Aquatic > Freshwater > Wetlands > Bog ...
CGCCGCGCTGAGCGTCTCATTGGACGTCGGCGACCGGCTCGCAAGCGAATTTCGCAGCCTCGGCGCGAATTTAGTCGTAACACCGGAGGCCGATTCGCTCCCGCTCGAAATCGGCGGCGTAGACTATCGCCCCGTGAACGCCGGCGCTTATCTCCCCGAAGCCGACCTCCCCAAGATCAAAACGGTTTTCTGGCACAACAACATTATTGGCTTCTCGCCGATTCTTGAACTCCGTGCTGGAGCCTTGCCTCTCGCGTCCGGTCGTTGGATCGATAGTGTTTCCGTGGTTGGAGCGTGGGCGAATCACACGGTTCCGCTTCCCGATCGTGGGAAGTTTCAAACTGGGATTGCGAAGACCAATCCCTGGTGGCAAATCGATGGCCGATGGTTCTCCGACGACGGCAAGGAATGCATCGTTGGCGCCACTTTCGCTCAGAAGAACCACATCAAAAGGGGTGACTTCATTTCCCTGGCTACGGGTGATGTCACCGTGATCCCCTCTCCGGAGGAAGTTACGGGAATTCTGTCTTCGGGCGGTCCTGAGGACGAGGCAATTTTGGTCCCGCTCGCGGTTGCGCAAGCGCTTGCAGGCAAGCCTGGACAATACCGCAAACTTTACGTCAGCGCTTTGACCAAACCGGAAGATGCTTTTGGGCGGCGCGACCCTGCCACGATGAAGCCGGACGAAGTGGAACGCTGGATGTGCACGCCGTACGTCTCTTCGATTGCAGCTTCGATCAAAGAAGTTTTGCCGGGAACCGACGCGCGCGTGATTCGCCGCGTTGCCGATGGCGAAGGCACTATCCTTACGCGGGTTCGTGCATTGCTTTGGATGGTTACGTTTGCCGGGCTTCTTGCCGCAGCGCTCGCTGTTGGTGCATCTTCGGCGGCTTCGGTGATCGAACGGCGCACGGAAATTGGCTTGATGAAGGCCTTAGGAGCTGGCTCAGGTATGGTTGGTTTCCTTTTGGCCGCGGAGCAGCTTCTGCTTGCGTTCGTCGGCGGAGGCGTCGGTTATTCGCTGGGAATACTCCTTGCGCGCCTCGTCGGGCAAAAAATCTTCGGTGTCGCGCCCGCGCCCTCGCTCCTCGTTCTTGTCGCCGTTCTCGTCCTCGCCGCTGCCGTCACGCTCCTGGGTAGCGCCTTGCCTATGCGGCGTGCATCGCGCTACGAGCCGGCGCCCATCCTGCGAGGCGAATGATGCCCTCTCTCGGCTCGCAAAATCGGCAAATGTTCTGGCGCATCGTTCGCAGGCTTCTTGGAGCCAACCGCGGACGCCTATTCGTTATTCTGCTAGCTCTCGGCGCAGGCGCCGCCGTCACCGCGGCCTTACTCAACCTTCAAGTTGACGCCAAACGCCGCCTCACCACTGAATTCCGCGCCTTTGGGCCGAATGTGATTATCTCTCCGCGCGACGCGAGCGGCTCTGATGGACCTCCGCGATCTCTCGACCAATCCGTGCTCAAACAGTTGCCTGCTTCGAGTGACGGTGCTTCTCTGGCCTACGCCGCGTTTCTTTACGGCGTGGTTGATGTGACGACTCCAACCAACGAGCGGAATGGGCGTTCCGTGAAAACTACGCGAGCAATCCTGGCCGGATATTTTCACGAACCTCTCCGTTCTTCTGCAGTGGTTCCAGCTGCATTGTCAGATGCAGAGGACAAAACGCGTTTTTTGGTTTCGCGTCGTTGCTTCGTCGGGCAAAAAGTTGTAGAAATTCTCCAACTGCGCACCGGAGAAGGAATTGACATCACAAGCGGTAGCCGAAAAGACGCTTGCACTGTCTACATCCTGACCTCAACTGGCGGCTCAGAAGACAGTCAAGTCTTTATGGACCTTCCGAGCGCGCAGGAGCTGCTCGCCCAACCGGGACGGTTGAGTGCAGTTCAATTGAGGGTTTCCGGAAGTCCTTCACAAATTCAGAATTATGCCGATTCGCTCCAGGGTCGTCTTCCCGATGCTGAAAGCCGCCCCATTCGGCAATTCACGGCCGCGCAGGCAAAAATTTACAATCGCGTTTCCGCGCTGCTGAATTTTACAGTTGGCATCGTCCTGTTGCTCACCGCACTATGCGTAATGGCCGCGATGACTAATGTGGCCATGGAGCGCAAGAACGACGTCGGGTTGATGAAGGCCATTGGCGGCGCGACGCGCCGTGTCCTGCGCCTCTTCCTCGCGGAAGCAGCGCTGCTCGGGCTTGCAGGCGGCGTCGTCGGGGCTGCAGTCGGCATTTTTCTATCGATTTGGCTAGGAAAGCAGGTCTTTGGCGTAGCAGCAGAGCCTCGCCTGATTGTGTATCCTGTATCCGTGGCACTCACCATTCTCGTTGCGATTCTCAGCGCGTATCCGCTGCGGCGGCTCGCCAGCATTCGCCCCGCTTCGGTTTTTCGAGGCGAAGCGTGAGCGCCCCCGTCCAGCTTCTGCCTCAACAACGGACTGCGGTGCCGCAGGTAGCGATTGAAAACCTCGTCAAAAAATACGGCGCGCTGCGCGCTATCGACGATCTCAGTTTCAATGTTGATGCCGCCGAATGGGTCGCGCTTATGGGTCCCTCAGGCTCCGGCAAAACCACGCTCATCAATATTCTCGGTGGACTCGACAAGCTCAACTCCGGCCGCGTGATCGTCGACGGTACCGATCTCTCGAAACTCAGCGAAAACGAAATGGTCCGTTACCGCGCCGAAAAAGTCGGCTTCGTCTTCCAACAATTTCATCTCGTGCCGTATCTCAACGCGCTGGAAAACGTGATGCTCGCGCAATATTTTCACAGTGTCACGGACGAAAAGCAGGCCGAGGAAGCGCTGCGCCGCGTCGCCATGGGCGAACGCATGACGCATCTCCCCGCGCAACTCTCCGGCGGCGAACAGCAACGCGTAGCCATCGCCCGGGCTCTCATCAATCAGCCAAAGATAATCCTAGCCGACGAGCCTACTGGCAATCTCGATGAGGCCAACGAAGAAATCGTCCTGAAAATTTTCCGCGAACTGCACGACGCCGGCCACACCATCCTGATGGTCACGCACGACCCCGACATCGCGCGCCAGGCCGATCGCCGCATCGAACTGGCTCACGGCCGTCTCCACTTTGACACCGCGCAGCACGGTCCAGGCCATCCGATGGCGTGTCCCCTTGCCGATTCCGACGATTGCTGCACTCCCGTTTCCAAGGACGACGAAATTCGGTTCGATCATCTGCTTGAGCAGATCTGGATTTGCTGCGAAGAAGGAAAGCCCGCCAATGTCGCCAGCTTGCAGCCAACTGGATCTGCGGGTAGCTTGCCGGTTCTACCCGCGGAGCCCACCGGAAGGATTCTCGGCCGGATGACCGAACGACATTTGGTCGAGCTCCAAAACGGGGAAGCCCAACTCACCGCCGTCGGCACCCAGCGCGCCCGCGGTGTCGTGAGGCGTCATCGCCTCGCCGAACGTCTATTCAAAGACACTTTTTCCGCCGACGACACGGAAGCGCACACGCAAGCCTGCAAGTTCGAGCACATCATCAGCCCCGAACTCGATCAACGCATCTGCACGTTCCTAGGCCATCCGAAAACGTGTCCGCATGGCAATCCCATTCCGCCAGGCGATTGCTGCAACGGAAAACCGAAGAGCTGAGTCAGCCGCCCGCCGTATGCCAATTCCGCTAGATCCGCGAAAGAAACCGGCCGACGTGAAAGTTCACGTCAAGTCCGGCGCCGGCGTCGACATCACGTGGGCTGACGGTCACGCCAGCCACTACGACTTCGCGTATCTGCGCGAAGAGTGCCCCTGCGCCACGTGCAATGACGAGCGCGGCAAAAAAGAAGCCTTTGCAGCAACGGCTGCGCCCGGAGCTCCCTCCTTTTCCGCGCTTCCGATGTTCAAAGCCAAACCTCGCGCGCAAGGCGCCAGCGTAGTCGGCAATTACGCCGTCTCGATCAGCTTCACCGACGGCCACTCGACCGGCATCTACAGCTACGACCACCTCCGCACGATCTGCCCCTGCCCCGATTGCCGCAAAGCCTTCCGCTCAGTTGCCCAAGACTAAATCGTTTCACACACGCGTCATCGCGAGCATCCATGCAAACAAAAATCCTCCGCTTCGCTAGACTTCGCGCCTGAAAAGTGCGAGCATTTTAACCCGCTGATCGAGATCACCCGTACATGAGCAGCTCTTCCAACACCCCTGCTGCCGCAGGCAGCCGGGGTAACGGCATTCCGCGCGTCATCGTCGCCACGACGGCTCTCCTTACATTTATTTCCTTCTGGCGCGCCGCCGCAATCGTCTTGAACGACCTGGCCTCCTCCGCCTACTACGCCGGCGGCGAAGCGGAAGGCTACATCGGCAAAACCGCGCCGTGGTTCATCCTCGCCATCATGTTGTTTTCCTACGCGGTCCGCGCCGTGTACGTTGAGAGCTGCAGCATGTTCGTACGCGGCGGCGTTTACCGCGCGGTCAAGCAGTCCCTCGGCGGAACGCTTGCGAAATTCAGCGTTTCCGCATTGATGTTCGATTACATCCTCACCGGCCCAATCAGCGGCGTCGCCGCCGGCCAATATCTCGCCGGACTCATCAGCGAACTCCTCCAATATTTCCACCTTGGCAATCCACTCACGCCCAATCAGGTCGACTTCATCGCCGCGGCCTTCGCCGTCCTCGTCACCGTCTATTTCTGGTGGGAAAACACCAAGGGCATCCCGGAGTCTAGCGAAAAAGCGCTCGTCATCATGAAGCTGGTCACCGTGATGGTGGTGCTCCTCATCGCCTGGTGCATCTACACCGCCGTTCTACGGCACTCGCCTCTACCGCCGTGGCCGCATCCGAAAAATTTACGCCTGAACGCCAGCGCACTCGGCTGGCTCGCCGGCAGTCCGCTTCCGCACATGTTCGGAATCATCGCGATCTTCATCGCACTCGGTCACTCCGTCCTGGCGATGAGCGGCGAGGAATCCCTGGCCCAGGTTTACCGCGAAATCGAAAGCCCCAAGCTGCCCAACCTGAAAAAAGCCGGCCTCGTCATCTTCGTCTACAGCCTGGTTTTCACTTCGCTGGTTTCTTTTTTCGCGGTGATGATCATTCCCGACGACGTCCGCCAGAACTATCTCGAAAACCTGATCGGCGGCCTGGCGATGAGCTTGCAGGGCCCACTGATCGCGCGCTTGATCTTCCACGGCTTCGTAGTCGTTGTAGGCACGCTCATCCTCGCCGGCGCCGTCAATACCGCCATCGTCGGCTCCAACGGCGTGCTGAACCGCGTCTCGGAGGACGGCGTCCTCAGCGCCTGGTTCCGACAGCCGCATCCCAGATTTGGCACGAGCTACCGCATAATCAACATCGTCGTCGCCCTGCAAATCCTCACCATCTTCATCAGCCGCGGCGACGTCACGTTCCTCGCCAACCTCTACGCCTTCGGCGTCATCTGGAGCTTCACGATGAACGGCCTCGCCGTTCTCGTGCTGCGCTACACGCGCCCCGGCGTGCGCGAATTCCAGGTACCCTTCAATTTCTACATTCGCGGCGTGCAAATCCCCGTCGGCCTCAGCCTCATCACGCTGGTGCTTTTCCTCATCGCGGTCGTCAACCTTTTCACCAAGCCCGTCGCCACGATGGCAGGCGGCACCTTTTCCGTTCTGCTCTTTATCGTGTTCACGATTTCCGAGCGCCGCGCTCACCGTGGCGGCGCGGCCCAGATGGAGATGGACCAGTTCAATCTTGAGCTTGAGTCTGAGTTAACACCGGAGGCAGTGGGCGCCAGGCCCGGCAACATTCTCGTGCCGGTCAGCAATCACTTCAATCTCTATCACCTCGGCAACGTTCTCGACCGCATCAAGCCGGGGCGTCGCGATGTTGTCGTTTTGCACGTGCGCTTGCTGCGCCGCTCCGCTTCCGGCGAAAACGAACTCGACGCCGATCAGCTCTTCGGCAGCATCGAGCAGCATCTCTTTTCGCAGGCGCTTTCGATGGCCGAAAAGCGGGGAAAGTCGATCAGGCTCGCCGTCGTTGCGTCGAATGATCTCTGGGAAGGTATCCTGCGCGCCGGCGCTTCTCTTCAATCCAGCACGATCGTGATAGGCCGCTCAGCGAAAGACAACACCGAGGAGCAAGCCCGCCAGATTGGTGATGCGTGGGAAAAACTCGGCGACATCAAACCACAGTTCAACCTCGAGATTCATTTGCCGAATGGCGACAAGATTTACAAAGTCCTCGGGCCCCACGCGCCGAACCTCACGTCCAACGAAGTCAACCTTCTGCACCGCTTGTGGCTGCGCTTTAGCGACGTTCTGGCGCCGCAGGAGCTGCATCACCACGACGTCGTGCACTTCGCGCTAGAAGAAGTGCAAAAAGAAATCGAAGACGGTCGCGAAGACGAAGTCGTCAAGCGCCTGCGAGTCCACCTCGAAGCGAATCAGTCGAAGAAACCACCCGTGTCCTGAGGTGGCTGTGGCCTACAGAAAGTTTCTTTTCCTACGACAATTTAGGTCCTAAGCGAGTTGCGTTGTGCAGTGTCCGCAACGCTTCGCCGCAATCGGAATACTCATCGCGCATTGCGGACAGTCTTTCGTCGTGGGCGCCGCGGGAGCCGGCGGCTTGGTGGTCCAGCGATTTACCATGCGCACGAGAAGAAACACGGCGAACGCCACGATCAGAAAGTTGATCACGGTGTTCAGGAAGAGACCGTAGTTCAACGTTGGCGCACCGGCCGTTTTCGCAAGGGAAATCGAATCGTAGTGCTGGCCGTTGAGGCTGACAAACAAACTCGAGAAATCGACGCGGCCCAAAAGGCGGCCGAGAGGCGGCATCATGACGTCTTCCACAAAGGACGCGACGATTTTCCCAAAGGCCGCGCCGATGATGATGCCGACAGCCATGTCCAGCACGTTTCCGCGCATAGCGAATTCTTTAAACTCTTTCAGCATGATGCCTCCTTATCTCGTGTGGCGTGGGCTAAACGATCGCCTCTGCGTGATGGCAGAAGCAGAGAGGGCCGTTCGTGCGGCAGATTATAGCTGAAGCCCGGTGAAAATAAGGATGGAAAGCAGCCGTCGCCTGTCAGCGCGGCCGGAAGACCAGCGCCGCTCCGATGATTCCGCGCAGCGCCATCAAGATGCCTGCCGCCGCCATCAGGGGCGCGACCCACAAAAACGGCACCCGCCAAATCGCCAGCATCACTACGCCGAGAAGTATCAGCGAAAGCCCGCGCGTCCAGTTTTCCCAGCGCGCCCACGACTGGTTGGGTCCAAAGAGTGCGCGAAGCCCCCAAACGATCAGCGCTCCGCTAAGAATGAGCCAGGATGACTTTTGGCGCTCAACAAGGATCCTGCCCGTAAGCGCCAGCCAGACCACAAGCCCACCCAGCAGCACAAAAATAATTTCGATCATGAGTCGCAGAGCGCGCTGGGGAGTCAGCATCGTCGTACAGCGCGTTTAAGGGACGCGCTCGATGCGCACTTTCTGGAGTACCACAGGCGTTTTGGGGCGGTCATTCGAATCACGCGGCAACTTGGAGATTTTATTCGCGACGTCCTGCCCTTCCACGACTTCGCCGAAAATGCTGTGCTTGTTATCGAGCCACGGTGTCGGCGCCACGGTAAGAAAAAACTGGCTGCCGTTCGTGCCCGGCCCGGAATTGGCCATGGAGAGCTTTCCGGCCTTCGAATGATTCAAAGACGGATGAAATTCGTCCGCGAATTTGTATCCCGGTCCGCCGCGCCCCGTCCCCTGCGGGCAGCCGCCCTGAATCATAAAGTCCGGAATCACGCGATGGAACACCAGTCCATCGTAGAAATTCTTCTTTGCTTTTTTGCCCGTGCTTTCGTCGGTAAATTCCTTCGTTCCTTCGGCGAGCCCGATGAAATTCTCAACAGTCTTCGGCGCTTCCTTTTCGAGCAGTTTTACGACAACATTCCCCTGCGAAGTCTCGAAAATCGCGTACGTCCCTGATGGTCGACTCATGCACTCTCCTCGTGTACCAATTCATCCTACACGACCCGCTGCACGCTTCGCCACTCGCCGCCGATGACGCTAGCCAGGCCGTTTCTCCGTGGTCCGCACCAGGAATCAGTCAAAAAAGGTAGAATCTACTCCGCGGGAAACGTGGGCCATCCACTCGGCGTCCAACTGTTTGAGTGAAAGGGTGCTTCTATGATCAGACGCGACTTTCTGCGGCGCACGTTCTACGGCGGCACCGCGCTTGCCGCCGCGACAGGAGCAGTTGGCCGAGCGATTGAGCCACTTCTGCACGGCGAAGGAACCCTCACGCACGATCCTTTGGATTCTGCCGGCAGCGATCTGCCGAATAAGCACTCGCTTCCCACGCTGACTGCCCTGCCTTTCGCGCTTGAAGATATCCGCGTTCTCGATCCGGACCTTTTGCGGATGCGCGAGCAAACCCTCAGCTATATGCTCGTTCTAGATTCGGACCGCCTGCTCCACAACTTCCGCGTCAACGCCAAACTGTCCTCGACTGCCGAGCCGCTCTACAACCGCGAGTCTCCCACCAACGGGTGGCGCGGCCATTACGTCGGCCATTTTCTTTCCGCCTGCAGCCAGATGTACGCTTCGACCGGCGATGCCCGCATCAAGGCGAAGGCCGACGCGATGGTGGCGGAACTCGCGAAATGCCAGGCGCAACTCGGCGACAGAGGCTATCTTTCGGCGTTCCCCGAATCGAGCTTCGACGACCTGGAACAGGGACGTCCCGCCGCAGTCGTCTGGTACGCGCTTCATAAAATCATGGCCGGCTTGCTCGATGTCTACGAGCATTTGCAGAATCCGCAGGCCCTTCAGGTGCTCGAAGGCATGGCGGCATGGACGGACTGGCGCACAGGCCGCATCCCCGAAGAACAAATGCAGCGCACCCTGCAAACCGAATTCGGCGGAATGGCCGAAGTCCTCGCGAATCTTTCCGCCGTCGCCAAAAATCCACGTTATCTCGAGGTCGCGAAACGCTTCGATCATCACGTCGTGATGGACCCCGCCGCGCAGGGACGCGATACTCTCACCGGCCTCCACGCCAACACGCAGGTCCCCAAGTTCATAGGCGCCGCGCGCGAATTCGAGCTGACCGGCGATCCTTATTACCGCGACGCCGCGCAATTTTTCTGGCAGCAGGTCGTCCTGCACCGCAGCTACGCCACCGGCGGCAACAGCATCAGCGAACATTTCCGCACACCGCCTGACGTGCTTGCTTCCGAACTCACCGACCTCACGCAGGAAACCTGCAACACGTACAACATGCTCAAGCTGACGAATCACCTTTTCAGCTGGCACGCCGAGCCGCAATACGCTGATTATTACGAGCGCGCCTTCCTGAACCACATCCTCGCCACGCCCAACCCCGCGGAAGGCTCACCGCTCTATTTTCTCGGCATGCAACCCGGCCAGTGGAAAGTTCATTTCGTGCCGCACGAAGGCTTCTTCTGCTGCTGCGGTTCGGGCCTGGAAAATTTCTCGAAGCTCGGCGAGGGCTTCTATTTTCACAGCGAGCATTCGCTCTGGGTGAACCAGTTCTTCGCCTCCGAAGTGAACTGGCGGGAAAAGGGCGTTGTCATTCGGCAAGAAACGCGTTTTCCCGAGGAAGCCGGGACCAGCCTGGTCATTCAGACGAAATCGCCCGCGCGCTTCAGTTTGAACGTGCGCATTCCGTATTGGGCCGAAAATGCCCGCATGGCGATTAACGGCAAGCCCTTCCAGCCAAACGAAAAGCTGACACCTTCCAGCTTCGCGAAAATCGACCGCACGTGGAAAAACGGCGACCGCGTCGAAGTGAAGCTGCCCATGCGCCTGCATTTGCAGACGATTCCCGACGACCAGAATCTAGCCGCCGTTATGTACGGCCCGCTGGTGCTCGCCGGCGAACTCGGCACGCAGAATCTCGACCCCAAGCAAATCTATTCCGAAGACAAAATTCTCCACGGCGGCTTTTCCGCAGTCGCCGTGCCCGAACTTGCCGGCGACCGCAACGCCCTCGACAAATGGATTCAACCAGTCAGCGCAAAAGATAAACCGCTCACATTTCGCACCGTGGCTGCAGGCCGTCCCGAAGACGTCACCCTCAGCCCCTTCTACCGCCTGTTCAACCAGCGCTACTCCGTCTACTGGCGCTTGCGCACTGCCCTTGAGGGGTGAGCAGGGGATTGGGCATCACGATAGGCCGCGATCTTGCGTAACATGCGCGGCGGTTTGCGATTCGGCTGTCTACCGCGCGGCGTTGCGATTGTCACTCGGACGGATCAGGCTTAGCGAGCCGCCCGCGGGTACTCAGCACAGACGTGCGACTTGAATTCCTTGTCGCGCTGCTGTTCGTAGTGGCTTGTCATTTCGTCCAGCGAGCTTCCGGTGGGCGGACCCACAGGGTCGAACACCCATTCGCACTCGGAGCAAGCCCAACCGTGAAAGTGTTGTCGCTCGACCCATACCAGTTTGCGGCGCATCGCTCCCCTGGCGCATCTCCCAGTTTCGTGCAGTCAGACTTTTAGGAAGATGGCGTGACGTTTGTCTTCGAGTGCCTGGTGACGATAAAGCTGCTTTTCTGTGCCCAGAGGCGAGGTCCTCACCAAGCCCCTACGCTCTAAAAGCACACCAGGAACGGAACTACTCGAATAAGGGCCGAATATTAGCGATGGAAAGAAGTACTGTCTGTGGGGTATCCCACACTGGTGGGAATTGCTATTTCAAACCAAGATCGTTTTCGAATTGTTGAATTGCGGAGTAGCACTCGCATGCGGATTTGCCGAGGCCCCTGCGGTTCAAAACATTCACTGCGCCACGCACGTACCTAATGATTCCTTTTTTTTGCAGGGCCGCGGCGGCCGCGCTCACCGTCGAGCGGTCGGTGCCCATCATGGTCGCAATGAAATCGTGGGTGATCGGGAGCGCCCCCGAATCCACCCTGTCTTGCGTCATCATCAGCCACCGCGAAAGTCGCTGCTGTATGTTGTGCAACCGATTGCACGCCGCCGTCTGTGCCACTTGCATCCCTTGAAGCCCGGTGTGCCGGCCTAATATCATTTGCAACTGGGGAGCTGACCGCATAGTGCGTTCCAGGTCATTTCCCTTTATTTGGAAGCCATCTCCCGCGATCTGCACGATCTCGCGGACGGAACTTCTGCTCAATCCAACAGCCAATCCTGCCCCAACGTAGCCTTCATTCCCCACTACTCCCACTTCCACGGTTCGGCCGTCCTTGGTAACCACTACTTGGGAAACCATGCCTCGGTTCAGGAAGTAGACGAACTCAATACTCTGGGTCGGCTCATGCAAGCTCAGATGACTTGGCAGATCGACGTACTTCAAGTGCGGACGGATTAGCCGGTATTCATTGTCAGGGATCGCCAGCAGGACTCTGTTGGTTACTGCTTTTCCCTCGGAGTTAGTCCGTTCGCCCGCACGTACGACTTGAGAATTCTTTACGCTCATATCCATCCTGAAAGGTCTCTGGGGGTGCGCTTCCCTGATAGCTGAAACTCCGCCAGCCCCGCGATAAAACTCGCCACCGGTTGCGCCGCTGGGATTCCATGCCAATTTAACCAAGAGTGGGTTCGAGAATCTGTGCCAAATAAGACAAGTCACAAAACCAAAGCGAAGCGGATAATGCGGCAGATCGGTGAACCTCAGCGGGAGAATCCGGTTTGGATCTTTGCTGCCGAATCCTTGAATACGGCTCAGTCTCCCCGACCACTGAGTCGTCCTATTCCGATAAGACAACTTCCAGCAATGTATTATTCACCTTGATCTTGCCATCGTATTTGATGAAGCCGCGTTTTTTGAATTTGTTCATGAAGAAATTCACGCGACTTCGTGTAGTCCCGATCATTTTTGCCAGGGAGTCTTGAGTCATTCTTGGCAACAAACGGTCCGGCCGCTTCCGTTTCCCAAATCCGGCAAGCAAGAGCAGCGCTCGAGCCAGACGTTTTTCACTCGAACTGCAAAGTTGATCGATCAGACCTTCTTCCAATCGAATGTTGCGAGCGAGCAGATAACCAATAAATTGATTACTAAAGGCGTGCTCGGCGCGGAGCACGCGAAGCATTTCGCTCTTCTCTATCACAAGAACTGTCGTCGGCGCGATGGCGGTAGCGGTGCCCATCCGGTGCGGTTGGGCCGACATGCAGCCCTCCCCGAAAAAATCGCCCGAACGAAATATCGCAACCACCGCCTCCCTGCGTGAGTCGTTAACGACCGAGAATCTAACACCACCCTTCTGAACGTACATTACGCTATCTGCAATATCACCTTGAGAGAAGATGGACTCGGCGGTCGCAAATTGAGCGACCCTTCTCTCCAGTCTTTCATTGTCGAGCATGTACCGCGGGTCGAAGGAGGGTGGCACTTGAATCTCTTTCTTGCACAAACGGAGACGTTTATCTCCGACGTTACTTGATGTCTACTCAATTTTTACCCGAAGGCGAAAGGCCAAACTGTTCCAAAAAGGACAGTTCTGCCATATCAGATGAGAGGTGCCTCATAAACGCCGTAACGGGAACTGACCACCGTCCCGACTACCAGCCCTTTTTGCTCCGCAATTCGGTGATGTGCGCCGTATGGTGTTTTCCGTGCCACTCATAAACGAAAAGGATCCAATCGATAGTCCGGTCGCCGTGATCCGGATGCACCAATTTGCGCGTAAAATCCTCTGGCTTTAGCGAACGCCACAGGCGGTCCCATCGCGCATGTACGGAATCCAGCAAGGTTTGAGAAACCTCGATGGGCATTTTTGCGTCGGCCAGTTCTGCCCAGGCCGCTTCGTTATACGGCTTGATCGTCGGCCTTTCTTCGGTGAGCGCAAGCTTCAGGCGGACAAACGCGTTCAGGTGGCTGTCGGGAACGTGGTGAACGAGTTGGCGCACGGTCCAGCCGCCTTCGCGATACGGCGTATCCAGCTGGGCATCGTTCAGCCCTTTCACCGCCGCCCGCAGTTTCGCCGGTGTCGAGGCAATTTCGTCAATCGCGGCTTCACGACGCTCGGGCGTCACGTCCGCAGGCATCGCAAACTTCCCAATCGGATAGCGCGGGTCCATGTGAATCTCTCCTCGGGTTACCGTAATCTAATAGTTTGCGGCTTGGTGCGACTATAGAGGCCCCTCGCCGTGCGGGTCAACTTCGCTTGCATGAAATGCGTCTCCGTTTTGGACGCTGCGCAATCCGGTCCGCGAGCGAGGGAATGCTACAATAACAATATTCAGCCCCTATCGATGGCCTGAACTGGCGATTGTATCGGACCGGCGCGCTGCGGAATCTAATACGTCTACGTGGAGAAAACGGGAATGCACAACGTCGTGATTATCGGCAGTGGCTGCGCCGGCCTGACCGCTGCAATTTACGCCGCTCGCGCCAATCTCAAGCCCCTCGTAATTGACGGCCACGAACAGGGCGGCCAGCTCTCGCTCACCACGCACGTCGAGAACTATCCCGGTTTCCCTGACGGCATCATGGGCCCCGAGCTCATCGAAAATATGCGCAAACAAGCGCAACGATTCGGCGCCGAATTCAAGGCGGGCGCGGTCAACGAAGTCGATCTCACTGGACGCCCCTTCAAGATCACAGCCGGCAAAGA
>Ga0209139_10000510_pt1 | contig 13507 bp, 13 predicted proteins | sample BogFormECP14_OM3_FD_188246 | JGI IMG/M metagenome (GOLD analysis project Ga0209139, IMG submission 188246) | Bog forest soil microbial communities from Calvert Island, British Columbia, Canada - ECP14_OM3 (SPAdes) (version 2) | ecosystem: Environmental > Aquatic > Freshwater > Wetlands > Bog ...
AGGCTGGCGATGCGCGGCCGGCAAGCGTATAAGTCCGTTTTCAATTTTCGGGATTGAATGGATGAAGCACGCTGCAGTGGAGCTGGTGGTCGCGGCGGCGGAAAATGACGTCATCGGCCGCGACCGCGGGCTGCCGTGGCATCTGCCCGCGGACTTCCGGCACTTCAGAGCGCTTACCTTAAGCCGGCATGTGCTCATGGGCCGCAAAACCTATGAGTCGATCGGCAAGGCGCTGCCGGATCGAACCAATCTGGTCTTGAGCCGACGCGCGCAATTTGCGCCGGCCGATTGCAGGGTCGTGGCGACACTCGACGCGGCGCGCGCGATTGCGGGCGCGGATTCGCCGCTGATGGTGATCGGCGGCGCGGAAATCTACAGGATCTGCCTGCCGGTCGCGAGCCGCATCCATCTCACCCTGGTGCATGCGCAGATAGATGGCGGCGACACTTTTTTCCCGGAGTGGCGCGGTATCGAGTGGCGCGAATCCAGCCGCGAGCGCCACGCAGCGGACGCCAAGAACGCCTACGCTTACAGCTTCATCACGCTGGATCGCCGCTAGACGGGCGCAAGCCTGGCGCTGATCGCAGATTCCGCGCGCGCGAAATCGATCTCTGCCAGCGCCGCGACGCTGCCGGCGGTCAATTCGGCCAATATGGCAGCCTGCGTAGCGCCGCGCTCAAGCGCCGCGCGATACGGAATTTCATGGTGGAACATCACCATCGAGTAGCGCGGAATGAATTGTCGCGGGAAGCGCCGTTCAAGCTCCAGCGACAATGCCTGCTGCAGCTGGAATTTGGGATCCGCGACGCGCTCACGCATTTCCAAATAATTTTCCAGGGCCATTGCCGCGATCGCATCGGTATTTGGCTTGCGGGCCGCGCCGAACTCCGCGAACGCCGCTTGCCACGACGAATGCCGGGCAACGCAGGCATCGAATTCGATGCAGTCCTCGAAGCAGCAGTTCATTCCTTGACCGTGAAACGGCACCATGGCGTGCGCCGAATCGCCGATCAGCGCCGCCAAGCCGCGCGCGTGCCATGGGGTCGCGGATACGGTTCCCAGAAAGCCGACCGGATGGGCCTTGAATTCCTCGATGCAGTCCGGCATCAGCGCGCGCGCATCGGGAAACTCACGAGAGATAAATCGATCGATGGCCGCGGAATCGCTCAATTCTTCGAAGCTGTGGGCGCCGTGTTTGGGCAGAAACAAGGTCGCCGTGAAACTGCCGTCATCGTTTGGCAGTGCGATCAGCATGAAGTTGCCGCGCGGCCAGATGTGCAGCGCATCGCTGGCCATCGAAAAGCCGCGGCCGTCCACCGCGGGTATCGACAATTCCTTGTAGCCGTGTTCAAGATCGGTCTCGCGCGCATCGATGAGACGCAGCGCGCTCATTTCGCGGCGCATTGCCGAACCCGCGCCGTCGGCTGCAAGCAGCGGCTGCATCGGCACGGTGAGCACCTGGTCGCGCTTGAGATCACGAATCCGCGCGGTGCCCGCGGCAAAATCGGCCGCCTCGAAGCGATGCTCGAAATACACCTGAATGCCGGCTTGGCGCGCCGCGACTTCGAGCAGCACCTGGTTCAGCCGCTGACGCGAAACCGAAAAGATCACTTCATTGGGCCGCTGACCGTAGGGCTGAAACGAGGTTTCGCCATTCGTATGGTGAATTAGCCGGCCGCGCATCGGCAGCATCGCCGAGCCGAGAGCCTCCAATACGCCCGCAACTTTAAGGGCGTGAATTCCGCGATCGGCGAGCGCCAGATTGATGGAACGCCCGGATGCGGGGGTCGCGCTGCGCAAGTCGGGCCGGCTTTCGTACAACTCCACCTGCGCGGCGCCGCGACGCTCGAGCAGTATGGCCAGCAGCGTGCCCGTTGGGCCGGCGCCGACGATGCGTATCTTTTGCATCACACCTGCAGCGCCCGCGACAGCGCGGCGGCCGCGGCGAATATGTCGCCGAAAGAGCTGTACAGCGGCACCGGAGCGAGCCGCAAAATATCCGGCTCCCGCCAATCGCCAATCACGCCACCCTCGCGCTCGAGCCGCTCCTGGCAGCGTTTTGCTTCGGCGGCACTGCGCGCCACGCGCAAGCTGAGTTGGCAGCCGCGCTGCTCAGGTGCGCCAGGGGTGATGATCTCGACCGAATCCGGCATCAGCTCGGTGATGAGCCGCTGCAAGAATCCTGTGAGTGCCAGCGATTTTTCCCGCAAAGCAGGCATGCCGGCGCGCTGAAAAATCTCCAGCGAAGCCAGCAGCGGCGCCGTGGACAGGATGGGAGGATTGCTGATTTGCCATCCCTGCGCGCCGCCGCTCGGATCAAAAGTCTGCTCGAAAAGAAATCTCGAGTGCCGCTTGTGTCCCCACCAGCCGGCGAAGCGCGGCAGGTCAGAGCGGCGGCCGTGCCGCTCGTGCACGAAGCAGCCGCCGACGGCGCCGGGGCCGGCGTTGAGATATTTGTAGCTGCACCACACGGCGAAGTCGGCATTCCAGTCGTGCAGGCGCATCGGCATATTGCCTATTGAGTGCGCAAGATCGATGCCGACTGCGGCGCCCACGCGGCGCGCCGCCGCGATCAGGGGCGGAAGGTCCAGCGCCTGGCCGGTGAGATATTGCACGCCCGGCAACAACACCAACGCCAGGCGGGAACCCTCCTTGGCGATGCGATCGATCAAATCCTCGGTTCTCAAGGTTCGCTGTCCTGCGCGCGGTTCGACCTCGATCAAATTCCGGGCGGCATCGAGGCCGTGGAACTTGAGTTGCGAAACGACGGCGTAACGATCCGAGGGAAATGCCGAACTCTCGATCAGCACACAATCGCGCTGCGCGTCCGGCCGGAAGAAACTCACCATCATCAGATGAAGATTTATCGTCAAGGAGTTCATGGCGACCACTTCGTTCTGATCGGCGCCCACCAGCTCGGCGAGCGCGGCCGCGGCAACTTCGTGATAGCCGATCCAGGGACGCTCGGCGGCCACGTGGCCGAGAACTCCCAAACGCCGCCAGTCCTTGAGCTCCTGTTCGATGTATTGCGCGACCGACTTCGGCTGCAGCCCGAGCGAGTGACCGCCGAGGTAGGTCAGCTTTCGCCCTTCGCCATCGTAGGGGTGGTGGAACTCTGCCGCAAAGCGCGCCAGCGGGTCGGCCGCGTCATGGGCCATCGCGAACGAAGCATGGCGCGCCGCTTCGGTCAGGCGGGGACCTGCATGACCGTGCCGCAAACACTGCAGGTGCGATGCTGCAGACTCGAAAAGAAGCGCGCGAAGATTTCCGGCAGCTGGCTCTCGATATTGCGCACCGCGACTCGCGTGAGATACAGGCGGTCGCCGCAGTTTTCACAGTACCAGGAGAACCCGTCCAGTTCCTGGGGAGAGCGCCGCCGTTCAACCACGATTCCCACGCTGCCTGCGGGTCGCTGCGGCGAATGCGGCACCTCCGCCGGCAGCAGATACACCTCGCCTTCGCGGATGGGCACGTCGGTCGGCCTGCCGTCCTGCAGCGTTTTCAGCAGCATGTTCCCCCGCACCTGGTAGAAGAACTCCTCGCTTGGGTCGTGGTGAAAATCCTTGCGCGAATTGGGACCGCCGACGGCCATGATGATGAAGCTGCTGTCTTCGAACAGCAGCTTGTTGCCCACCGGCGGCTTGAGCAGATCGCGATTTTGATCGATCCATTGATGCAGGTTGAAAGGCATGGCGGCTGGCATGCGATCATTATAGCGACCCTAGCGGCAAGCCACCTGGATGGGATCGGCAGCCGCGACATCGAGGCGCAACGCGGTCAGGCGGTCGCCCCAGACGCAGCCGGTATCGATGCCGGTCACATCGGCGTTCTGAAAGAACCCCAGCGTCGACCAATGACCGAAGACGATGCGCGACCCGCGCCAGCGGGCGCCCGGCGCTTCGAACCAGGGGATGAGCGACAGCGTCTGCGCTTTCTTCGGCGCTCCCTTGGCGCCCAGAGCCAGGCGGCCCTCCGCATCGAGGTAGCGCAGGCGTGTAAAGCAATTGACGATGAAGCGCAGGCGTTCTTCGCCCTCGAGGGCATCGTCCCAGCGATCCGGCTTATCGCCGTACAGCCGGTAAAGTAATTTGTCTGGATCGCGTCGCAGGGAATTCTCGAATTCGCGCGCGCACTGGCGCGCCAGCTTCAAGTCCCATTGCGGCGCCAAGCCCGCGTGCACCATGCAGACATTCAACTTCAAGTCGTGGTGCATGAGCGGTCGGTTTTGCAGCCACTCGATGAGCGACGCGCGGTCGGGAGCGGCCAGAACTTCCGCTATCGTATCGTCGCGGCGCGGCCGCGTGGCGCCGCAGGCCACGGCCAGCAGGTGCAGATCGTGATTGCCGAGAATCACCGTCGCGGCATCCCCCAGATCGCGAATTCTGCGCAGCACTTTGAGTGAATCCGGTCCGCGGTTGACCAGATCGCCGACGAACCACAAAGAATCGCGGTCGGCGGAGAATTTCAATTTGCCGAGCAGCTCACCGAGCTCGGCGTCACAGCCTTGCACGTCGCCGATTGCATACAGCGCCATGCCTGGAGGCTCCTAGTGCAGTACCCCTGGCATCGCCAGCCTGAACGGCGCGATCGGCGCATCGAATTGCTGCCCGTCATCGGCCACCATTTGATAACTGCCCTGCATCGTGCCGACGGGAGTTTCGATCACGGCTCCAGTCGAATAGCGAAATCCCTGTCCGGGCTTCAAGTAGGGCTGCTCGCCGACCACGCCGTCGCCGCGCGTTTCCTTCACGTTGCCGTTGGCATCGGTGATGATCCAGTGGCGCGTGAGCAAGCGCGCAGGCACTTGTCCTTCGTTGCGAATCGTGATGGTGCAGGAGAACACGAAGCGCTTGTCGCGGGGATCGGATTGTTCCTCGATATAGGAGGTTTCCACCTCAACCCGTATTCTGGGATTTGCCGGCTCGGGTGTGGTGCTCTGCATGGAATTACGTCAGGCGCACCGCGAGCACATCGCAATGCGCGGCGTGCAGGACGGTATCCTCGGTAAAATTCACCAGAATGGCCAGGCCGTGGCGCTCGCGGCTGCCGAGCACGATCAAATCGGCGGATTCCTCTTCAGCGACGCGCAGAATTTCCGCCTTGGTGTTGCCGGCTTCGACCCTGACGTTGGCGTTCGCGAGCCCGGTCCGCGCCATCAGATCGTTCAATTTCGCGCGCGCCCGATCTATCAGGTCCGCCTCGATTTGTCCCGTCGGCATCAAGGACTCCCCCATGGGTTCGACCGGCACAAAGTCAACGACGTGCAAGACCATCAACGCGGCATTGGAGCAGGCCGCCACATTCCGTCCGGCGGCGGCGACCTGCGCGCTGGCGTCGGACAAATCCAGCAAGACCAATACTTTCTTATAGCCGGTCATTTGAGTTCGAGTATAACCGAGAGCGGTGCGCGGCGAGCAGGCCGAATTGCGCCGGTGCCAAGGCTTCCGGGCGCAGCTGCGGATCGATGCCGCAGGCCTCGATTTCCTGCGGCGTGAGCAGTCCCTTCAATCCATTGCGCAGAGTCTTGCGGCGATGTGAGAACGCCGCCGTCACCAGCGTGCGCAGCACGCCTTCATCGCCGACGTCGAAGCGCGATCCGATTGTGGGCTTGAGGCGCACGATTGCGGACCAGACCGCCGGCCGCGGTTGAAACGCGCCGGGACCTACATCGAACAGATGTTCGACCTCGGCGACCGCTGCAAGCATGACGGTCAGCCGGCCGTAGGTCTTGTTCGCGGGCTGGGCAGTCATGCGCTCCACCACTTCCTTCTGCAGCATGAAGTGCATGTCGTGGAGCGCCGCGCGCTGCGACAGCAGATGAAACAGCAACGGCGTCGAGATGTTGTATGGCAGATTGCCGACGATACGCAGCGGCGCGCCCGCGGCGCGCAAACCCTCAAAGTCGGTTTCGAGCGCGTTTTCGACATGCACACGCAATCCGCCGGCGCCGCGCGCATCGAGCCGCAATGATTGCGCCAGGTCGCGATCGATTTCGATGACGTCGAGACTGTGCGCACGGCGCAGCAGGTCCCAGGTCAACGCGCCGCGTCCGGGACCGATCTCCACGATGCGTTCGCCGGCCACGGGCGCCACGGCGTCGATGATTCGCCGGATGACTCCGGGGTCATGCAAGAAGTGCTGACCAAAGCGCTTACGAACCTGCATTATCGATGCGCGCACTCGCCAAATCGATGGCAAGGGCGAGTGCGGCACGCAGGCTGCCGGTATCGGCTGTTCCGCTACGCGCCAGCTGCAAAGCGGTTCCATGATCGACGCTCAAGCGCAATATCGGCAACCCTAAGGTCATATTCACGGCGTTGCCGAAGCCGATGTGTTTGATCACCGGCAAGCCTTGATCGTGGTACATGGCCACGATCACATCGGCGGTTTTGAGGAAGCGCGGTGTAAAGGCGGTATCCGCCGGCACGGGGCCTTGTATGTCGAATCCTTGATCCTTGAGTTCCCGGATCACCGGCTGGATTATGTCTAATTCTTCGCGGCCGAGATGTCCCGCTTCGCCGGCATGCGGGTTGAGTCCCAGCACCGCGATCCTCGGGGTGGTCAACGAAAAATACTTTTCCAGGTCCATGTTGACGATGCGCAGGGTGGCGCGCAGCCGCTCGCGGGTGATGGCTCTTGGCACATCGGCAAGCGCCAGATGCGTGGTAACCAGGGCAACCTTGAGTTGATCGTTGAGCAGCAGCATCACCGGCAACGCGGCGCGGGTCCTGGCCGCGAGATATTCGGTGTGGCCGCTGAAGGCGTAGCCGGCTTCGATGAGCGTGCTCTTTTGCACCGGCGCGGTCACCATCGCGGCAAATTCGCCGTTCATGCAGCCGTCGCAGGCGCGGTCGAGCATCTCGATCACGTAGGCGGCGTTACGCGCGTCCGGCTGACCGGCGATCACCTGCCGGCGCGTCGGAATATGCATGACCTTGAGGGTTCCGGCGCGATGCGATTTCGCAGGCTGCGAGGACTTGTAAGGCTCGAGGGCCAGTGCCAGCTCAAGACTGGCCGCCGTGGCTGCCAGCAAGTCGATGTCGGCCGCCACCACCAGGTCGGCGTCCCAGTTCATTTGCGCCAAGCTCACGCAGGCATCCGGCCCGATGCCGGCGGGCTCCCCCGACGTGACGACGATGCGCGGTATGTACACCGCTGCGCGCGCCTACATCTTGATTTCGACGAAGGCCTCGTCGCGTAACGCGCGCACCCACAACTCGGTTTCCTCATCCGCCTTGCTCTCGCGGATGGCGACAAACGCCTTCTGGCGCCGCACATCTTCGGTGCTGTCGTAAGTTCGAGTGCCCAACATCTGGACGATGTGCCAACCGTAGCGGGTCTTGAACGGCTCGCTGATCTCGTTGACTTTCAGGTCCGCGATTGCCTTGTCGAACTCAGGTACGAAAGTGCCGGGACCGCTCCAGCCCAGGTCGCCGCCATCCGGCGCAGAGCCGGGATCCTCGGACGAGGTGGAGGCGATTCCGGAAAAATCTTCGCCTTTCTCGATGCGATCGCGCAGCTTCGCAAGCTTTTGCCGCACCGTTTCGTCGTCATCCAACTCGTTCGGTTTCATGAGGATGTGGCGGACGTGGATTTGATTGATGATGACGGCCACTTCGCCGCTGCGCCGCTCGTTGAGTTTTACGATGTGGAAGCCGCTCGGTGTGCGCACCGGTTCGCTGACGTCGCCGGGCTTCATTTTGACGACCAGGTCCAATACGAATTGCGGCAGCTGCCCACCTTTGCGCCAGCCCAATTGGCCGCCGTCCAAAGCCGTTGAGCTATTGGAATTCGCGATCGCCAGTTGGCCGAAATCCTCGCCCTTCGCCGCCCGCGCCGCCAGATCCTGCGCCTTGTGCGAGATCTCCTCCAGCTGTTGCGGCGTGGCCGCAGCCGGCAGCGACAACAGGATGTGCGAGACGTTGAATTCGTCGTTGGAGGCGGCGCTTTGCTGGCGCGCGAGATATTGATCGAGTTCACGCGGCGTGACGTTGATGTGCGATATCACATCGCGTTGCCGCAACGTGTTCAGGGTCAACTCCTTGCGCATGGATTCGCGATATTGCTTGTAGTCGATGCCCTGGGCCGCAAGTGCCGTGGGCAATTGGTCGAACGGAATCTTGTTGCGCGCCGCGATCTCCTGCAATGCGCTGTTCAATTGCTCGTCCGAGATCGTCAGTCCGACGTGCTTGGCGCGCTGCATCTGAATTTCTTGCACGATCAAACGATCGAGCACCTGCTGCTTGAGCACGCTTTGCGAGGGCAGCTCGATTTTTTGATCCACCAGCCGTTTCGAGACCGAGTCCATTTGCGAGTCCAGCTCGCTTTTCAGCACCAGGCCGTCGTTGACGATGGCCGCGATGCGGTCCAGCATCTCGCCGTGGACCCCGATATCCCGGGTCTGGGCGAAGGCAGCCGGCAGCAAAAGTAACTGCGCGGCGGCAAGCGCGCAGAATTGGCCGAATTTACGCATGAGTCAAAATCCTGCTTAAAACCTGTTCATTGGATGTTCGGGTCGCGGGTCGAATACCCGCGGATCGATTGTTCGAGGAATGAATCCTCACGCTTTCCGACCGAACTTAAGCCCGTCAGTTCCAATTGTAATGCAAAGGAGGTATCCAGTCTGCCGGTGCTGTTGGTTATGTAGCGGCGCTGTACCAGCTGAATGCGATAACAGCAGCTTTTATATTCGAATCCAGCCAGTTGCTCGATGGTCTGGTGGTCCTGGAGCGAGTAGACCCAGCGGCCCACGGTGTTCCAGCGTTCGGCGATCGGCCAGGCGAATGACCCATCATATTGCTTCAAAATGCCTTCTTGAAAGCGATAGCCGATGTTCACGACCCGGTTGAAATCCGGGTGATATTGCACCGAAATCTCCGATTTCTCCGTCTGCGAAGTGTAAGGGTTCCATAGGTAGTCGAGATTGAGGCTCAAATGCTTGTAGCCGGTCAACGAGACGTCGCCGATGATGTCCGAGGCGGGATAGGTCGGGCTGGTCTGCCCCGGCTCCGACGCCACCGGCTGCCTGGGAAAACCACCGTAAATGTACTGATAGGGCGTGAGATATTGTTGCGGATACGGCGTGAACGATTGTCCGCGCCACATCAGCGCTCCGGGTATCGCCAGCGGATTCACCGTCGGCATGTTCTCGAAAGCCTGGGCGGCCGCAGGCGGGCCGATGTAGTCGGTGTCGGTAAGGCCCACCTGCGGGATCGTGAAATAACGAATCTGCCCGATGGTCGCCGACAGATACTGCGCGCCGGAGTTGTGGTCGAAGAGCCGGGTGGTCAAGGCCAGCGCCAATTGATTCGCATCGCCGATGCGATCCGAGCCGACGTAGCGATTGGTGCGAAACAGCTCGGTCAGATTGAAATCGGGCAAGGCGCTGTCGAAAATCGGCAGGTCATTTTGATTCCGGTACGGCACGTAGCTGTAAACGATGCGCGGCTCGAGAGTTTGCGTGCGCTGTCCCTGCGAACCGGCATCGCGTTCGAACACCAGTCCCGCGTCCAAGCGCGCGTACGGCAACGCCCGCGTGGGCGTGCCCGGGGAACCGAATGCCGTATCCTTCAGATCGTACTGCGTGAAATCGTAGCCGACGGCAGGTTCGAAGAAGTAGCCCGGGCCGCGGTTCGACCAGCGAATTTCAGGCGATAGATTCAAGCGCAGACCGGTGGGGCCGACCTCGCGCATGAAGTTGACGGCCTCGCTGTCGAACACGAATTCGAAATTGCTTGCGGCAATGGGATACAGGGCGCTTGCTTGCACGCGCGGCACGCGCGAATACGGGCGATCGGCATCAGAAACCAGCGTGTCGATGGTTTGAAAGTTTTGCAGCTGCGCGCGGATCCGCCAGGCATCGTCGTAATACAAGACATCGGCGCGACGCTCCAGGTAGGTCACGCTGGTCTGCGCGGTTCCCACCGCGAAATCCTGAAAGTAATTGCTGTCGCTGACATTGGCGATGTCGGCGTCGACCCGCAAGCCGCGCATCAGGTCCGTGACGTCGGTGAAATGCAGGTAGTCGCGGCTGTCGTTGTTGTCTTTCTTGTCGTCGGGGAGGAATGTGGCGTCGATTTGACCGTGGGAAGTCGCCGTCAGGTAGCGGAAATCCTCGGTCAATTGCACGCCGCGAGCGGTCAGTATCCCCGGCGTGAGCGTCAGGTCGTAGTTCGGCGCCAGATTGAAATAGTAGGGCACCGCCAGTTCGAAGCCGCTGTTGCCGGAATGCCCCAGATTCGGAAACAGAACGCCGCTCTTGCGTTCGTCGCCCAGCGGAAACGAGATATAGGGGGTGTAGAAAATCGGCACGTCCATGAAGCGCATGGTTACATGGTGCGCGACGCCCACCTGCAGCTTGGTATCCAGATTGATGTCGGACGCCTGCAGCATCCAATCATCTTTTCCCACCGGGCAGCTGGTGTAGAGCACCTGATTGAGCGTCACCTTGCCGTCCGGACTGACCGCGAGTTCCTTGGCGACGCCGCGCCCATTGCGGTCCATGAGCTGGAAATTGGCCTGGCTGAAATCCACGCCGGCGGTGGGGTCGTAGCGGCCGGTCACGCTCTGCACCCGCAATCTCGGATCAATGAAATCCACCGACCCTTTGACGTTCAGCAGATCCCCATTGTAGTCGTAGGTGACCGAGTCCCCGGCGATGCTGCGTTCGTCCTGGCGGACCCTGACGCGGCCGTTGACGACGGCATTGCCGTCAGCGCCGAGCAGGGCATCGTCGCTGTCGATGTAAATCCGATGATCGTCAATGGCAATGTCGGCCGGACGGCTCGACGTATATTTCGGCGGGGCGGGGCACACGTCTCCGGCACGCACCGTGGCGGCCGCGAGGCAGGAGAACATGAATGCGGCCCGAACCAGAGAAGCCATGGACAAAATGCATCGCCTTAGTCGGTATACTTAAAACGCCGCGTTTGCGGTGTGCGAATGGTCAAGCATGGGTGTATTGGATGCAAGCGATTCCCGTCTGGCGGCTTTGACGCAGTGGGTGGTCGATGACCTGGGATTCGCCGGCGGCTTGATTGCGCCTGCGTCGGTTGATGCGAGCTTTCGCCGCTATTTTCGCGTGACCCGCGATGCCGATACCTACATCGTGATGGATGCGCCGCCCGCCAAGGAAGACGTGGGGCCGTTCGTCAAAGTCGCGAAACTATTGGCCGGCATCGATGTCAATGTTCCGCTGATACTGGCGCGCGACCTCGAACGCGGCTTTTTGCTGTTGTCGGATCTGGGGTCGCGCCAGTATCTCGATGAGTTGGCCGCGCCGGGCGCCGCCGACCGGCTGTACGCCGACGCGCTCGCGAGTCTGCAGAAGATGCAGACCGCCGATGCCGGACTATCGCGCACTCTGCCCCGCTATGACCGCACCTTGCTCGTTAACGAGATGCAGCTGATGCCGGAGTGGTTCCTGCGCCGGCACCTCGGAGTGAGCGTTGAGCCGCACGAGCGCGCCATGCTCGATGCGCTGTTCGAATCTCTGGTGCATTCGGCCGCGGCGCAGCCGGGCTGCTTCGTACATCGGGATTATCACTCGCGCAATCTTCTGCTGTGCGCGGAAAACAATCCTGGTATTTTGGATTTTCAAGATGCCGTATGGGGACCCATCACCTACGATCTGGCTTCGCTGCTCAAGGACTGCTACATCGCGTGGCCGCCGCCGCGAGTGCGTGCATGGGCGTTGAATTATCGACAGCAGCTGCTCGCGGCGGGTGTGTCGCTGCCGGGAAACGCCGCAGAGTTCATGCGCTGGTTCGATCTGATGGGTCTGCAGCGGCACATCAAGGTGCTGGGGATTTTTTCGCGGTTGTACTATCGCGACGGCAAGCCGCAGTACCTTCTGGATCTGCCGCGCGTGCTGCAATACGCGAAAGATGCGGCCGCCGCATACGAGGAAACCGAAGAATTCGCCGAATTCATCGCCGCGCGCATCGAGCCGCAATTTCCCTTGGCGCAGAAGCGCACGCTTGCGTGAGCAGCGAAGTCACGTGAGCCACGCAGCCGAACAGCCGCGAGCGGCAATGATACTCGCCGCGGGCCGCGGCGAACGCATGCGGCCGCTGACCGACAGCACGCCGAAGCCGCTGCTCAAGGTACGCGGCGAAACCTTGATCGAACGCCTCGCGATCGGGCTGGTGCGCGCCGGCATGCAGCGCATCGTCATCAATCTGGCCTGGCTGGGGCCGCAGATCCGCGAATACTTGGGCGACGGCGCGCGCTTCGGCGCCGCAATCACCTACAGCGAGGAGACGCCACGGGCGCTGGAGACCGGCGGCGGCATCTTGCGCGCGCTGCCGCACCTGTCGCCGGGACCCTTTGCGGTGGTCAACGGCGACATTTATACCGACTTCCCGTTCGCGACGTTGGCGCTGGCCGCCGATCGCGATGCCCATTTGGTGCTGGTGCCGAACCCTGCGCAGCACCCGCAAGGCGATTTTGGATTGGAGCGGGGTGCGGCGCTGCCGACGGCGACCGTTCGGTACACCTTCGGCTGCATCGCGGTGTATCGCGCGGCGTTTTTTGCAGGATGCGCCGACGGCGTGTTTCCCTTGAAGCCGCTGTTGCTGCGTTCGATGGCGGCAAAGCGCTGTTCGGCGCAGCTGTATACGGGTTTATGGGAGGACGTCGGCACACCGCAGCGGCTCGCGGAGCTTAACGCCACGCCCTAGGCGCCGCGGCACTGGACTTTGTGCCAATTGCCGAAGGTAAGGGTCCGGTGCAAACCTTTGGGCCAGGCCGATCGCCGCGCGGAGCCGCCCATGAAAATGCTATTGCCAGGATTGTTGCTGACGCTGGGAGCGGTCTCGATTGCCGCGGCCGATGAGCCCGTCGGCGATGCCACGGGCAACAGGCTCGCAACCAAGTACAACTGCCAGAGTTGTCATTCGCTGTACGACTCCTCCATGCAGGGCCCTACCTACCGCGCCATCGCCAAGAAGTACGCCAGCGACAACAACGCCCGGGATGAGCTGTCGGCGAGCATTCTGAACGGCAGCAGCGGCACCTGGGGTCCCAATACCATGCCGTCGACCGATATTCCGGCCGGCAATCTTCGCAAGCTGGTGGAATGGATTTTGGCGCAGTTCCCTTAAAGCCCGGGGCCGGCGGCCAGGCGGGTCCTAAGGCAGCGCCACACCCCAATCGGGTACAATTGGGGTGTGTCCGAGTTCAAAGGCATTCCCATCGTGCCGCCGGCGGCGCCTGTGCGCAGCGGCGAGAAATATACGACCCCGCAAGGCTTTACCGCGATCAAGGACGGGGTGAAGCACTCACATGGCCGCAGCGCAATGCTGCGCAAACCGCCATGGCTGCGGGTGCCGTTGGGCGTAGGAGCTGGCTTCAGCGCCGTGAAGAATATTGTCCGCGAGCATCGCCTGAGCACGGTGTGCGAAGAGGCGAAGTGCCCGAACATCGGCGAATGCTGGAACGCGGGGACTGCCACCATCATGCTGATGGGCGCGGTGTGCACGCGCGCCTGCCGCTTCTGCGCGGTGGA
>Ga0209139_10000511_pt1 | contig 13504 bp, 17 predicted proteins | sample BogFormECP14_OM3_FD_188246 | JGI IMG/M metagenome (GOLD analysis project Ga0209139, IMG submission 188246) | Bog forest soil microbial communities from Calvert Island, British Columbia, Canada - ECP14_OM3 (SPAdes) (version 2) | ecosystem: Environmental > Aquatic > Freshwater > Wetlands > Bog ...
CGCCGCAAGATCCCTAAACAGCGACGATCCGCAACAGCTCTCAATCAGCGGCCGGAGCGTCCAGCGCGGCGGGGCAGCCAGTCATTTCCAGCCACAAAACAGCACACGAATTTCAGCTACACCCCACCGCCCTGGGCATCCAGGGCACCAACCCCAGACACCTTCCAACTTAGGGACACGAAACTGAGACAAACCGCAGATGACATCACGTGAGACAACTCGAATCGCCGCAGGTCAGAAGATCGCAACATGACACGCGGAATGAGAATCTACAGGTGGTAGTAGTGGTACTACCACTGCAAGGCATCAGTCGGCGGCGGGTATTCGCAGCGACTGTTCACGCGGTGCGTGTCGTCTCGGCGTGAATCAGTTACCGGCGCGCTGCACCGCCAACAGGGCATCTGCCTGGGCGTGACTTGTGGACCGATCTATTAATTCGAGCTTGACGTCGCCAGCGGTCAATCGGTCGGTCCAATATGTTCCCTGCACCGACTTGGGCTCAGCCGTGTCTTGTCAATCTTTCCTGCATCTCGACAGCGACGACTGTCGTTCGGCTTCCCTTCCGCCGACGCTTCCCGGTGGCGGCATCGCCCAGTTTCCATATCGCCGCCTCCGTCCATATTAGTCAGGTAATATGACTACTCTAGTTCATAGAGTAGGACCGATGGCAACAGGTGCGAAGTCGCTGAAGCGCATAGATGACACGTGCGGAACCCAGCGAGCGCAGCGATGCGCGCGCGGCGTTGCGGTCGTGTCGGCAGCGATCTGACTCGGCAGTGCTGACGTAAGGTGTGTACCTCATGAGACCGGGTGGGCGATGGAGCCGAGAACGGTATGGACGACGAGCAGCCGGTTGATCTAGGGGTGGCGTTGTTCATCCCGTATCGCTACATGGAGGACCGAATCTTCCGGGCCATCCAGGATGCCGGGTTCGACGACTGGACCCTGGCCCAGGTTCGGGTGTTTCAACGCCTCGCCCCGGACGGTTCGCGTCTCACGGACCTCGCTGATCAGGCGCAAATGAGTAAACAGAGCGCCGGGGTGCTGGTCGATCAACTGGAACGCTTGGGCTATGCCCGCCGGGTCCCCGACCCGACCGATGGGCGCGCCCGGTTGATCGTGATCGAGGAACGTGGCCGGCGGGCGGCCGAGGTGGCGATGGCGACATCCACCGAGATCCTGGCGGAGTGGACGGCCTTCCTGGGCACCCGCAACTTCACGTTGTTGCACCAGATCCTGGATCAACTCCGCGAGATCACCGACCCCTACGCGCACGAACCCTAGCTGCGCCGAGCCGTCGGCCCTCGAACCCGTTTGCCAGGCGGCCCAACCTGGGGCGGCGGGCGTCAGCGGGCTTCCACCCCCTTCTTGACATTAGTCAGCTTAATTGACTAGTTTGGTCAGTGATTCTGACAGTATCTCGACCAGACGGGTGGGTGCCACATCCACGGTGTCACGACGATCCGGACCCGTCGCCGCACGGCCCGCCGCCACCCCCAGAGGCATGAGGGGTCCGGCGCAGCACGAGCCCGGCACCGCACGCAGACCCGCAAGACCCACTAGAAGGAGTATCGCCATGAGTATCAGCCTGACCTGCGGTCCGTCCGGCACCGTCATCACCGGGGAGACCGAAGAGGAGTTGGTGAGCAACGTGCAGGCACACGCCCGCGAGCACGAGAACACCGAACTGTCCGGCGAGCGCATCCTCGCCGAGATCCGCGGGAGGGACCCCGAGCAGCCCATCGACGCGGCGGCCTGGGCCGCCATGAACGCCCCCAGCGCCGCGCCCAAGCTGTGCGACACCAGCGACATGGTGATCGTGCACCGCATGTTCCGCCGCGAATGCGCACTGCTGCCCCAACTCGTCGCTGCGGTACCTGCCGGCGACGTCGCCCGGGCCCGCACCGTCGCCAGGCATGCCCGCGAAGTTCTCGACATGCTCCATCACCACCACCTGGGCGAGGACGAACTGCTGTGGCCGAGACTGTCGGCCCGGACCCGGTTCCACACCGATCTGCTCGCCCGCATGGACAGCCAGCATCACGGCCTCGCGGTGCTGCTCGAGCACACCGCAACCGCGCTGCCCGCGTGGCAGGACGCGCCCACCGCGCACACCAGCACACCACTGACCACGCTGCTGGAGCAGATCTCGAACGGACTCGACGAGCACTTCGACGAGGAAGAAGCGGAGATCCTGCCGATCGTCGAACGCGTGATCACCGCCGCCGAATACCACGAGGTGGGCCAACGGGGACTGGTGTCGATACCCCTGACACGCCGACTGATCGTGCTGGGCTACCTCCTCGAAGACGCCACCCCCCGGGAACGAACCGACTTCCTCGCCGCCATACCCGCACCCGCCCGACTCGCCTACCGCCTCATCGGAGTACGCCAACACCGCCACGAGACCACCCGACTCCGCGGCCCGCTACGACCCTGAACAGACCGCGGGCCCGGAGCACCGGCCCGTGAGAATTTGCCAGCGGTAACGGCTCCGCCGCCGCTGACCGTCAACCAATCGAGGAGAAGGAGAGAGATCTGATGAGCTTTGACACCCCCCACGGCACCCGCGGTGCCCGCCAGCCCGGCGGGAAGCTGATGGCCTGGATGAACCGCTGGAACATGAACCGGATCCGCGGCAACGCCGAGAAGGTGATGGGCATGCAGGCACTGGTCCTGAGCACCGTCGGCGCCAAGAGCGGCACCCCACGCCACACCCCGGTCGCCTACTTCCCCGACGGCGCCGACAGCTGGCTGATCGTCGCGTCCGCGAACGGGGCGGCAAAGAACCCCGCCTGGTACTACAACCTCGCCGCCCACCCCGACACCGTGCAGATCCAGATTGCCGGCCGCACCATCGAGGTCAGCGCCGAGCAGCTGCACGGCACGGCCCGCCAGCACGCCTGGCGCCACATCACCAGCACGGCAGACCGTTTCGCGAAATACGAGCAGAAAACCGACCGCGAACTCCCCGTCATCCGGCTGCGCACCCGACCCACTCCAACGCAGTAGGCCGCACGCGCCAACTCTGCCAGCACGTCCCCAGTTGATTCACAACCACTAACCCCCAACCGAAAGGCACCACCATGTCCATCGTCATCACCGGAGCCACCGGTCAGCTCGGCCGCCTCGTCGTCGAACAGCTGATGCCGCCGCAAGCTGAATACATGACATGTCCGGCAAGACGGGCCGCTGGGCGCACCCAATAGGCCGTCGCGAGTGCGTACTACGGCGACACGCAAATTATCGGTAGCATTCAGAACGCCGAAACATGTTTTCCCACAGTACATTAACGAATACGGAGACTACCGGTAAAGCCGCATATTCGATTCCGTCGTATTCCACTGGGGCGGGTTGCGGCTGGCGACGCCGTGGTGGATTTCCGGACTGTCACTTAAGGTTCAGCGGCACTCCGGCGTCGTGGAAGACATCCTGTATCGCCTCGAACAATGTGTGCCGCCCGTGGCGCACATCGTTGAGATACTGCCGCGACAGCGCACTGTGTTGCCACTCGAATTCGTAAGGCCGTTGTTCGGGGGTGCCGAATCCGCCCCGTAGGCAGTCGGCCAGTGCGTCGAGATTGCGTCCGAAGTATCCGCCGGGCCCGTTGACGGAGGAACCGATCTCGCGATAGAAGTCGTTCGCCGACTTGATCTTTCGGCCGTCGATTTGGAAGATCACAGGTTTGTTTTCGGTGGGCTCTCGCGTCATCGTTGCTTTCCCGCGTCAGTGACCAGACAGAATGAGTCGTAGTGGTCGCTGGTGTAAAAGTATTGGGTCGGATCGGCCAGTGGCGCTCCGCCGGTGATGATGCGCCTCAGCGACCGGTCTCGCGCATGCGGGGTGACCACGGTGTACTCGTGGTAGTACCCCCTGCGCTGCCTGGGCAGATGACCCTCGCGGTTAATAAACACCGCACCGTCGCTGCGCGGAAACGGGAAGGGGCCGCCTGCGTGGATGCGCCTCACGGTGTCGGCCACCTCGGGCGGCAGGGTGGACATCGGGCACGTCGACTCGCTGACTCCACTGGAGGTCGTCGGTGCCGGGTGGGAAACATGAGTGCGCGTCAACATCCATCCGCCGAAGATGACGATTAGCGCGCAAAGCGCGACGAGTGCCAGCCTGCGTCGAACCACCTGCGCTCCTCGCTGCTTGGTAGAGCTGCCAAGGGTTCAGCGAAAGCGGACGTTCAGCGTGGCCAGGCCGAAGATCTTCCGGCCACCGGACTTCGCGCCGACGATGACGACGCCCGTGCGGGTCGCTGGGTCCAGCGACTTGATCTTGCCGCTGAATTCGATGTCAGCGCCCTCGGCGGCCGACACGATCGCGGGCGCCGACAGCCGTATCGCGTAGCGGGTAACTGCACCGGGGTCACCCGACCATGCGGCTGCGAATCCGGCACCCAAACCCATGGTGAGCATGCCGTGGGCGATCACATCGGGCAGCCCTGCCAGCTTGGCAATGTCCGCGTCCCAGTGAATCGGGTTGGCGTCGCCGGCCACGCCGGCATAGTTCACGAGGTCGCCGCGCGACAGCCGGGCGTGGTGCACCGGCAGCTCGTCGCCGACCTTCACGTCGTCGAAGGACGACGTCCCGGGCGTGCGGGTCGTGCCTCCCTCGGCGATGCGAATCTCGCCCTCGGGGCGCACCGTCTTCTGATACGCGGAGTCGTTTTCGCCGACTGCGAGGATGTCCACGTCGTGCATCATGATGTTCGGCACGGCCGACTTGATCGCCGGATCGACGTCCTCGGCGGTGACGCCGACGACGGTCGTGTGCAGGGTGTGCACCCGCTCACCGGCAGTGTCGGTGAAGGTGTTGGTGACGGTGATGAAATCTCTGCCGGCGGTCCTGCGTACCGATGTCAGCTCGACGTCGACGTGCAGTTCGTCGCCGGCCACGATCGGGCGGTGCTGCTCGAAGACTTCTTCTGTCTGCATGTAGGTGTCGTAGCCGACGACCACCTGTTCGAACATGTGGCGATTGCAGGTCATGCCCGGTGTCGACGTGAATGTCAGCGGCGCCACCAGGTCCGAGTAACCGAGTTCAGCAGCGGCGGCGACGTCCCAGTGCGCGGGGTGGTAGTCCTGCACCGCACGGGCATACTCGCGGACCTTTTCGCGGCCGACCAGGTAGGTGCCGTCCATCTGGTAGTAGTGGCCGACCCGCGATTCGAGCGCCGACGTCTCTGCTGCTGCAGTCATGAATTGCTCAACTTTTCTATCGGCTTGTTCGCTGAGGCCGACCAAACGACACTAACGCGGGGTCACCGCAGCGATGCAGGCCGATACGATTCGCCGGTTTGTGTGGTCCTTGACAAATTGATCGGCCCGAGCGAAATCCTGGACCGCCAGCGGTCTGAGCTGACACGGTGGTGGCTTGTGCGGGTGTGGCTGAGCGGTTAGGCAGCGGCCTGCAAAGCCGTACACACGGGTTCGAATCCCGTCACTCGCTCCGCGAAAGCCGGATCGATGGCGCCGTCGCGCTGCCCCTAGTGGTGCGCGGCGCGGGCCAGGTCGACGGCGTACTGATTCATGAAGTGGCCGGGCCCCGGTTCGCCGCGCCCGCATGATCCGTCTGAATCCCCGGGACGCTTGATCCACAGGTAGGCGTCGGCATGCGCACCCGCGGTAGCCGTGGTGGGCGCGACTCCGAGTGCTCGGCCGCTGGGGTTGCACCAATTGAGCGCGGCGTCGGGCGCCGGTCCGGCGCCGTTGCGCGACGTGTCGACCACGTAATGCGCACCTTTTGTGAGCCCTGAAACCGCTTCGCCGTAACCGATTTCCTCATCGGTGGTGTAGAAATTCGCGGTGTTGAGGCTGAAACCCCGGGCGTGGTCCACACCGACCTGGTTGAGTCTGGCGGCGATTTCCTCGGCGCTCAACCAGCGTGAGTGTCCGCCGTCGATGTACACGGCGGCGGCCGGATTGCGGGTCAGCGTGTCAACGGCGTAGCGAATCAGACCGAAGCGTTCGTCGCGTTGGGCAGGCGATAGGCAGTCGGCCATGTCGAGTGCATCGGGTTCGACGATGACGGCCGCTGGCGAGGACCCCACAGCGGCTGCGACACCGTCGATCCACTGGCGATAGTCCGCTCCCGTCGCGAATCCACCCGCTGCGAAGCTGCCGCAGTCGCGATGTGGGATTGCATACAGCGCCAGCACCGGCATGCTGCCGGCGGCCTGGGCCGCGCCGACGTACCCGGCGACCGCAGCGGAAGAAACCCCCGGGTCGACCCAGTGCGCCTGCGGTGTGTTGGCGATCGCGTCGAGTTCGGGACTCGGCGGATTGGCGTTATGCGCGGCGGCCATGGCCGGCGACGTGGGATCGACATAGAGGGGCTGTCCGGCCAACGGGTTGGCCGCATCGACCAGGCGCACCGCCGGGGCGGGACCGATCTCCACGGGGCCGGCAGAACAACCCATGCCAAGAACGGTCGCAACCGCCAAGAAGGGGACAATCCATCGCGCGACTGCGCCGACAACTGAGGACACCACCCCGAAAACATATCCTCGACGTTTCCGGCCCTTGCGACAGGCACCGCGCGCGAAATGATCGGGTCGAGCGAAATGATGGACCGCCAGCGGTCTGAGCTGGCACGGTGGTGGCTTGTGCGGGTGTGGCTGAGCGGCTAGGCAGCGGCCTGCAAAGCCGTATACACGGGTTCGAGTCCCGTCACTCGCTCCGCGAAAGGTGAGCAGCAGGGCGTAGTGGCGGAGGACTATTTCGACTCCTTGCCGTGTTGCTGCTCAGCATGAGCAGTCAGCTGCACTTCAACGCATTCATCTGGCCCAACGGATATCACGAAGCCGCGTGGCGCGTAGTTGACGACGACGTTCGCAACGTCCTCGGCCTGTCCTACTACGCCGATATCGCGCGGATCGCTGAGCGCGGCTTGATGGACTCGATTTTCCTGGCCGACAACATCGCTATCGCGGAATACCGGGCTACGTATCTTCCTCAGACGCAATTCGACCCGATTTCGGTGCTGTCGGCGCTAGCGGCGGTTACCAGTCACATCGGCCTGATCGGGACCGGCTCAACGACCTACAGCAAGCCGTGGGAGCTCGCCCGCCGGTTTGCGACGCTGGATCACCTCAGCGGCGGGCGCGCGGGTTGGAACATCGTCACCACCGTCACGCCGCTAGCTGCGGCCAATTTCGGTGAACGGTTCCATCCTGAGCGTGCCGACCGGTATGCGCGCGCTCACGAATTCGTCGAGGCCGTCACGCGTTCGTGGGACAGCTGGGAGGACGACGCGGTCATCGGTGACCGTGTGCGTGGCGTGTGGGCAGATCGTGCCAAGTTGCACGCCCCGCGCTTCCACGGTCAGTACTACGACGTCGAGGGGGTCCTGCCGTTTCCCCGCTCGCCGCAAGGGCACCCGGTGCTCGTTCAAGCGGGACAGTCGGCCGCCGGCGTTGGGCTGGCCGCTCGATACGCCGAGGTGGTGTTCTCCGGGCCGCCATCCCTTGAGGCTGCGGTCGCTTTCCGGGCTGATCTGCACGCGCAGGCCGTGGCCGCTGGCCGTAAGCCCGACCAGGTGTTGGTGTTGCCCGCGTTGATGGTCACATTGGGCGGCACCGAGGCCGAAGCGCAGGCACGAGCGCGGCGACTCCAGGATCTGGAGAGCCCGGAGTTTCGTTGGCAAAACGCTTTGTACACAGCGGGACTTGATCCCGATGGTTTCGATCCGGACGCTCCGCTGCCCGCCAAGCTTTGGACTGACCAGTCGGTACCGTCAAGCCGCGCCGAGCAGCTCTATGCGGCCGCGCGTGCGCGACCGAACGCGTCTTTACGCGAGATCACCCGGCTGGCGAGTGGAGGCGCCGGGGGTACGCAGTTCATCGGGACTCCCGAGCAACTGGCCGCTCATATGATCGATTGGCAGGATGCGGGTGCGGTCGACGGCTTCACGTTCATGGGATCGACACTGCCGCATGAACTTACGGCGTTCGTCGATTATGTCGTGCCGATCCTGCAGCGCCATGGCCGATTCCGCACCGAGTACACCGGCCAGACGTTGCGCGACCACCTAGGGCTTGCGCGGCCGGAGGGGACTGGTATCGGATCGCCGCGGCGTCAGTCGGCTTGATGGGCGGCGAACCAGTCAAGCAGCAGATCGGCTAGCTTGTCGGGTTGTTCGTCGGGTATCCAGTGCGAGACGCCGGGCAGGATCTCGAACCGGTATTCTCCGCTGACGTATCGAGCGGTGTCGTGGGCTGCTTTAGGGAGCAACGCGATGTCGCCGTCGCTCCACACGTACAACGTTGGCACGGAGATCTTTTGGGCGATCGCGCGCGGATTGGACAGTGGCAGCGCGCGGTACCAGTTGATCGCTGCCCTCATGGCGCCCGGCTCATTCATGGCCCGTACATCGCGCTCGACTGCGGCGGGTATCTGCCCGCCCCGCCGGAGGGAATCCGAGGCGATGGCGCCGTTGCGGCGCATCAGCAGCCATTCCGGTATCCGCGGTAACTGAAAGAAAAACATGTACCACGACGCCAGGCCTTGACCACTGGTGGCGAACGATTTGATGAACGCGGCGGGATGCGGCACTGATATCGGCGACACGGTTGCCAGCCGCTCGGGCATTTCGGCCGCGGCGGCCCAGGCGACCGCGGCGCCCCAGTCATGTCCGACAAGGTGCACCCGTCGCGCACCGCTGGCGTCGATCAGTGCGCCGAGATCGGCGACGAGTTCGGGTATGCGGTAGTCGCGGCGACGGGCGGGCCGGGCGCCCGGTGAATAGCCGCGTTGGTTGGGCGCCAGGCAGCGGTAACCCTGGGCGGTAAGCCGGTCGATGACGGCGTTCCAGCTGTCGTTGTGTTGCGGGAAGCCGTGCAGCAACACCACAACAGGTCCGTCGGTGGGTCCGGCATCGCGGACATCGAAGATCAGGTCATCGCGGCGGTAATGGTCCATAGGTCAAGCATCTCGCATCCACGTGCCAAGGCGCCGCTCTGCCCCTAAACCAAGACGCACCACGTGGCATCGCCAGCGCGGTTCGGAGGATCCAGGTAAACAACAAAACCGGCTACTCGGTTGAGCTCCAGCGGATCATCGGCGGCTTCACGCGCGCGCATAAGGGATGCCCCTTCGCGTCGGTGAGACCGAGGGTTCCGACCAGCGTCCCTGAGGCCGCGGCCGCGTCGAGGACATCGGCCGGCACGTCGGCGAGCATCAGCTTTGCGCGCCGAAACATCGTAAAGCGACCGTTATCGTCGACGCTGCCCCAGCTCAGGTAGATGAACCGTTCTCCCGGCCGTCCCTGAATATGCGGCCCGCGCACGTCGGTTCCGTCCACGGAACAATCCAGCGTCCACTCCGCTGACGCCGCATCGCCCGGATGGAGATCCAGGAGCTCATCGCGACGGTTCGTGCGTTGCACGCCGACGTGGATGTTGGAGTATCCGGGGAAGTTGTCGCCGGCGCCGCATTCGCGCCCGGGTAGCTGAGTTCCTACGATCCGGATTTGCAGACCCTCATTGTTGCGCGTAGTCGAACCTGATCCGGACCGAGACCGGTGAAGCAAGTGGCTGCCCGCCATAGTGATGGCGGCGTAATCCACGGTTACGCGGACCCTTCGATGAACCGCCTGTGCAATTCCTCTGTGAGGGTGTGGATTTGGCGGGTCAGCTCGGTGTTGGTTTTGAGCTCGAGTTCCTGAGCTCCGAAGTCGTGATCGGCTTTGGCCTGTTGGAAGGCCGATTGACGGTTCTGGCCGATCATGACGAACGTCGACAGAAAGATCGCTTCAAGTGACACCACCAGAGTCAGCGTCGGCCACGGGCTCTTCTCGAGCACCACCATCCACACGGCGAAGAGGACGGCGTGAATCCAGACGAAGTTCATCGAGCCGGCGAATGCGGTGATGGTATCGGCCAGTCGCAACTGGAATTTGCCGCGTCGTCTCCTAGCCTCCTCCAGCACGGCGGGATGGTGGCGTTGGTTGTTGCGCAGCAACCGGTGCGGAACGAGTTGAGGAGTTCGCCGATTGCTGTTGGAGCCTGGGGTTGTCATGTTCAGTCCTTCCGGGGCCACAGGGCTTATTTTGGCCTGAAGGTCCTGGACATGCGGCACCTTATCGGCGGAGTTGAAGACGCTAGTGCCGCAACCTATTGAGGTGTTCATCGACTTGTAGGGCGCTGGCGGCAGTCTTGTAGCTCTCAACGACACCCTCTAGCCGCGCCGGAGAGCCCTCGAAGCAGGCCCAGTCAAAAACGGCCTGACATACATGGTCGGCCAGACTGCGCAAGATGCCATCCCGAGGAGGGTTGTCGATGACCCTGATCGCGGCCGTGCAAAGCATTCCCTTGTCGACGTTATCGTCCCGCAGTGCCCGCCGAGCCATTGTCAGGAGCGCCCGGGTATGTACACCCTCGAAATCCATCAATCCCCCGTGCTTCGTAATAGGGTTGCAGCGCGTCCGCCGGCAAAGCGCTAGACCGGCCGAGTGGTTAACCTAGCCGAACAATGAGTACACGCCGGCCACGTTCCGGTAACAGAGATACATCGGTCTCAACCGAAATCGTTGGTCTCAAAACCTGGTTGACAGGGCTGAGTGTCGGAATCGCCACTCTGGAGGGATCATGTGCAGCGCAACCTTCCGGCCAGAACTGGATCTGGCCGGCCAGACCGTCGTACTGATTGGAGGCAGCGCCGGCATCGGCCTGGAGACAGCCAGATGCGCACGCGCTCACGGCGCCAACGTGATACTCACCGGCCGCAATCCGGACCGGCTCGCCGAAGCCGCCCGCGACGTCGGAGCGCAACATACCGCGGCATTCGACGCGACCAACGACGATGCCTTGGAAGGCTTCTTCGAAACCTTGTCCACCCCAGTCGATCACGTGATGGTCACCGCGGGGGGCCCACGCTATGGGCCCCTGCTGGAGATGGACTCAGACCAAGTGCGCGAAGTACTCAGCGGGCACGTAACGCTGTATCTCGCTGTGGCGCGCCATTCGCTGGGCAAGCTGACGCCGCACGGCTCGCTGACATTCATGGGCGGCACCGGCGGGCGTCGTGTCACCAAAGACCTCGGCATTGTCTCTGCGGCCACTGCTGCGCTACCTCCGTTCACCGCTGCCCTGGCCCTTGAGCTTGCACCCGTTCGCGTCAACCTCATCGGCGCTGGCTTCGTCGACACACCACTATCCGCCGCGCTACTCGGAGATCGACTCGAGGAGCGTAGAGCCGAGCTGCGCGCGAAGCTTCCGATCGGGCGGGTCGTCGGTCCCGCCGATGTTGCCGCGCTCGCGGTACACCTCATGACCAACACGGCGCTTACCGGCGCCACGTACGACATCGACGGCGGCCAGCAATTCGTGGATTGAATGCTGCCCACAACCATTCAGTTGTAAAGCGTCGGTCAACTTTCATTCATCTTTCTGGGGTCCCGGCGACGTAAGATCCCGACACATGAGCGAACCTTCGTCCGGGAGTGCTGGAAGCCTGGCGGCAGACGGCAAGTGGCATCCACAGCGGTGGGAGACCGCCTTCATCTACGAGACGCATGAATCCCTGCAAACGGTGATCGAAGAGGTGACCCGGTTGACGAACGCCCACGGAGCAGAGGGCTGGGAGATAGTTAACTCTGCGGTCCAACGAACTCCAGTCGTCCACCACTTTAAGGAATATGACCAAGTCGGGGACCGGCTTTTCGAGTGGGGCATCGTTTGCACCATGAAGCGTCCGCTCCCGCCTGAATAAACGGGCAGTTTGGCGCCAACGGTTTTTTCCGTCGGCGGGGTGCGATTTCGACGACGACAAGCTCCACCGTGAGGCTCGTGTCTCGGTCACACTCTGGACACGTTGATGTTGTTGAGCAGAACAATGTCCGCGAACCGGCTAGTGACGAGGATTAGGCGATGCCCCTTTATCGGATCACGACGCCGGAAGGACTGCTTACCTCCGAATCGAAGGCGACGCTGGCCGCTGAGATCACCGAGTTCCACAGCCAGATGTCCGGTCTCGACGAGGCCTACACGAAAATCGTCTTCGACAGTTTTGGTTCCGGTGACGGATTTATCGGTCGCGAGGCCGGGCCCGCCGTGATCTTGACGGTCAAGGTGCGGGCGGGCCGGCCGGCCGACTATCGGAAGAAGCTGCTGTTCGGGCTCAAGTCAAGGCTTCAGCACGCGACCGGCGCGGCAGATGTTCACATGCTGCTAGCCCTTGAGGAGATGCCGGCCAGCAACGCCATCGAAATGGGCGAGCTGATGCCCGAAATCGGCGCGTAGCCAGCGGGTGACCCGGTTGGTGTTACTGCACAGACGCGGCGGCGTAGTCAGCGTCGAATGTTGATTCCACGGCGGAAATCAGTTCCGGCGCAATGGTGGTGTCCAACGCAAGGGACAATTCGCGGTTTTCGATAAGGCTTGTGGTGGAGAGGTTTTGGCTGCCGATGATGAGCGAGTCGTTGTCGGTGAGCAGCATTTTCTCATGGATGTAAAGCCCCGATTCGGTGTTCTGGAACAGGTGCACCGAGCAGCCGGCGGCTGACACTTCGGCGACAGCCTTGGTCCACGCCGGGTTCTCGGTCATAACGATGCGGCATTGCACACCGCGGCTCGCTGCTTTGTCTAACGCTGACAGCACCGCGCGGTCTTTGAGTTCTTGGTTGGTGAGATCGATACTGCGGGTGGCCTGGTCGATGTGCTGCAAGAAGCTGGCGCGCGCCATCGGCGACCAGATGAGGTTCGGTGCGGGGGTGGCCTCTGGCGGCCTCCCAGACGGTGGCGAGGTGTAGTCGGTATCGAACGTCGCGGCAATGGCCGCAACGTCCGCGGGATTGGTGTCCAGCACCCAGGCGTCGCGGCTGGTGGAGTAGTACTGCGGTTCCAGGTTGCCGGTGCCGACTGCCGCAGTGGCGTCGTCGACGGTGATCGTTTTTTGGTGATAGATCACGCCGTTGGGAGCCCACCTGACCGCCACGCCGGCGTCGGTGAGTTGTTGGAAGGTTCCGGCGTTGGTCTTACGGCCGTGGAATGCGGCGTCGAGAATTACCCGGGTGTCCACGCCGCGGTTGTGGTCGTCAATGAGTGCGTGCACGGCGGCGGGATCGGTGAGTTCGTACATGGTCATCCGGACCGAGCGGGCCGCTCCGCTGATCAAACCGATAATTGGGGCGTAACCCGCGTCTGGCTCTTGGATCAGCTGATAGTTGGCATCGGCCGCGTGTGCGGGCGGCGCTGTGGTCAAGGCCGCGGATCCGCAGCACGTCGCTGCCAATGCGGTGGTGGCTATCGCGACGACGGCGAGCGCTCTGTGCCAAGTGATGGTTGCCGGCTCCACGCGCACGATCTTATTTTGGGCTGCTGACATCGACTTTGTGGCGACACGCGGTCAGCCTCGGGAAGCTGTCCCTTGGCGGCCGTGTTGCGATACGTAAGTGACAAGACCAAGGGAGACGCTGGTGAAGATTCGCTTCGGGGTCAGTCTGGGTGTGAACACCGCTCCGGGACAGCTCGCTGGCATTGTCGATCACCTCGAGAACAGCG
>Ga0209139_10000512_pt1 | contig 13500 bp, 9 predicted proteins | sample BogFormECP14_OM3_FD_188246 | JGI IMG/M metagenome (GOLD analysis project Ga0209139, IMG submission 188246) | Bog forest soil microbial communities from Calvert Island, British Columbia, Canada - ECP14_OM3 (SPAdes) (version 2) | ecosystem: Environmental > Aquatic > Freshwater > Wetlands > Bog ...
GTCATGATCAGATCACCATAGCCCAGGGTTGTGTAGTTGACAGCTGAGTGGTAGTAGGCGGTTGCAAAGTCCTGGAATTCGCCGCAGATATTGAATAACCAGGCCCACAAGGCTATCTCAATCAGGTGCGCCACAAACGCGAAAGATATTGCCAGCACAACGATGACGAGATCGAGCCCGAAGCTTGTGCCCGTGCGGCCGAGCCTTCTCTCACGGCGAAAGAAGTTTACTGTGGCGCCTAGCGCTATCGCGTGGATGACGATTGTGCAGAGGACGGCGATTGAGCCAACAGCGAGCGGAACAAGGATCGCAGGTCGATGAAGTGGTGTCATACTTCTGCTCACCATCCTATCCGGTGGATGTCAGGATTCGCTAAGTATTGACATCCGTTGTTGGAAACGTGGGGCTATGATGGGGCTCCTGGAGGAGGCTTGATATGAAGCGGGACTCTGTTATTGCTGGCGCGATTGGGACGGATGGTCTGAAACAGCATTGGACTGGAGCTGTGCGTCCGATGTACGCAAGGCACTGGTTGCTCGGGCCGACGCCGCGGCACGCCGTTCCCGAGGCAGGCATGTCGCCAAGCACGGCGTATCACCTCATTCACGATGAACTGATGGCAGATGGCAGCTCGCGGTTCAATCTGGCCACCTTCTGCAGTACATGGATGGAGCCAGAGGCGCACAAGCTGATGACCGAGAGCTTCGACAAGAACATGATCGACAAGGATGAATATCCGCAGACGGCAGAACTGGAGCTGCGGTGCGTCCACATGCTGGCGGAGTTGTGGCATGCTCCGGAGCCGGGGAATACGATTGGATGTTCGACGATAGGTTCGAGCGAGGCATGCATGCTGGGCGGACTGGCGCTGAAATGGCGCTGGCGGGAAAAGATGCGGAGCCTCGGCAAATCCACCGACCGGCCCAACCTGGTGATGGGCACGAATACACAGGTGTGCTGGCACAAGTTCGTAAAATACTGGGATGTGGAAGATCGATCCGTCCCGCTTGAAGGGAGCGAGTTTGTGACTGATCCGGAACGCGCTGCGGCGGCCTGCGACGAGAATACGATTGGAGTCGTCGCGGTGCTGGGCAGCACCTTTACCGGCCACTACGAGGACATCATCGCACTGAGCGCAGCGCTGGACCGGCTGGAAGAGCGGACAGGTCTCAACATTCCGATTCATGTCGATGGAGCAAGCGGAGGGTTTGTCGCACCCTTTCTACAGCCCGAGCTGGTATGGGACTTTCAGCTGCCGCGAGTAAAGTCCATCAATACCTCAGGGCACAAATATGGACTGGTGTATCCGGGAGTGGGCTGGGTCGTGTGGCGTGAACTGTCGGACCTCCATCCGGAGCTGATCTTCAATGTGGATTATCTAGGCGGGACGATGCCAACGCTGGCGATTAATTTTTCGCGGCCCGCCAGCCAGATTGTGGCGCAATATTACAACCTGATCCGGCTGGGCAAGTCAGGGTATCGTGCGATCCATGAGGCCTGCCAGGAGGTTGCGGTTGAGTTGGCACGGCAGATAAACGAGATCGGGCCTTTCGAAATTCTTAGTGAGGGGCGGGATCTGCCGGTGCTGGCGTGGACCCTAAAGGAGCAGGCAAACTGGTCGCTCTATGATCTGTCCGACAGGCTGCGTGATCGAGGATGGCAAGTGCCAGCCTACAGAATGCCCGCCAACCGGCAGGATGTAGTGGTTCAGCGGGCAGTCGTGCGAAACGGATTTACACACGATCTGGCTAGCATGCTGGTTCGCGACATTCGCAGGCACCTGGACTGGTTCGCGTCACAACCGGGTTTGAAGGCGACCATGCTTGGGGCCGGATTCCATCACTAGGAGGGTTATGGAGCTGGAGGAATTGGCCCTTTCACTTAAGGTGGATAGCCACGACCGTGACGTCGTCGTCCAGATCTTCACCCGGACCGCGAGCGGCCCAGCTCGATAATTCCGCAAGCAGGTGATCAGCGAAGTGATCGGCAGTCGTGCTTTGGTCGGTCGTGACGACTTGCCTGAAGCGGTCTGTGCCAAACTCGACTTCCGAATGATTTGTGGTTTCCGGAATTCCATCGGTGTAGAGCAAACACCAATCACCTGCACTGAGCGGCAACTCAACGGAAGAATAGGTCGCCCACGGAAATTTCCCGAGAAACAATCCATTTTCCTCCACATCACGCACACCAGCGGATGACCCGCCCCAGAACAACATTGGGGGATGGCCTGCGCCGGCGTACTTCAACAACATCTTCTCCATGTCCAGGAACAGGTATGCTGCCGTGACGTAATGATGCTGGAACTTCCCGCATAACGCTTGATTCAATCCCGAAAGCACCTGCGCGGGATCGGCGGCATTAGGAATCTGGGCAGCCAGTGCAATCTTCAGCATCGACGCAATCAAAGCGGCAGGCATGCCGTGCCCTGATACATCGGCCATAAGAATCCCGAGGTGTTTCTCATCAACAATGATGAAGTCGTAGAAATCACCTGCAACCGAGGTCATGGGGATATAACGCGCGGCGATATCAAGCCCTGCGATTTGCGGAAGCTCCGATGGAAGAATGGACAACTGGATTTGCCGCGCTGTTTCCAATTCTTTCTGAATCGTCTGCAATTGCTGTGCGAGCTGCTCCCGTATGCCGCGAAGTACCAGGTGCGTTTGGACGCGCGCCATGACGACTGCGGGAGAAAAAGGCTTGTGAATGTAATCCACTGCGCCGACTTCGAAGCCTCTTGTTTCGTCTTCAGTTTCCGTCTGTCCTGTTAGAAAGATGACCGGTATGTCGCGCGTCTGTGACTCCAGTTTCAATCGCGAGCATACTTCGTATCCGTCCATCTCTGGCATCATGACGTCGAGCAGAATCAGGTCGGGAGGTGGTGTTGCATTGGCCAGTTCCAATGCTTTCGCGCCATTGGTCGCGATGCGGATTTTGTACGTGTCCTTCAGTATTGCGTTTGCTACTTGAATGTTGGCGGGAGCATCGTCTACTAGGAGAATCGTTTTCTTCTGATCCGACTGGTTCATTTCACTCGCTTCCGTTTCGTCCACAAATTTTGGCGATCTCATCCAGCTTCACTAACGCAGCCTCAAAATCAAAGTCGTTGATGGAAGCACCCAACGCGTCCAATTGCGGTTTCTCAATGGCGCCTTCTACTACGTTCTGCAGGTTACGAAATGCTTCTTCTGCGGCACCATCGCTTGCCTCGAGAAAGCTTCGCAGTCGCGAGATCGCATCCGACGCTGCTTCTCCATTGACAGGCGAGGTCCGCACCTTTTCCGGCTTGAGAGGGGTCTCCTCGTGCAGAGCTTGCCTGATTGCGTCGGATTGCATGCTCAACAAAGCTGCGAACTCGGGGAGCAACGAAGAAACGGAATCATGCCCCTCGCGGATTGCCTTCTCCAATTTCTGAGCACTAGATTGCACTTCAGTAATTCCGATATTGCCGGCAACGCCTTTCACTGTGTGCGCAATGCGTTCGGCCAGCTTGACGTCTCCGCTCGTGATTGCAGCTGAAATCTCAGCGGCAGCATTGCCTTGTTTCGCCGCAAACTGCCTCAACAGGTCGCGGTAGAGCCGCTTGTTACCGGCAACGCGCTTTAGGCCATCAGAAATGTGAATGCCCGCAATCTCCGGCAGGGTCACCTCATCTCCGGTTCTTACAGGCTGAGTCTGCGTCTCTGTTGTTTGCTTTGGCCGCGGCTTCGCCCAGCGAAGCAAGGTGGAAAACAGAGCGTCAGGATCAATCGGTTTCGACACGTGATCGTTCATGCCTGCATCCAGGCAGCGCTGGCGCTCTTCAACCAGTGCATGAGCCGTCATCGCGATAATGGGAAACTTCTGCAATCGCGGATCGCGCCGCAGTAACTTGGTTGCCGTGATGCCGTCCATCTCGGGCATCTGCAGGTCCATAAACACCAAATCGAAAGGCGGAGCCTGATCACCTTCAGTCAGAATTTTCACTGCTTCACCGCCATGGTTAGCGACGGTGACGATCGCCCCGGCGCTCTCCAGCAGTTCCGTCGCAACCTGCTGGTTCATCTCGTTGTCTTCGACCAGCAGGATCCGGATTCCCGTGGCGTCATGCACCTGGTCGTCTTTCTTAGCACGGGAACGGCTATGCTCAACTCCGGCAACGCCAAAGAGATCCACCAGAGTGTCATAGAGCAGCGACGAATTGACGGGCTTCAACAAATAACTGTCGATCCCAATCTCCTCCGCCTTGGCCCTGACATCCTCTCGCCCGAATGCCGTGACCATTACGATTTTGGGAATGTGCTGCAGACGATCGTTGCGCTTGATGATACGGCTCGCCTCAAGGCCATCCATCCCAGGCATGTGCCAATCCATCAATACAAGGCGATAAGGGTCTTTGGAATCGGCGGCAGCAATATCGCGCACAGCGTCCTCTCCGGACGAGACCGACTCGGCCCTGAGCGCAAATACCCGGAGTGCATCGGTCAGTATCTCGCACGCCTGCGCATTGTCATCAACAACCAGAGCCCGGACACCCGCGAGATCAGGAATGAAGCGTTTCTGTTTCTCCCCGGTCCCAATGCCGAACCACGCATTGAAGTGGAAGGTGCTGCCTGCGCCGGCCTCACTCTCGGCCCAGATGTTACCCTCCATCATCTCAACCAGGCGCTTGGAAATGGAGAGTCCGAGCCCGGTGCCGCCATACTTTCGTGTCGTCGAAGTGTCTGCCTGCGAGAACGCCTGGAAGAGTCGGGCGCTCTGTTCGGGTGTCATGCCGATGCCGCTGTCGCGGACAGAGAACCTCAACTTGACCCGGTCTGCCAACTGCTCTTCCAGCGCAACCGTCACCACCACCTCGCCGCGTTCAGTGAACTTGACCGCGTTATTCACCAGGTTGATCAGTATTTGCCCGAGGCGCAGGGAGTCCCCGACTAGATTCGGTGGGATGTCGTGCTGAGCCGCAATCAAAAATTCGATGTTCTTGTCGTGAGCCTTCTGACCGACAATCGTCGATAGATTGTCGAGGACGTCCTCCAGCCTGAAATCTGTCTTCTCGATATCGAGCTTGCCTGCTTCGATCTTGGAGAAGTCGAGGATGTCGTTGATGATCCCGAGCAGTGACTGAGCCGCTGACTTCACCTTAGTCAGATAATCTTCCTGCTTGGGAGACAGCTCAGTCTTCAACGCCAGATGTGTCATCCCGATGATGGCGTTCATCGGTGTACGGATTTCATGGCTCATGTTGGCCAGAAAATCAGACTTGGCTTTCGTGGCGGCTTCGGCGGCTTCCTTTGCTACTGCCAGCTCCGCCGCCTGCGCCTGCGTCTGTTGTAACAGCTTCCTGGTCTCAAGCTTGCTCAGGAGAATCTTGGTATTGAGAGCCACAGTCGGGAGCAGCGCGTCGAGCAGCGCCTGCTGGCGCGTTGACACTGGAGCCGACGGCGCCAATTCGATCACTGCCAAAACGGCGTCCTGATTGATCACAGGAACAAAAAGAACGCACGCTGGAGCAACCGTTCCGATACCTGCGGAAACCTGGAGTGGCTTGTCTGTCGTAGAGGAAATCTGAAGGCTACGCCGTTCAACGGCGGCTTGCCCTACCAGGGCCTCGCCAAGCGCAAACTCTCGCGGCTCCACCGAGACGTCTGTTGCGAAGGCGCCCACGCGACTGAAATGCGTCTGATCTTGATCAGCGAGATAGAACGCACCGTACAGCAGATTGAATGATTCTGAAATACGTGAGAGCAGGATCGCGGCGAATTCCGCGGAGTCATCCGCCGATTGCAGCTTCTCGACGGTAGCCGCGACCTCAGCCTTAACCCATCCCTGAGTCTCCCGCTCGCGGGCAGCAGCCTGCAAGGCCTGCAACGCGCGGCTCATCTCACCAATCTCATTGGGACGATGGAGATTCGTGATGGGTTGGTCCAGTCTCCCTTGTGCCACGTCCAGAATCCGGCCCCGAAACGACAGAACGACCTTTACAACCTCAACCTGCACGATGAAGAGCGCAATGCTGAAAGATGCTATCAGGCCGAGTGTGATCACGATCCATGTGATCAGAATCGTGCGGTGCGTCCTGACACTGAGTTCACCCGACCGTTGGTCAACTGTCGCGTGCAATTCGTCAGCCAGGTCAATCAAAGCTTGTCGACCCTTGTGCAATGCGGGAGCAAAGGCGTCATGTGTCAGCTTTATGGCCAGGTCGTTGTTGTTGGCCAAGGCTGCAGCTCGAACCGGGCGGGCGTCGGAAACCGCTTCGTCGAAAAGGACGGTGACTGCGTTGATCTTGGGAGCCAGGCCCGGGGTTTCGGCCATCGCGTCTGCGACGGATGAGTGGAATTCCGTGACCGTCTCGTCGAGCTCCACGTCGATCGCTCGCATTCTGTCAGCGTCGGGTTCAGCAATCTCCTGATAGAGGAGTTGGCCGAATCGGTTGTTCATTACCCGTGCGACCGTCAGATTGTGGAGGGCCTTGGCATCTTTGGTGATCAGGTCACTATACCGGCTGTCGATGTTGTCCATCTCAATCGACGCGTACAGTGCAGCAGCAATTACCATGACGACCAGCGGAAGCAGCGCGACGAGAACCTTGGTCCGAATTTTGAAATTCGCCAGGAGACCCATTTCAACAGCTCCTACCTCGGGTAGGCGAGGGCAGCCACGCCGGAGGTGGCTCAATTGTAGCTGGCAGCACGGATTGTCGCTTTCAGCGTTCTTACTCCTGAGCCGCGACAGAAGACCGTGCTCAGTCTGAGCACCTTGCCCATCATGCAGACTACACCAGACTGAAACAGGCAGCGGCCGGCGATATCCGCCCTGCATTGGCGACACTCAACTATCAGATCGGAGCTATTTCATGATCGAGAACGCGAGAGAAGATGGTCGCGTTATCGGGGCCAATGGCCGAGCCACAGAATTGCATTCTCGAACAACTGGTTTTGGGTTGTATTCGTAAAGATCTTGTCGCCATGCCCCATGTTCATGTAGAGCATACGGTAATGCGTGTTCGTCCACACAACGGGAATGTCGCCTGCCGTAAGTGTGTCCTTCAGTCCCAGCGGATAGTTCACAGGATCGAGCGTGAGCAGCACTTTCACTTCTTTGTTGAGACGCGGACTCGGTTTCCAGCTGTACCACTCATTCGTAGGCGCTGTGAATCTTTCTGGAATTCCTTTCGCAATCGGATGCGACGGCTCATCAACGATCAGCGCAGCCGGAAGCGGAGGCCAGTTGTTGCCATAGAAGACGCCACCGCCCAGGAAATCGACAAACCATGGCCAGTGAGTGTCTTTGTCGTTATATGCTGCTATGTGAAAACCAAGCCAGCCGCCGCCATGCGTCATGTACTTCTCAAATGCCGCGCGTTGTGCCGGGGTATGAGGGAAGTCATCCAACCACAAAATGACCTGATATTGCGTGAGCGAGGCTGTCAGATCATCCCAGCGAGTGGTCGATTCGAAATCGAAGTGGTTCTTCTTGGCGCTCTCGGCAAAGAACTGAAGTGCCTGTTTTGCAAAATCGACGTGATCTGACTCGACATTTGTTGAATAAAAAGCAAGAACTTTAAACGATGCCTCCTGCGCAGGTGCCGTGCCGGATGAAAAGGCAAGAAAGGCCACGACGACAAAGACAAATCGACGGATCATTGGTGTGCCGCCCACAAAATGGAGTTGTGAAAGAGCGTCGTGAAGGCGCTGTTCTGGAAGAGTTCCGGATGATGTCCCATGAAAATATAAATATTTCTCGCCTTGTAATTTTCATTCGTCCACACGACCGGATGATCGCCCATGGTGATCGATCTTGGGGGTGCGTAGGACTTCTCATCAACGCTGGCCAGCACATGAACATTTGGCCTGGGCGATTTGTCGTAGGTGTACCACTCCTCATTTTCAATCTGAAATGAGGAGCCAAGGCCCTTCATGGCCGGATGACCGGGATCTTCAACATGGACAGTTCCCGTCGCAAAATCGGGAATATATGTCTTGAAGCGGATGCCGCCCATGAAAGTTGAAAACCATGGCCACATCGGATAACCATCGAATTCCCCAAGAAGAGTTGCATGATGAAAGCCGATCCAGCCACCCTTCCCCTGCTCAATATATTTTTCAAAGGCCGCCATGGCTGTGGGTGTCCACGCATACGGAGGGTAGTTGAGTTGAATGAAGAGCTGGTACTGCGAGAGAAATTTGTCATCGATCTTTTGCGTGTCTTCGATGTAGTCAATCGAGAAGCCATCGGCAGCCGCTTCCTGTTGCAGCCAGACTCTCGCCGCGTCGACAAAGGGCTTGTGGATGCCGCCTTTTTCAGCAATGGCCACGACTCTGAACTTCGGCAACTGATTCTGGGCGGGCAGAACTCGGGTCCAGGCAAATGCGAGGCACATGACAATCAGAAATCTTCGGAAGATCAATCTCCACGAGTGTTGCTGGCGCGGCATAGGCAAATCCTTGCTCCTGGTTCTCTTTCCAGATTCGATAATCACTTCGCGGTCTCGTCGCGTGCGGATACTTAGTTATCATTTATAACAAAGCTTCATTGGACTCAGCCCGGAGGCTGTATGCGCCTTGCGCGTCGAACGACATTCTTTCGCTTTCCCAGCTTCATGCTTGGTTTCCCGCTGGCTGCCGCCATGATTCTCACCCCGCTGTCTCTCGTCCTGGCACAGGTTGTGCCGCCATCAGGCACTTTGCTCAGCAGGCAGGCTATAGCCATAAATCCGTTGAACCACAAGGTGTATGCGGTTGATAAAGATCACAGTGCAGTATCGGTGATCAACGCCATGAACAACCACATTGGAAGCGTAAAGGTTGGCGAAGAGCCGGTTGCGATTTCCGTTAATTCTGTTTCGGGCCGCGTTTATGTCGTTAACAATGGCAGCGGCACGGTAAGCGTTCTCGATGGACAGAATGATTCAGTTGTTTCGACTGTAGACGTAGGCGCACGTCCTTACGTGCTTGCCGTCGATGAGGCGACCAACAAAATCTACATCTCGAACACTTTCAGCGATATCTTGACGATTATCGACGGAGCATCCAACGCCACCACAAAGATGAAACTAGGTTCGAAAGATGCCATGGTCGTCAGCCCGAAGATGAACCGGCTTTATTTGCTGGGCTATGAGGACGTCAATATCAATATCCTGGATGGAACAAGCGAAGCGCCGACGAAAGTACACATTGGCTCGCACCTCTGGGGCATGGCGCTGAATGAAGCCTCGCAGACTCTGTATGTCACTCGGATAGGTGTCGCAAGTCTGGCGGCTGTCGACGCAAAAACAGGAACCGTCACGACGATCTCTACCGGGGCAATGCCCTGTGCGGTTGCGGTGAATTCCTCGAATAATATCGCGTATGTGGCGAATTATGGAGATGACAGCGTGACCATCATTGATGGCGCGAAGGGGACAGCAATCTCTACCGTGCCTGTCGGCAAACACCCTCAAGCCATTGCAGTGGACGCCAGAGCTAACCTGATTTACGCGGCAAATACGCACGGTAACAGCGTAAGTGTCATCGACGGTTCAACGAATAAGGTCATTGCCACCTTGAACGCAGGCAAGAATCCGTATGCAGTCGTCGTTGACGCGGATTTGGGCAAGGTCTTTGTGTCAAATATTGACAGTCCGGGTTTCACGATGATCGACGCTACATCGAGAAAGCGGTAAATTCCCCGCTAATGGAGCCGGTAAGTCATTACGCGGCGCTGCGATTCAGCATACGCAATCAGGCGTGCTGAAAATACCCAGTCTTGATGAGAGCGGCCGCATCCCTGGCGTCGACGCGCTGCGTATTGACTGAGCCATTGAACTGATAGTGTCGCCCGGTCACTGGTCCGCGCACCAGCACCGCGGACGGCTGCTTGAAGCGGACATTGACCGACGCATCTGTATTTTGATGAGATTGCGCGCTCGTCGCCTTGTTCTGAACAAGTGCCGCGCGTTGCTGACCACAGCATGCCATAAGTATTTCCCCTGATCGTTGTTTGTTTCGTAGATCCTTAAACATTCGTAGGCGGTTCGAAGACAACCGGCTCTCTGGTGAACTTGTTTGCCAGCGATGCCGCTCCCGAGAGCGCAAGCCATACGACAAATCTGTCCAACATTCCGTTCACAACAAAGAATGCAAACGGAATGCTGATCCAGACGCTGAGACAATAGAAACAGTCCATCAGCTTACCCCAGTTGGTGGTTCCAAGCCTGCGCCGAATGCGCACAATGATGTCCCAGGGGCCATCTTCCGCAGCCAGCAGATGCGACAGCCGCCATACGGCAAGCGCTGCTATCACAAATCGGAACCACTCGTTGGTCTCCATCTTAACGGCTATGTCCCGATGTCGTTAATGACGTTGACCGCGAACAAAACCGGTCCCGTGCTGTTGTTATTGCCGCCATCTCCCACCCAGGTAGTGTCGCCAGCGACCAGTTCAAGCACGTAGGCACACCGGCAACCGCGCGGCAGTTGCCACGGATTCGTAGCAACACACGGATTGTTGGGATCGGGCGGAGGTCCGCCATCCAAAGCCGTGACGATGTCCCACGAGGCCAGTAGCGCTGCCTGCGCAGTGGTAGGAGCTGTTGCCTGCCAGAGATTCGGCACACGCACAGTTGGAGCTGTCCCTGCAGGCGCACCGTTCGGCGTATAGTCCGAGGCGAGGAACGTCCGCATCGAGCCGCCATTCTTCTGGTAGCTCAGCGAATACGAGCCGAAGTTATCGTTCGGAAGCTGCTGCGTTGCTGTGACATCGATGGGGTAATCCCAGGCGAGGCCCATGACAGGCGCAGTCGTTCCGACGTAGTCCTTCAAGTGAAGATCGCCGCAGCCAATCACATTTCCCACCTGCGTGATCAGGCCGGTGACCGGATAGTTGTCGATCCAGACTGCAATCTGGTCCTCTCCAGCCGGCACAACTGGAGTATGGGGCGAAGTAATCGGCCCTTCGTCTACTTCAAGGAAGATGACATACCGCCCGCTCGCGCCGCTGTTCCATTTATTGTTCGAACTGATTTTCGGCACGGTATAGGGGAACGGTATGAGGCACGACTCCGTCGACCACGATGCAACAAGATCGCCATTGAGAATCGTGTTCGGCGTCGGCGGGCTCAGGAAGCAGCCCGAAGACCACGGATGCGCTGAAGTTCCGTCATAGATGACTGGAGCAATCAAGGGATTGCCGCCAAGGGCCGTCGGGCTTGGAGTCGGCGAAGGCAGGGGAATCGCTCCCGTTGCCGGTCCAAATTCCGCCAGCTGATACTGCGTCATCTGGCTGCCGCATCCAAAAGCGTACGCGCTGCCAGTAACGCTGATTACACCGCCAACCGACTGCTCGAAGGCCGGGTTGGAGACGTTCTGCACCATCTTGATGATCGATGGGCTCCCATTGAATGGGTCCTGCCCGACAGTCGCAGCTACAGTTGCAACAGCCGTGATCTGAATTGCATTGATCGCCAGGTTGAAGACCGCGTTCCTCGGAAGATGCAGTCCGCCGCTACCGTATACATCGAGATAGACCGTGACCATGGTCGTGGCCGGCGGCAGCAGATCGACATCGAGATACCCAAGAATTCCGCCGTTGACAGGCGTGGTAGACGATGAATTCACCGGCGGCCTTGAGCAATCCGGATACACTACCGCATCGTTGATGATTGGACCACCCACGCTGTAGCTGAGCGTGTAGCTCGTGAATCCCGCGCCCGCCGCGGTGCCGTCGATCTCGATGCCGGCAAGGTTACTGCACGCCGCAACAAAGGTCAGCGACGAGCACGCGGGCGGCGTATCGATGATGGCAATCAGCGGCTGAAAGCACCGGCGCAATTGCAGGAAGAATCCTTCCAGGCAGCGCAGAGCCTCTACCAGTGTCTTAGCGCGTCCCAGGCAGCAGCCGAACTCAAGCGCAGCCACACAATAGCAGCAGCAATTGCGCGCAAGCGGCCCGCTACCGATCTGTTCAAAGCCTTTGCCGAAGAGCGCCCGGGCCGCATCGGGTGAGCAGAGGCGCTGAAAGACAGAAGCTGCGGCATCGTTGTCTACATTGCAGTCGATCTGGCCGGCGATGATCTCCTTCGGAATATCGATCGGATATTCAAGGTCTTTGACCTGATCTTTGATGGAGGGCGCGTAGGCAACGGCAAGAATCTTGACCAGCGTGCTGAAGTCGCGCTGCTCATCAATGGTCGGCGGCACGGATACTGGCTGTCCCAATGCCTGCCGCACGCAGCGCCAGTATTGATAGAGGTAATAGGCAAATCCGCGAAACGTGCGCGGTCCACGGCAAACCAGCCAGCCGAAGATCAGGCAACACAAAATGCGCCGATAACACCACTCCCACTGGTCTGGATTGCCAAGAACCTCGCGGCCCTCCGCGGGCAGCACGCGAAGAGCTACATCTTTGGTGTAGAAACGTTCGAACAAGGCGACTGCTAACTGGATCTCGTCATCGCATGTCGGTGGATGAGCCTGGGATTCTTTGATCAGCGTCGCGGCTGATTCGGAGAGGCTCAGCTCTTTTTCGAGAAAAGGCCGATAGGCTGTTAGAAAAGAGTTGAGGACTGCTTGAAAGTCCTGATTTTGTATAAGAGTGGGATCGTTGAGATCGGGCATGACAATTCTCCTTCGAGCAGGCGTCGTTGGAGGAGAACGTCCGGCTGCATGACACTCGATAGTGGTGGCCCACTACCAGCCGTTACAGCAAAGTTATGCGGGGACTCATGGCATCCAGTTCGTTCGATAGCAAAGGCATCTGGTTGACAGGCGTCCAGGCGGTCAGGTATCTATCCGCCGAATCCACTCGCGAAACCACGTACCGGAATACGGTATGAATAAGATTCATAAGGACGTGCAATGCAGCCAATTGTTTTGAAGACGGAAGCATATCGATGGGACAGCGTAAGCCTGGGCGAAGTCATGCTGCGGCTCGATCCCGGCGAGGGGCGCATTCATACGGCAAGGCAGTTCACCGCGTGGGAAGGCGGCGGGGAATATAACGTGGCCCGCGGCCTTCGCCGCTGCTTCGGTCTGCGAACTGCGGTTGCCACCGCCTTCGCGGAGAATCCAATCGGTCGCCTCGTCGAAGATTTCATCCTGCAGGGCGGCGTCGATACGTCGCTCATTAAATGGGTCAAGTACGACGGCGTTGGACGAACAGTGCGCAACGGATTGAACTTCACCGAGCGTGGTTACGGGGTGCGCGCCGCCGTTGGCTGCTCCGATCGCGGCTATACAGCGATCTCGCAAGTAAAGAGTGGAGACTTCGACTGGGAATCGATCTTCGGCCAGCAGAACGGATCGCGATGGTTCCATACTGGAGGCATTTTTGCTGCGCTCTCTGAGACATCTCCCGTCGTTGCCGCCGAGTCAATGGACGCGGCAAGAAGATTCGGAACCATCATCTCCTATGATCTGAACTATCGGGATTCGCTGTGGAAGGCGATTGGCGGAAAGGCCAAGGCGCAGGAAGTGAATCGCGAACTGGTGCGCAAAGTCGATCTTCTTCTCGGCAACGAAGAGGACTTCACGGCGATGTTAG
>Ga0209139_10000513_pt1 | contig 13493 bp, 11 predicted proteins | sample BogFormECP14_OM3_FD_188246 | JGI IMG/M metagenome (GOLD analysis project Ga0209139, IMG submission 188246) | Bog forest soil microbial communities from Calvert Island, British Columbia, Canada - ECP14_OM3 (SPAdes) (version 2) | ecosystem: Environmental > Aquatic > Freshwater > Wetlands > Bog ...
GACACCGGCCTGGAGAATCTGTGGGTCCATGTCGACTCCGACGGCGTCATCGATTGGGCCGGGGTGGTCGACCCGACCGTGCGAGTGCTGCCTGATGACCCTTACTTCGCGGACGACGACACCGATTGCCTCCGCGACGGGGTGGTGCGACTGCCGAGCGAGGCAGCTTTGACGACCTGGGTCGCACACCGCTGTCACCGCACCCTGGAAAGCCTGTTCGCCAAACTGCACGCGGTCGGCGGCAGCGCGATTTCGATCCCGACGATGTGGCACATCGTCGGGTCGATGGTGGTGGCGACCGCGACCCAGGTGCCGCAGCTGGCCGGCACCGATGACCTGGCCGCGATGCGTCGCGGTCAAGCGGTGCTCGACGCGCTGGTGGGTTTCGGCCTGCCGGTTCGCGGCCTGTCGGCCGCACGCCCGCGGACGCGCGCTACCCCTTGCGAAATTAGGACAGCCTTGCCTATGCTGCTTGCATCGAGCGATAAATGACCGCGGCGGCGTCCTGAGGGCTGCAGTGACCCCCGGTCTGTTCGATCGGCGAGCCCCGGGCATCAAGCACGGGGCTCGCCTGTATCTGGGAATGTCGCTGGTCCTGCGGCCGCTCCGCCTCAGTCTTTGGTGAAGCAGTACATCCGGTACGAAAGCCTCCCGCGTTGCAGTTCGCGGTACATCAGCGTGCCTGGCGCGCCGGCGAATAGGCGGCCGAAGGACTGCAGGAACGCAGGTACATGGCGACGGACTAGGTCCAGGTAGCGCGGCGAGTTGTTATCCAGCCCGCGCAGCACCTCCGCGTTGATCTCTCGCTTGGAGTCCATCCGCATCGGCAGGGCGGCCAGTGCAGCATCCCACGCGTCAAATTCGAGGTACCCGCGGAAATCGGCGTAGAGGAAATGCCCTCCCGGGCGTAGCACCCGCGTCATTTCAGGAAGGAAACGGTCGAAGTGCGGGTAGGCGTGCGAGGCCTCGACATTGATCACCGCGTCGAAGGACTCATCGGGGAAGGGCAGGCTTTCCGCGTTGCCCTGCACGAAGTCCAGGCCCGGCAGGTTGTGCCGTTGTTGGGCAAATTTGACGCCGTCTGGGTTGAAGTCCAAACCGGTGTAAGAGGCCGGGTGCAGCGTCCGGACAAGGTACGCGGCTCCACCGCCGTGGCCGCAGCTGACTTCCAGTACTTGTTTGCCGCTCAGATCGGCCTGGGTCGCCGTGCGGTGGTAGAGCTGGATGCAGTACCGGTTGGGCTCGTCGGAGGGGGCCAGTGGCAGAGCCATCGGCGGATCCTCCTCATAGCCCCAGTTGAGAAAGACGACGTCATCTTTCATCCACCGGCGAGTAATGAAGGGGTACCAGTATTTGTTCATGGTGTTTTTGAACCACGAATAACTGCCGATGGGCTTGATGTACTGCCTGAGAGTGCCGGTCACAGCGGTCAGTATGCCAGCCGGTTACGCGCTGCCGTAGTCGCCACCGAGGCGGATGCAGCACCACCTGACGCTTCGGCGGTTCGCCGGTAAACCACCGCTCGTGCGCCCCGTGCCGGCACGGTCGCCACACCGCGCCAGCGCCCTCGTTCACCCGGCGCATCGGTTGGCTGGAACCGCAATTCGCGCAGCAGTGTGCGCAGGGTGACGTCCATCTCCATGTTGGCAAACGCCGCGCCGACACAACGGTTGATGCCGCCGCCGAACGGAATCCACGCGGCGGGCTTGGGGCCGCCGATGTACCGGTCAGGGTTGAACGACGCCGCGTCCGGGAAGCTCTCTTCTGAGTCGTGGGCCAGTTGGATACTGAACACCAAGTTGGTGTTCTCCGGAATGACCCATTCTCCCAGGCGGATTCGCGTCTTTGTGCGCCGGACCCCGGAGTCGAGAACCGGCCGGATGCGCTGCACTTCCCAGATCGTGGCCTGCCGCAACTCAGATCCGCCGATGTCTACTTCCTCGGTCAGCCGCGATAACAGCTGTGGATGGCGGCACAACCGTTCCAATGCCCAGGCCATTGATCCGGCGGTTGTCTCGTGACCAGAGGCCGCCAAGGTCAGCAACTCGTCGGCGATGTGGCTATCCGGGATCGGCTCACCGTTTTCGTAGCGGCTCTGCAACAACAGCGCAAGCACGTCGCTGCGCTCTTCCAATGACGGGTCGGCCCGCGCATCGGTGATAAGCGAGTCGATGACGGCGTCGAGACGGCGCCGGTACTGCAGATGCCGCCCCCATGGACTCCACGGACCCAGGTCACGCCGCATTTTAGGCGGCACCACTAAGACCAGACTGGCGACCGTGACCATGGGCGGCACCAGCTCACGAAGCTGGTCCAGTGCGGGTCCCTCGGCGCCGAAAATGGCGCGCAGGATCGCCCCCAGAGTGATCCTCGTCATCGACGGCAGTGTTTGGAACTCACGACCCTCGGGCCAGGTCGCGATATCGCGCATCACCTCCTCTTCGATGATGTGCTCATAGCTTCGCATCCGCTTGCCGTGAAAGAGCGGGACCACTATCTTGCGGCGCGCGAGGAGTTTGTCGCCGGCAAGGCTGAATGTCGACCCTGGGCCGAATGCGTCGCCCAGGCTCCCGCCCCCCCCTGTCGGGCGCTCGATGAGATCGGTGCTCGTGTTGAACAGCTGCTTAGCCACCGCTGCGTCAGTGATCACCACCGCGCGGCCGATGCCCGGCAAATTGACGCTGATCATGCTGCTGCCGTACCGCCGGGCCAAAGCGGCATACATTCCATGTTTTGAAGCGACGAACTTGATGGCCTGTAAGGGCTTCGGTAACCGCGAAGCCGGCGGTAGCCGCACGGGCTCGGTTGTCGCCGTTACCGTCGCCATGTCGTCCCCTCCGTTGCCGGTACTGAAAATGTTTCCGTGCCGGACTCAACAGTATCGGTAGCCGGCACGTCCCGCCGTGCATTGCCGCACCCCCGAAAACACCCACGCTCCTGCGGGCAGTGTAAACACAAGGGCGTGCAGCCATTGCCAGGTTCGGCCGTTCCACCAGGTTTCGAAGCACCGTTCGACAACGAGATAGGGCTGGTATTCACCGAACTCAGCCCGGAAGGCGCGCGGGCCCAACTGAAGGTTCAGCCCAAGCTGCTGCAGCCGATGGGCATCGTGCACGGCGGTGTGTACTGCTCGATGATCGAGAGCATGGCCAGCGTCGCCGCGTGGGCCTGGATCAACGCCAACGGTGGCGGCGCCGTCGTCGGCGTCAACAACAACACCGACTTCTTGCGCGCGATCGGCAGTGGCACGGTGTACGGCAACGCGACGCCGGTGCATCGCGGCCGTCGTCAGCAACTGTGGCTGGTCACCATCACCGACTCCGACGATCGGGTGGTCGCCCGCGGTCAGGTGCGGCTACAGAACCTGGAAGAAGCCCCGCCGGGGAGCTAGCTCGCTTTCGCCGCCGCACCCTCGTGCGCCTCGGCAGCCAGCACCCCCAGCTGCTCGAGGCGGGTGCGGGCGAAGGCCTGCTGCTCGGTGATGGTCAGCTGGCCCCTGCGAGTGCTGAGGAACGTCACTGTCCACGACAGCAGCGTGCTGACCTTGGTCTTGAACCCGACCAGGTAGACCAGGTGCAGGACCAGCCACGCCAACCAGGCAATGAAACCGCTGAATTCCAGCGGACCGATCTTGGCAACCGCGGAGAACCGCGACACCGTGGCCATCGAGCCTTTGTCGAAGTACTGGAACGGCTCCCGCTCTGCCGGATCGGCCCCGGCGAGCTCGGCTTTGATCGTGCGCGCGGCGTACTTGGCGCCCTGAATCGCGCCTTGCGCCACCCCGGGCACACCTTCGACGGCGGCCATGTCACCGATCACGAAGACGTCCGGGTAGCCGGGCACCGACAGGTAGGGCGACACCTTGACCCGGCCGGCGCGATCGAGTTCCACGGCCGACTGCCGGGCCAGATCCCGCCCCAACGGGCTCGCGGACACCCCGGCCGACCACACCTTGCACGCGGATTCGATGCGCCGGACGCTGCCGTCCGGGTCTTTGACCGTGATGCCATCGCGGTCGACGTCGGTCACCATCGCATCCAGCTGGATGTCAACACCCATCTTCTCCAGCCGCGCGGCCGCTCGCTTACCGAGCTTCTCACCAAACGGCGGTAGGACGGCGGGTGCGGCATCGAGCAGAACTACCCGGGCCTTGGTCGAATCGATGTGCCGGAACGCGCCTTTCAGGGTGTAGTCGGCCAGCTCGGCGATCTGACCGGCCATCTCCACGCCGGTGGGACCGGCGCCAACCACGGTGAACGTCAGCAGCTTCTTGCGACGCTCCGGATCGTTGGATCGTTCCGCCGCCTCGAACGCGCTCAGGATGCGTCCCCGCAGCTCCAACGCGTCGTCGATGGACTTCATGCCGGGGGCGAATTCGGCAAACTGGTCGTTGCCGAAGTAGGACTGGCCGGCGCCGGCAGCGATGATCAGGCTGTCGTAGGGGGTGTCGTAGGCGTGACCAAGCAGGTCCGACACAACGAACTTGCGGGCCAGGTCGATATGCGTAACGTCACCGAGCAACACCTGGACATTGCGCTGCCGACGCAGGATCACGCGGGTGGCCGGGGCTATCTCGCCTTCCGAAATGATGCCAGTCGCAACCTGGTAAAGCAGCGGCTGGAACAGGTGATGGGTGGTGCGGGCGATCAACTTGATATCGACATCAGCCCTTTTGAGCTTTTTGACGGCGTTCAGCCCGCCGAATCCGGATCCGATGACCACGACTCGGTGTCGACGAGGAGGCACGGTGTCTACGGGTTGGGCGCTCATGGTTTGGATTGCTCCTCAGCAGCGACGGCTTTCAATTACACGTTAGCCGCCCGGACCCTGATTTAACCGTGTGATTAGCCCCACCCAGGTCGTCGAACGTGACGCGCCTCGCCGGCTCGGTCAGAGACCGACCAGCGGCCGCAGCGCCTCAGCCGCCGCGGTGACCACGCCGGGCGTGTAGAAGGGCATGTTGATGATCACGCCGTCGATTCCCGCGTCCAGCACCTTGGCCTGGACCTGCTCGGCGATGGAGTCGGCGCTTCCGGCCAGCATGCGTCCACTCATCTCCGCAGGGATCTGGTCCGTCTTCACGTTGTCGTCGAGTAGCACGGTCAGCAACATGCTGGTCTCCAGCGTTGCGGGGTCGCGGCCGATCTCCTCGCAGCGCTCGCGCACAACTTTGACCTTGCCCGGCAGTTGGTCGAATCCGGCGATCACGTTGAGGTGGTCGAAGTGCCGAGCGGCCAGCGGGATTGTCTTCTTCTCGCCGCTGCCGCCGATCATCAGCGGAACGTGATCGCGGTAGCGCGGGTTGGCCATCGCATTTTCCGCGCGGTACCACTTGCCGGAAAAGGTCGGTCGCTCACCTTTGAGCATCGGCAGGATGATCTCCAGTGCCTCGTCAAGCCGATTGAACCGATCGGTGAAGGTGCCGAACTCGTATCCCAGCTGGTCGTGTTCGAGCTCGAACCAGCCCGTGCCGATGCCCAGAATCGCCCGGCCCGCACTGACCACGTCCAGTGTGGTGATGACCTTGGCCAGCAGCGTGGGATTGCGGTAGGTGTTGCCGGTCACCAAAGTGCCCAGCTGCACCCGCTCGGTGGCCGTCGCCAACGCGCCGAGGGCGGTGTAGGCCTCGAGCATCGGCTGGTCGGGGGAGCCCAGCATCGGCAGTTGGTAGAAGTGGTCCATCACGAAAACCGAGTCGAATCCAGCTGATTCGGCCTCGCGAGCCTGCGCGATCACGGTTGGGAAGAGCTGCTCGACGCCGGTCCCGTAGGAAAAGTTGGGGATTTGAAAGCCAAGACGGATAGCCACAAAATCCAGCCTAGTAACCTCCGCTCAGCAGCGAAGGTCGCTCCCGCGAATTACGCGCTAGGCGAACTGCGTCAGCGCGCCGTGGCTGACGTGCAGCATCTGGCCCGTGATGTGGCGGGCAGCCCCGGTGGTGAGGAACAGCGACATCCTGGCGATCTCGGCGGTAACCGATGGCGGCGTACGGGACACCCCTTCGTAGCCGGGCTGCGCGCTGCGCCCGGCGGCGACGGCGTTGACCGTGATACCGCGAGTGCCGAACACCGTCGCCTGGCCGGCGACCCAGCTCGCGAGGGCAGCCTTGACCGCGGCCTCGGCGCTACCCGGGCGGGCGTTCTCCGGCACGACGCTGATGATCGACCCACCGGAGCGGAGGTGATCGCCCACCGTCTCGAGTGTCAGCACGGCCGAGAGCACGGTGTCGTCCAGGGAGTTGCGCCAGGCGGCGGCGACATCCGACAGCGAGTAGGCGCGCGGGTCACCGGAGGCCCAGCGGGGCGCCGGGATGTTGACGATGGTGTCCAAGTGATGGGGGAAGAGGTGTCGAACCTCGGCCAGCGCGGCGGGATCGGTATTGTCGCAGACGATCGCGTCCGCTTCGATCTCCTTGGCGGCTACCTCAAGATCATCTCGGCGCGCACCCAGCAGAGTGACCGCATGGCCCTCGTTGTGAAACCCCTCAGCAACGACGCGACCCAATTCCGTGTCGCCGCCGGTAACCAGTACCTCCACCGCCATGACCTCCTCATATTCGCCATTGAATCCAGGTGCCGACCTGTGAAGAGCACCTGCGGCTTCCGCCTAGAGCAACGGTCCTCCGATGCTTCGATGGTGGCACACCGCAACGCCGGTCCCTGGGATTTCAGGGCGTGTATGGCATTAACGTTTCCTTATGTTACTGGACGGTAGCTAGATATGAAACTTCGAATCCGGCACGGCGCGATCACTCTTTGGACAACGCTGGGCACCGTGACCGTCCGGCTCAGCACTGCGCGTGCATGGACGGCCGGCTTGCTGTCGCTGGGACTGGTGGCAGACCTGAGCGGCTGCGGACAGAAGACACCGTCGTCGGCGACGGCATCCACATCGTCGGCCCACTCGATCGTCGTGTTCGCGGCCGCCCTACTCAAGCCCGCGTTCACCCTGCTGGCCGGGAAGTTTCAAACCGACAACCCCGGCGCCACAATCGATTTCGATTTCGCGACCTCGTCGGAACTCGCGAACAAGCTAACCCAAGGCGCCAGCGCCGACATCTTCGCCTCAGCCGACAGCGCCCAGATGGACACCGTGGTCAAGGCCGACCTGACGAGCAGCGATCCGGTCAACTTCGCTTCGAACACGCTGGTGATCGTCACCGCCCCGGGCGACCCGAAGCAGATCCGGTCGTTCGCCGATCTCGCCAAACCCGACCTACGCGTCGCGGTATGCCAGGCGTCGGCACCCTGCGGATCCGCCACACAACGCATCGAGGACAACACCGGAGTGCATCTCAACCCGGCCAGTGAGGAGTCGGTGTCCTCTGGCGTGCTGGGAAAAGTCACCGGTGGCGAGGCTGACGCCGGGCTGGTCTACCTCACCGATGCGCACAAGGCCGGTGACAAGGTCACCGCGGTCACGTTTCCTGAGTCCGACGAGGCCGTGAATATCTATCCGATCGCCATACTCAAACATGCGTCGCAGCCGGCGCTGGCCCAGAAGTTCGTCGATCTGGTGACCGGTGCGACGGGCCAACGGGTGTTGACTCAGGCCGGCTTCGCGAGTCCCTGAGCGGGCAAAACGGCGATCGGGATGACGCGCCCGGCTGCGCCCCCGATAGCGGATCATCGCCACGACCACACTGTCGAGCCGGTGAGCTGCGTCTTTACCTCGGATCCCGTTCTCGCAGCCGACGATAAATTGATCCCATCCTCAGCAATTCGCACTTGCGTCACGGGTGTAACACGGTAGGTTTTTTGCTCATGGACCAGGTGGACCGAAACTCGACACGGCCCAAAAACCGCTGGATGACGCGTGCAACCGCGGTCCTCGGGGGTGCCGCAGCGATCACGTTCGCGTTGCCGATTACCGCCAGCGCTGACCCAGTGCCTCCGCCGCCGGCGCCGGCGACCCCGGTGGCACCCGCGCCGGGCAACCCGCCGGCACCTGCTCCGGCCAATCCGCCCGCCGCACCAGATGCGGCACCCGGTCCGGCCGGACCCGCCGCGGCACCTCCGGCCGCCGACCCGGTCGCGGCGCCGCCCGCGGCTGATCCCAACGCTCCCGCGCCGCCGCCGGTCGACCCGAATGCCGGACGGCTCGACAACCCCGTTGGCGCGTTCAGCTTCGTCCTGCCCGCGGGGTGGGTGGAATCCGACGCCACTCACCTCGACTACGGCTCGGCGCTGCTCAGCAAGATCGCCGGGGCGCCCAGCGCGGGTCAGCCGCCACCGGTCGCCAACGACACCCGCGTCGTGCTCGGCAAGTTGGACCAGAAGCTGTACGCCAGCGCTGAACCCGACAACACCAAGGCCGCCACTCGGCTGGCGTCGGACATGGGTGAGTTCTTCATGCCCTACCCGGGCACACGGGTCAATCAGGAGACCACCGCCCTGAGCGCCAAGGGAATGTCCGGAGGTGCGTCGTTCTACGAGGTGAAGTTCAGCGACGCCAGCAAACCGAACGGCCAGATCTGGGCCGGAGTGGTTGGTCCGTCGGGGCCGAACGTCCCGCCGGCCGCGGCGAACCAGCGTTGGTTCGTGGTGTGGCTGGGCACTGGGAACAATCCGGTGGACAAGGCAGGAGCCAATACGCTGGCCGAATCCGTCCTTCCGCTGCTGGCGTCCCCGGCTGCACCAGCGCCCGCGCCGGGCGCACCGGCCCCGGCACCCGCCCCAGGGGCACCGGCTCCGGCACCCGCCCCGGGCGCACCGGCCCCGGCACCCGCTCCGGGCGCGCCGGCCCCGGCACCCGCCCCGGGCGCACCGGCTCCGGCTCCTGCGCCGGGCGCTCCGGCCCCCCCACCTGCGCCGGCGGCGCCACCGACACCCGGACAGCCTGCCGGTGGGAACGGCCCGGCACCGGCGTCGGGCGCGATCTCTACCTAGCGAGACGCCAGCTCCGAGATTGACTAGCAGGTCGGCCCCGCTTGTGGCCGGCCCGCTCCCAACGCCATCACTTGTTGAGAAACGTTGATCGGGAACGTGTCCGACAACCCGTTCACGTGATTACGCTGAACGATTAGCGCAACGGTCCAGCAACGGGCTTTACAGCCACAGCAAGGAGATCCGATGAACGCGATTGCCGCTACTCAATTTCTCGCATTGTCCACGCCGACCGCCGTCAGCTGGTTCGCCTACATCATCATCGGCGGCATCGCCGGCTGGCTCGCGAGCAAGATCGTCAGAGGCGGTGGCTCCGGCATTCTGATCGACATCGTTGTCGGCGTAGTCGGCGGCTACATCGGTGGAATGATTCTCGGTTGGCTCGGCCGCGATGTTGAGCATGGGCACCGGTGGTTCACGTTCTTCACGGCGTTGCTCGGGGCGATCATTCTGCTATTCGTCGTGCGGCTACTGCGTAGCGCCGCACGACGCTAACCCGTTGCGGCCGTATTGATTAGCGGCACGCTGTAGTGATGACGCCCGCGACGTTACCGGCAACCATGCCTGCGTGGCGGGTGCGCCGGCCCGGTCCGATGAACACCGAGCCGCTGGAATATGTCAGCGCGCCGGTGCCGCCGCCCGCGCCGTCCGAACTCCTGGTTGCCGTGCGTGCGTGCGGGGTGTGCCGGACCGATCTGCACGTCACCGAGGGCGATCTTCCCGTGCACCGGGAAAAGGTGACGCCCGGACACGAGGTGGTCGGCGAGGTCGTCGAGGTCGGCGCTGACGCGGGTGATGAGTTCAACGTCGGCGACCGGGTCGGGATAGCGTGGCTACGGTACACCTGCGGCGTATGCGCGTACTGCCGACGCGGCGACGAGAACTTGTGCCCGAATTCCCGCTACACCGGTTGGGATAGCGACGGCGGCTACGCTGAATTCGCAACGGTCCCTGCGGCTTTCGCCCATCATCTGCCAAGCGGCTACAGCGACAGTGAGCTCGCGCCGCTGCTGTGCGCCGGCATCATCGGCTATCGGTCGCTGCAGCGGGCCGCGCTCCCGCCCGGCGGCCGGTTGGGGCTGTACGGGTTTGGCGGCAGCGCGCACATCACCGCGCAGGTCGCGCTGGCTCAGGGCACCGAGGTGCACGTGATGACACGCGGCGTCGCAGCCCAGGAATTGGCCCTGGGATTAGGTGCCGCATCGGCGCAGGGGGCCGCAGATCGGCCACCGGTACCTCTCGACGCCGCGATCCTGTTCGCCCCGGTCGGCGAGCTGGTGCTGCCGGCGCTGGAAGCGCTGGATCGCGGTGGCACGCTGGCGATCGCTGGAATTCACCTGAGCGATATTCCCGTGCTCAACTATCAGCGCCACCTGTTTCAAGAGCGCCAGATTCGCTCGGTGACATCCAATACCCGCGCCGATGCGCGGGCATTCCTCGACTTCGTCGGCAAACACCACATCACGGTGACCACGCCGGAATACCCACTGGATCAAGCGGATCGGGCGCTGTCAGATCTCAGCGCCGGCCGCATCTCTGGGGCGGCCGTCCTGCTTGTGTAGCGAGGCGTCAGCTCGACAGGTGCCACACCAGTGCGGCAGCCAGAGCCCCGGCCCCGTTCAGCGACCAGTGCAGCGCGATCGGTGCCAGCAGGCTGCCGCTGCGTCGCCGTAGCCAACTGAACACAAACCCGGCTGCCGCGGTCGCGACCACCGCCAGCAAGACCCCGGCCAGCATCCCGACGACTCCGCCGCCGAACAGCCGGGTAAAGCCGACGTTGCTGGTCGTCAAACCAAGCGACGCGGCGATGTGCCACAGACCGAACAGCAGCGAACCCGCGAACGCGACGCCGCGAAACCCCCACGCCCGGTTCAATGCGCCGTGCAGCACGCCGCGGAACGCCAGCTCCTCGGGGATGACGGTTTGCAGCGGAATGATCAGCATCGAGGCGATCAGCGCCCCGGAGATCGTCGCGTAGCGGTGGTTCATGAACATCGGCCGCGTCCACGGCAGCAGCGCGCCGATCGCGATCACCGACACCACCAGCACAACGGCGCCCACGGCATACGCGGCTCCGGATCTCCAGTGCTCGCGCCCCAGCCCGAGTTCGGCCCAACCCAGGCCGTTGATGCGCAACCAGGTGACCAGTCCGACCGCCACGACCGGCACCGTCACGACACCTGCCCACGGCGTGGTGAAGTGCGCCAGCAAGTTCGCGCACGCCAGCACCACCACGACGACGGCGACGTCGACCTGAATGCGGAATTGGTGCAGCGCCGAGAGCTGGGCGAGCAGCGGGTGCGGTTCTACCGCGGCGCTCTCGTAGCCAGACATCCCACTAGGTTACCGACACTGTCGACGTGCGACCCGCAGCTATCTACCCAGCTAGCGCGCGAACTGCTCGACGAGGACCACCTGCAGTTCGCCCACCAGGAAGCCGAGCACGGCGCCCACCGTGACCGTGAGCAGGTCGTGGCGACCCGTCACCGCTTGCCGCCGCACCGGTACCCGAACGTGGCAAACCCGCGCACTATTCTGGCCGAGGTGACCACCTCGGCTGACGACCTGCTCGCATCGCTGCGGGTACTCGACCTGTCCGACGACGACGGCGACGCGGTGACCCGGCTGTTGGCCGACTTGGGCGCCGATGTCCTGAAGGTTGAGCCGCCGGGCGGCAGCCCGTCGCGCACCCGGCGCCCGACGCTGGGCGGCACCGGAGTGCGCTTCGCACTGCACAACGCGAACAAGCGCAGCACGGTGCTCGACCCGTCCGACCCGCAGGACTGCGCACGTTTGATCGAACTCGCCGGCGGCGCCGACATGGTTGTCGATAGCGGGACTCCCGGCCAGGCCGCGGCATACGGAACCTCGTGCGAAGACCTGGCGGATCGCTTTCCGCAACTGGTGTCGATGTCGGTGACCGATTTCGGCAGAACGGGGCCTCGTTCGTCGTGGCGGGCAACCGATCCGGTGCTGTATGCGCTGTCGGGGTCGTTGGCACGGTCGGGCCCCACGACGGGGACACCCGTCTCGCCGCCGGACGGTATCGCGTCGGCCACCGCCGCCGTTCAGGCCACCTGGGCCGCGCTAGTCGCGTACTACAACCGATTGCGTTGTGGAACAGGCGATTACATTGACTTTTCCCGGTTCGAGGCTGTCGTGATGGCGCTCGATCCGGCATTCGGGGCGCACGGCCAAGCCGCTGCGGGCATCCGCCGACCGGACCGGTGGCGCGGACGCCCGAAGAACCAGGACGCCTACCCGATCTACCCGTGCCAGGACGGCTACGTCCGGCTGTGCGTGATGTCGCCTCGACAGTGGCACGGGCTGCGGCGCTGGCTGGGGGAGCCCGAAGACTTCCAGGATCCCAAGTACGACGTGATCGCGGCGCGGTTCGCGGCCTGGCCGCAGATCGGCCAGCTGGTCCAGCAGCTTTTCGCCGGGCAGACGATGAAAGCCCTGGTGTCTGAGGGCCAATCGCACGGCGTGGCGATCTCCGCCGTGCTGGATCCCACGCAGATCCTGGCGTCCGACCATTTTCACGAGGTGGGCGCCGCCGCCGACGCCGAACTCGTCCCTGGCGTGCGCAGCCGCATCCCGACCGGCTATTACGCCGTCAACGGTCAGCACGTCGGCTTCCGCACTCCCGCTCCGAGCGTTGGCCACGACCAGGCTCGGTGGCTCGCCCAGCAGGCCCAGATCGCCGCCCCCGGCAGTTCCGGCCCGCGTCCGTTCGACGGGCTGCGCATCATCGACTTGGGCATCATCGTCGCCGGCGGCGAGCTCAGCCGGCTGTTCGGCGATCTGGGCGCTGAGGTCATCAAGGTCGAAAGTGCCGCCTATCCGGACGGATTGCGACAGGCCCGGGTCGGCGATGCCATGAGTGAGTCATTCGCCTGGACGCATCGCAACAATCTGGCGTTCGGCGTGGATCTGCGCGACGAAGTCGGCAAGCAAGTCTTCAGCCGACTGGTTGCCGACGCCGACGCAGTGTTTGCCAACTTCAAGCCCGGAACGCTTACGGCCCTTGGGTTTCCGTACGACACCCTGCGGTCGCTGAATCAGCGGGTGGTGCTCGCCGAAAGCAGTGCCTTCGGCGACAACGGGCCGTGGAGCAACCGGATGGGCTACGGACCGCTGGTCCGTGCCGCCGCCGGCGTCAGCAAGCTGTGGACAGACCAACACCCTCAACCGGACCAGGCCGACGACTCTCGGCACCGGTTCTACGACGCGACCACGGTCTTTCCCGACCACGTGGTCGGGCGGATCACGGCGATCGGCGCGTTGGCCGCGCTGATCCATCGCGACCGAACCGGCACGGGAGCACGCGTGCACGTCTCACAAGCCGAGGCCGTCGTCAATCAACTCGATGCCCGCTACGTCGCCGACGCGGCAAGGACCGGTGATCATGCCGGGTTGGTCGACGACACCAGCGTTCATGAAGTTCTTCCGTGCGCAGGTGACGACGAATGGTGTGTCATCTCGATCAGCACCGACACCGACTGGCGTTCCGCCAGTGCGGTGTTCGGTCTGCGCGAGCTGGGCGACGATGCGCGGTTCGCGACCGGCGAGGCGAGACTGGCGCACCGGGGGGATTTGCGCGAGCAG
>Ga0209139_10000514_pt1 | contig 13486 bp, 11 predicted proteins | sample BogFormECP14_OM3_FD_188246 | JGI IMG/M metagenome (GOLD analysis project Ga0209139, IMG submission 188246) | Bog forest soil microbial communities from Calvert Island, British Columbia, Canada - ECP14_OM3 (SPAdes) (version 2) | ecosystem: Environmental > Aquatic > Freshwater > Wetlands > Bog ...
GGCCTAGGCACCTTCATCTTCCGCGGCGTAGCCATGGTCAACGACTCCGTAATCCTAGCCGGCGCCATCCCCGCCGCCCTCCTGGCCATCGCCGCCGACCTCTTCCTAAGCCAAGTAGAACGCCGCCTAAAAGTAGTCTGACCCCGCGCATCAACCCCGCCTCTTGTAGGGGCGCAGGTTTATCCCGAGCGTTCGCGAGGGAGCGCTGCGCCCCATGTCCGCAAGAGCGCCCCGCGGTTCCTTTCCTCTTCTTCTCTGTGCACTCCGTGCCCTCTGTGTTAAATTCCCCATTCCAATGAACCTCCCCGCCTAACATGCGACGCCTCCGCTTCCTTTACCTCCTCTACTTCCTCAACCTCGTTTACCTCACAACAGCCTGCCGCAAACCGTCGCAACCCCACCTAACCATCGGCTCCAAATTTTTCACCGAGCAAGTAATCCTCGCCGAACTCCTAGCCCAACATATCGAAGCCAGCACCCACATCCCCGTCGACCGCAAAACCAACCTAGGTGGCACTCTCCTAGTCCACAAAGCCCTACTCTCCGGCGACCTCGACCTCTACGTCGAATACACCGGCACCGCCCTGACAGCCGTCCTTAACGAATCCCCCGGAACAGACAACTCCGCCACAATCTACAACCGCGTCAAACAACAATATTCCCAACGCTTTAATCTCGACCTAACCGAACCCCTCGGCTTCGAAAACACCTTCGCCATGGTAGTCCGCGGCACCGACGCGCAAACTCTCCACCTCCGCACCATGTCCGATCTCGTCGCCGTCGCCCCCAAATGGCACGTCGGCGTAGGCTACGAATTCCTGGAACGCCCCGACGGCTTCCCCGGCTGGAGCCAGCGTTACAATCTCCACTTCGCCGCCTCACCAAACGTAATGGACCTAGGCCTCGTCTACCGTGCCCTAATCGATCATCAAGTCGACATCGTCGCCGGCAATTCCACCGACGGCCTAATCGACTCCTTCCATCTAGTCGCCCTCGAAGACAATCTCCACTATTTCCCCCCGTACGACGCCGTCCCCATCGTCCGCCACGACGCCTTCGAAAAATTTCCCCAACTCCGCGCGGCCCTAGCCGATCTCCACAACAAAATCTCCGCCGAAGAAATGCGCTACCTCAACTCCCAAGTCGATGCCGACCAGCGCGACGTCGCCGCGGTAGTCCGCGCCTTCCGCGCCACAAAAAACCTATAGTCAAAAAATTGATAGCGCCGAAACCAAAACTCCTTCAAAAAGCGTCTAATCTGCAGGTGCGCCTCAACCGCCCAGGTTCGCGACAGCAGCAAGATAAGCAACTTTGGCAGCGCATCCGGGTTTTACCTGTTGTAAGGTTCGCGGGCCCAAACCAAAACGAGCAGCAAATTTCCCAGCCAGGTTCTGTACAAAAATCGCTTTACGGAGACTTGAATGAAATCACTTCTAACACTTCTCGCATCGCTCTTGCTCTGTTCCATTCCAGCTCTGGCACAGGAAAAACACGAAGCTCCGCCGCCCCGTCCTCCGTCCCACGGCCCTGCTCCAGCTAAGCCCGACGCTCATCCCGTCGAGAACCGCAACTATGTCGACAAAGAAGGCCATCCCAACGCTCCCCACGTTCACTCCAACGGCCAGTGGGTCGGCCACGACACCGGCAAAAACGATGCCCACTATCACGTCGACCAGCCCTGGGCGCACGGCCGCTTCACCGGCGGCTTCGGCCCCAAGCACGTGTGGCGCATTGCAGGCGGCAATCGCGAACGCTTCTGGTTCGGCGGCTTCGCCTTCAGCATCTTCCCCGCCGACTACGGCTTCTGCGACAACTGGAACTGGGGCACCGACCAAATCGTAGTCTACGCAGACCCCGACCACGACGGCCTCTACCTGGCCTACAACGTCCGCCTCGGCACGTACTGCCACGTCGAATACCTCGGCGCCGCCTGATCACCATACAAAAAAGGCCCATCCTCGGTGCACCGCGAGGATGGGCCTTTTTATTTTTTTTCGTTCGTAACTTTTACTGCGCCACCGTCCCCCTCTCGACACCTCCGTGCCACTCCGCAAAAGCAGTCCGCCCCACTCAAGCGTCCACGCCCAGTAGGTCTTAACGCAGCAGTGCTCCCATCGCTCCAACCGTTTCACCGGACCTTAGCGCTGCCCCGCGAGTTTCCGTGCGCCCTGGGCTACGTACCAGCCTCCTGGGGCGGATTTCTTGCGAGCAGCCTTAAAAGGTTGCTGTTCCACATGTCAACCAATATAGGTTGTCACAATATAAATCAACCTTTATAGGTTGACACAATCAGGATTCGCTTGTAGGATCCTTGCTGAAGAGGGCTTCATGACGCCTGTCCCGGCTATCCCCGCCCATCCCTGCATCGCTCTAATTGCCGACATGGCCAGGTCGCGCGAACTGGTTCCCAGTCAACGTCCCGGCGTCCAGCGAAGATTTCAAGACCTTGTTGTATTCCTGAACAAAACTTACAAAAGAAGTATACTATCGAAATTTGTTATAACTCTCGGTGACGAATTCCAGGGCCTTCTCAACTCTGGAACGCCTATTCCAGACTTGCTCTGGGATATCGAGCAGCGATTCTCTGACCGCCGTCTGCGGGTGGGCCTTGGTTTCGGAATGTTGGATACGCCGCTTCAGAAGGAGGCAATAAACATCGACGGCCCAGCCCTTCACTTTGCTCGGGCCGCGATCGAAACAGCCGCCGAAAAGCGCTCGTTTGGCGGCGTTTTTCTCGGATTCGGAGAGTTGGACCAGGTTATGAACGGCATCGCACGGATTCTCTGGTTTCATCGGTCAAAACTCACGGCGCAACAATTCAAGATCGCCGAACTCCTGCGCCACGGCCGGACACAATCAGAAGCTGCTCAGGAATTGCGTATAACCCGCCAGGCGGTCTCTAAACAAGCATTGGCGTCCGGCTGGTCGGCCTATGCCGAAGCGGCGGCGGCATGGCGTATCCTCTTTGAACGTTATGTAAATCCGAATCTCGAGAAGAACTATGCAAAGCATCGTCGTCAGTGACGATCTCCTTCTCTGGTCCGAACTCGTTTTTTTATGGTCGTTTTTCTCCTATGCAATTGCCTCGGACCCTTTGCCTGAAGACCGTCAGGGCAAGCATTTTAACTGGCAAGCATGGCGTAACGTTCTAATCGGCAGAGTAATAGGCGTGGCTTTTCTCACCGGTCTCGTCACACATTCCGTCGTCCTTATCAGTTGGCTCGCCGCGGCAGCAACGATACATCCTTGGATACGTTTGCGAAGTCCTCTCAAATGGACTGCAGAGTTGGAGGTCGCGGCGGTCATTTCGAATCTTTTCTTTCTGTTTGCCTTCGTAAAACACTTCCACTTGCAGTCCCATGTTCCAGCTTTTAGTACCCTCGATCGAGGCCAAATAACCGCTATCTCCATCGTAATCGCTATTTTGTTATTCGTTGTCCGTGGCGGAACATACGTCGTCCGTGGGTGCCTTCGAAAAACGGGAACCTTGCCCCATCTACCCAATGGCAAGCCGGCCTCATCCAACACGGCCGCCCCTGGCGAAGAATCATTCCCGTCGAAAAAACAATCGAAGCATTCGCACCCATCTCTTCCCATGTCTGCTTCAGCTGGCGCAAATTCCATGGACATCACTGAAATAAACCGCGGGCGCCTCATTGGAAACCTCGAGCGGCTGGTCCTCACTGTCGTCGTTGCCGCTGGCAGCTATGCGGCACTGGCATTTCTCGTCGCCGCCAAAGGGTTAGTACGTTCTGAAAAACTCCATGATCCCGACTTCGCCGAATATTTCCTGATCGGCTCCTTGGCGAGTGTTCTGGTAGCGCTTTGCGCAGGCATGGTCATACGCTTCGCGCTTTCGGTTCTTTGGCCCGACCTGCTGTCATTGCACATTCAGTGATCGGTGCGGGACGAAGCCTCGATGGTTGATTCTGGGCGTTCACGCCTCGGTTTTAGGGCCGCCGGTTTTCGTTTTCCACAGATTTCCACAGCCGTAGCAAACCACTAACCCCCCGCCCAACTCCTTCCAATCCCACGACTTCCGCGACCCCAGTTCGAACCAACCCTCTCCGTTCGAATGACGATGCAGTACACAAAAAATTTAGTGACAAATAGTAACTACCATGCTAGCATGTGCCGTGAACTGGAAGCGCTGTCCCTTTTGGACGATCCCCTCGTCCCAGCGTGACCTCTCTGCCCTCAGCGTCTCTGCACGATCTTTTCGGATCCTTATTCTTTCGCTATTCAACTTTAAACTGTCCACTGTTAACTCTCTTTCTTTTCATACTCTTACGAACTCTTTTGCGTCGCCAAATCCTCTATCCCCATTCTTTTCTGTATCTTCCGCACTCTTCAAACAAAACACCCGGGGTGGGTACCCCACACTTAAAAAAGGAGCATCGCGCCCCGCATTGTCGGGGCCTCAACGACCATGAAATCCACCGTTCTATCGAATCGCTGCACCCATCGCACCGCCGCAGGCCGTCAATGCCGCCGCCTTACCGCCGACGAGCAATCCATTCTCTGCGCCTATCACCGTGCCCTCGAGAAACAAAAGCAATCCGAGGACTTCTCCGCAAAACTCCTGTCCAGCGCCGAGGGCTTCCAAACCGCGCAAGGAGTCAATCTCGCCCTCTCGGATCTCTATGAACTCCTCGCTGCGAATCGCATCTCCGCTCGCCGCGCCGCCGTTCTGGCCTACATCAACAGCCTCCTCCTAAGAACCCTGCCCGCCATCGACGCCGCAAATAACGAATCGGGCGGCCCCAGTGTCATTCTTCATGACTGGTCCGGCGGGCCAAATGCACCCTCTCCGAGCGTTCCGGCTCCTCCCGAACCCGACCCCACAAAGAAACCCTCATGACCACCACCGCCAACAATTTCCGTTGCGGTACCTGTAGGGGAGGGGCTTGCCCCTCCCTCTTCGCTTTCGTATCCGCGCACCGGCCTGCAGTACACCTTTCAACCAACCCATCTTGCGTGCCCTTTTTTCATTACCTCTCTACTTCCTCACCTCTTTACGTCGTCTCTCCTCCTCCTTTGACTCCGCCGCCCCGCCAACATACAATCGCGCCCGGTTTAGGGGACGCAACACAATCCATTCCACAAGTGGGGACAACGCGATGAAGATGAAAAAGATTTTGTGCCTATGCACGGCAGGATTTTTCTTACTCTTAGGTCAGGCAACACGCCTCGCAGCGCAAGCTCCGGAAGGTCACGCGCCCGAAGCCAAAGCACCCGACAAGTGCGACGAAAAAGCCACAAAAGAAGAATCGTCCGTCACCGATCACACCATAAAAATCGGCAGCCAGACGATTCCCTACAAAGCGACTGCTAGCACCACACTACTCAAAAACGACAAGGGTGACCCGACCGGCTTGCTCTACTCCGTCGCCTACACGCGCAGCGACGTAAAAGATCTCACCACGCGCCCCGTCTCGTTCCTTTATAACGGCGGCCCCGGCTCCGCCACCATGTGGCTGCACATGGGCGCTTTCGGTCCGCGCCGCGTTTGGACCGTGGACGGCAGCTTCACGCCTCCCGCGCCATACAAGCTCGTGGACAACGGTGAAAGCCTCCTGGACAAAACCGATCTCGTTTTCATTGACATGATGGGCACCGGCTACGGTCACGCCGTCTGCAAAGCGCAGGAAAAAGATTTCTGGGGCGTCGATGAAGACGTCGAAGCCTTCGCACAATTCATCGTCACCTACCTCAGCCGCAACGACCGCTGGAACTCCCCGAAATTCCTTATCGGCGAAAGCTACGGCACGTTCCGCTCCGCCGCACTGGGCAACTATCTGCAGCAGCACGATACCGTCCATCTCAACGGCATCGTCCTCATCTCTTCGGTCCTCGATCTCTCCACGATCACGTTTCCGCCGGGCGATGACCGTTCCTTCGTCTACTATCTCCCGAGCTACGCCGCGGTCGCGTGGTATCACAAAGTCTTGAAGGACCGTCCCGCCGATCTGCCCGGCTTCGTCGAGGAAGCCCGCAAATACGCGCAGGGAGAATATTCCGCCGCACTTTTCAAAGGCGCCGAGCTTCCTGCAAGTGAAAAAACCGCCGTCGCGAAAAAGCTTTCGTATTTCACCGGCCTCAGCGAAGAGTACTTGCTGAAAGCCGACCTGCGCGTCAACCTCGGTCAGTTCATGGCCGAACTCCAGCGCAGCCGCGGCCTCACCACCGGCCGCATCGACGCACGCTTCACCGGCTATACCTACGATCTGCTCGAAGAAAACGCGCAAGGCGATCCCGAAGGGCCCGCGGTCGGCGGAGCCTTCACCGCGCTGATCAACGCCTACAATCACGACGAACTAAAGTTCGGCAAAGACAAGGTCTATCACAACACCACCGGCGGTGGCGGCGGCTGGAACTGGACGCGCAACGCCCGCGGACGCGGCGGCTTCTTCCCCAGCGGCCCCAACGTCCAAGGGGACCTAGCTCAAGCGATGCTCACCAACCCCAAGCTCCAAGTCCAAGTCGAAAACGGCTACTACGACATGGCCACGCCGTTCTTTGCCACCGAATTCACGATGGAGCACCTCGGCCTGCCTGCCGAGCTCCAGAAAAACGTCAAGCTCGACTACTACAACGCCGGCCACATGATGTACCTCCACGACGAGGACCGCGTAAGCCTGCACAACCAAATCGCCAGCTTCATCGACCGCGCGACAAAGTAGGACAGACTTCAGTCTGTCGAGTTTGTTACCGCCGCGAGCCTGAGAAAGGGAAGCAAAGAAGCAGAGAAGTAAGAAGGTAAAGAAATAAACGAGAAGCAAAGAAAAAAGGAGAGCGGGCCAAAATGCAGCCTGCTCTCCCGGAAGTCAGGAAACGAAATTGGGAAGTTCGATTACGAAGCTTTAGCTTCGGCGTAGGCTACAAATTCTTCGTACGGGCCCTTGAAGTCTTCGATGTTGCCGTCGTGGAAATGCCAGATGCGCGTCGCGACTTCATCAATCACGTCGTGATCGTGCGTAACCAGCAACACGGTTCCATCGTAGCGCTGCAAAGCAATGTTCAGCGCGTTGATGGATTCCAGGTCGAGGTGGTTGGTCGGCTCGTCGAGTACCAGAAAGTTTGGTTTCTGCAGCATCAAGCGGCAGAAAATCAAACGGGCCGACTCGCCGCCGGAAAGCGCGCGCGTCGGCTTCAGCGCATCTTCGCCGCTGAAGAGCATCTGCCCCATCAGCCCGCGTAGTTCCTGCTGGTTGGCGGATGGATCGAACTGCCAGAGCCAGTCGATGGCGGTCATGCCCTTGGTGATGGATTCGCCGTGGTCCTGCGCGAAATAGCCGACGGTAACTTCGTGGCCCCACTTGGTTTCGCCGCCATTGATTTTGAACTGGCGGTCGTCGTCTTCGATGAAGCCGGGCGCGTTGAGGACCAGCGATTTCAGCAGCGTGGTTTTTCCGGTTCCGTTGCGGCCCATCAGCGCGATTTTTTCGCCGCGTACGACCGACGCGGAAAAACGCGGAATGACCTTGAGGTCGTCGTAGGCTTTTTCGATGCTGCGAATTTCCAGCGGATGCTTGCCGGAATTCCGCTTCATGTCGAATTTCATGTACGGCCGCTGGATGTTGGAACGGGCGAGTTCGGTGGTTTGCAGGCGCTCGACTTCTTTTTTTCGCGAAGTGGCTTGCGCGGAACGCGTGCCGGCGGAAAAGCGTGCGATGAATTCGTTGAGCTGCGCGATTTTCTTTTCGCGATTCGCATTTTCCGATTCGATGCGCGAACGAATCTGCGTTTTCGCCACGACCATGTCGTCGTAACCGCCGACGTACATGATGATGGTTTCGTAGTCGATGTCCGCGGTGTACGTGCAAACGCTGTTGAGAAAATGGCGGTCGTGCGAAATGACGATGAGCACCCCTTCGTAGTCGTTCAAATAGCGTTGCAGCCAGTGCACGGAATCGAGGTCGAGGTTGTTGGTGGGCTCGTCGAGCAGCAGCGCGGTGGGACTTCCGAAGAGCGCTTGCGCGAGCAGTACGCGAACTTTTTGCCCGCCTTGCAGTTCGCCCATTTTGCGTTCGTGCACGGCGCTTTCGATGCCGAGGCCGTCGAGCAACGTTGCGGCGTCGGCTTCGGCGGTGTAGCCGCCTTCTTCGCCGACGATGCCTTCGAGTTCGCCGAGGCGCATGCCGTCGGCGTCGGTGAGTTCTTCATGGGGCTTGGCGTAGAGCGCGTCGCGTTCCTCGAGCGCTTTCCAGAGCGGACCGTTGCCCATGATGACGGTGTCGATCACGCGGAATTGGTCGAAAGCAAACTGGTCCTGCCGGAGGACGCCCATTTTTTTGGGGCGCGTAATCGAGCCTTTGGTGGGTTCGAGTTCGCCGGTAAGGATTTTCATGAAGGTGGATTTGCCGGCGCCATTAGGGCCGGTGACGGCGTAGCGGCGGCCAGCCATAAAGGTGCAGGTCACGTCTTCAAACAAGACGCGGGGGCCGAAGCGCATGGAGATATTGTTGACAGTGAGCATAACCCTCCCATTGTAGCGTGAAATTGTTACGCGCGCTTGTCACAGTTTGTGGCACACCGTAAAGTTAACGCGCTGCAAAAAGACGATTTGGACGGCGCGAAAAAATGATTTGAGTCTCACGGCGGTCAGGATCGGATTGTTAAATCGAGATGACAAAAGCGATTAGGGGACTATGAAGAACGCGATTCGCAGTGCGGTGGCTTCGCTTTTGCTCATTGTGATTGTGGCCGTGGGGGTGCGGGTGGGGTTTGCGTGGAGCCAGGCGCGGAAGATTGCGCCGGGGGTTTTGGCAGTTGTGCCGTTTCAGCAGGAGACGGGGAATATTGCGTATGCGTTGGCGCAAGGCAAAGGGTTCAGCAATGTCTTTCGGACGGAGACTGGGCGTACAGCCTGGTTGTCGCCGGTTTATCCGTTGCTTGTGGCGGCGACGTTCAAACTTTTTGGGACGTTTACGGCTGGGGCTTTTTTTGCGTGTGTAGCGCTGAACATACTTTTGTCGACGGCCACCTGCGTGCCGATTTATTTCGTTGGGAGGCGGATCGGCGGACTTGGAGTTGGTGCGGGAGCGGCTTGGCTTTGGGCGATTTATCCCGCGGCGATCATGATGCCGTTTGAATGGATTTGGGATACGTCGTTGTCGGCGCTGCTGGCGGCGTTGATTTTGTGGGCGACTTTGGAGTTGGTGGAGTCGGAGAAATCGGTGGATTGGGGTGTTTACGGGTTGTTGTGGGGATTGGCTTTAATGACGAATCCGGCCTTGGGAGTATTGCTGCCGTTTTTGTTGGGGTGGGCGGCGTTTCGCGGGCGCGAGGAACGTGCGGTGCGGTGGAAACGGGCGGGGCTGGCGGTTGGCGTGGCGATTTTGTGTTGTATGCCGTGGACTGCTCGCAACTACGTTGCTTTTCATCGATTCATTCCGGTGCGGGCTAATTTGCCGTTTGAGTTGTGGTTGGGGAATAACGACATATTTGATGAGCATGCGCACGGAGGGCGGAGGTCGATTACCCGGACGGAAGAGGCGCGGAGGTATGCGCAGCTTGGTGAGACAGGATATATGGCGGAGAAGTGGGAGTTGGCGACGGCGTTTATGGGGTCGCATCCTGGGTTGGAGTTGCGGCTGATGGGCAGAAAGTTTGTGGATTTTTGGATTGGGACGGAGGCGCCGGTTCGGAATTTTCGGGAGACGGATTCTGTTTTGATTCGGGGAATTTTGTTGTCGAGTTTTTTTACGGGGATTGGGGCGGCGGCTGGGATATTTGTTTTGTGGTGGAAGACGAAGAACGGGATCGCGCTCCGACCCGGCCGGAGTAAACGCCGCCGCCCCGACCGGGTCGGGGTAAACGCCGTTACCAGAGTTGGCGCAGAGGAAAACGAAGAGCCGGAGAAGAGAGAAACGCAGATAAGCGTTTTGCCCTTGGCGGTTTTTCCTTTGGTTTTTCCTTGTTTGTATTATTTGACGCATGCGGACCTGCGGTACCGGCATCCGATTGATCCGGTGGTTTGTTTGTTGACGGTGGTGGCGGCGGCGGGAGTTTGGGAGTTGGTGGCGGTAAGCAGAGACGCAGAAAGGCAAAGCGTCGAGCCGCCGCACTCCGAAAAGTGGCGGAGGATGGCAACGTAAGAGGTCTCGGCGTAGTTGCTGGGGTTGGAGGGGCTTGGTAGAGTGGCGATTCGTTTTGGATCGATGAGTTGGAGAGGGAGTGGAGACGGCTATGGCGATTTCGCAGGAATTGCTGGAGATTTTGGTTTGCCCGATCTGTAAGACGCCGGTGCGCCTTTTGCCGGACGGGTCTGGGTTGAAGTGTTCGACATGCTTTCGTGTTTATCCGGTACGGGATGAGATACCGGTGATGTTGCCGGAAGAGGCGAAGATTGAGAAGGAGTAGTGCGCAGACGCCATCCCTTTACCGGGTTGGACGACGAATAGGGACTTTCTTCAGGGGCTAAAGCCCCAGTTTTTGGGCCATCAACGTCGGGGCTGAAGCCCCGACCTCCTAAAGAAAATGCAAGACGAGTTATAGAACTCCGAGTCGAGTCCGGGAAAAGTGAGTTGTGTATGGCGACGAACACTGCTGAAAACATTTCGAGGTTGAAGAAATGGATTCCCAAGTTGCGCGGGAAGCGGATGGGTGTGCTTGGGGATTTGATGTTGGACCGGTATTTGTGGGGGACGGCTACGCGGCTTTCGCCGGAGGCGGCTGTGCCGGTGGTGGATTTTGTTTCGCAGAGCGAGTGTCTGGGCGGGGCGGGGAATGTGGCGGCGAATTTGGCAGCGCTTGGGGCGCGCGTCGAAATGTTTGGGGCGATTGGCGCGGACGAGGCTGGGCGGGCTTTGCAGAAGTGTTTGCGGGCGGAAAACATTGTTGAAAGGGGGGTGATCCCTGATGCCAAGCGCGTGACGACGGTGAAGACGCGGATTATTGCGCGGCACCAGCAGGTGGTGCGCGTTGATCAGGAACGGCGTGAGGCGGTACGTCCTGAGACGGAGAAGAAGTTGCTGGGGATTTTGTTTGGGGCTTTGAGAAATTTGGATGGCCTGGTGCTTTCGGATTACGACAAGGGTTTGATTACCGATGATTTTGCGGACCGCGTTTTGAGCGCGGCGCACCAATTGAAGGTGCCCGTCTTCGTGAAGCCGAAGACTTCGCGTCTGTATGCTTATCGCGGAGCGCGCGCGATTGTTTGCAATGCGAAGGAGGCGGGATTTTTTGTGACGCGTGCGCTGGGTGACGAAAAATCTGTGGAAGAGGCGGGCCGGGCGTTGTTGGCGCACTTTGGGTGTGGTGCTGTGGTGATCACGCGCGGGGAAAAGGGGATGGATCTCATCGATGAGGGATCGCCCCGACATCTGCATATTCCGGCTACTAGTTTTGAGGTGACGTATGCCCGCGTGGGGAAGAGCGGGGTGGAGCGCGGGGCTTCGGGTAGGCAGGTGTTTGATGTTACGGGGGCGGGGGATACGGTTTTGAGTGTGCTGGCTTTGGCTGTGGCGGCCGGAGCTTCGTTGCCGGATGCGGCGGTTTTGGCTAATACGGCGGCGGGCGTTGTCGTCGGAAAATTGGGGACGGCTAGCGTTAGTCCGGAGGAGTTGGGACATGCGTTGGAGGAGATTCGGGGTTGAAAAGAAAGAGAACTAAACGCAGAGACACGGAGTTCGCAGAGAAGGAAAGAAAAGGCAGATTCTTCGCTCCGGTCGGAATGACGATATATTTCGGTAGGTGCCGAGATGGGGCGCAGCATGCTGCGCCCTACACGAGGATGACGGTCGCCGATGCGGCGCAACGCGTGCGCGCCGCACGACGCGACGATGGCGGGGCAAGCCCCGCCCCTACAACGGCCTTACGCGGTACGGTCCTAAAGGCTATGGCGGGAAGCTGAAGGATTTGTCTTTGGTGTCGACCCAGACGTTGACTACTTTGGTTTTTTGGCTTTTTTCGGGGTCGGCGGTGGCGATGGGCATGGGGGAGAAGGGGCTTATGGCTACGTGAATTTCGACGCTGGTGGTCGAGCCGTTCGGGGATTTAGCTTTTAGGATGCTGTAGCTTTTTACCGGGCCGTAGTAGCCGGTGGGGCCCCAGTCGGCGGTGAAGTCCTGGAGTTTGTAGCTGGAGCCGGGGCCGGGTTTCCACAGCTCGTAGGCGGTGTTCATGTCACCGGCTACGACCGCGTTGAAGAATTGTTCGGCGGCTTTTTTCTCGGGATAGAAACGAAGCCAGAACCATACGGCGATGATGGCGATGGCGAAAGCCACCGTCATCGTGAAGATCATGGCTCTGGATTTTTTGTGCGTATCGGCAGGTGGTTCGAGTAATGACATTCCGTAGTCTCCTGCCCTGCGAGGCTGGATGAACGATTTGCGAGCGTATCTAAATTAACTCTTTCTGCGCGGGATGAGAAGCGAGTAGTGGTCGGTGAGTAGTGAGCGGCTGGTTGTTCACTGGCAGATGATTATTTGGTGCTCGTTCTTTCGGGACATAGAAATGGGACTCACTACGGTTAAATTTTCGCGAGCAATCCGCAAACCTGCCGCCGAGCCATCCCAGTAACCGCGACTGGTGACTCTCAGCGAGTACTTGCCGGGTTCCAAGTCGATGAATTGAAACTTGCCCTTGTCATTCGACGCCGTGACATGAACTTGTCCGGAGTCCGAAGATATAAGCGTAAGTGTGGCGTTTTTCAAAGGGACCTGCCGAACGTCGTTGACGCTTCCCTTTAAGCTCGCGCTGTCAGACCGGTTTTCAAAGGAAACGGCGGTCCTGAAGTCGCACCCAGGGTTCAGTAATTGCAGAGCGATCGAAAACTGTTGAGCAGCGTTTTCAGCGACCTGAATGTGCTCTAGAATTTTTGTCTTAAAGCCGGGAGTGTCAACCTCGAGGTCGTAACTGCCTGGCGGCAGGCTAGCAAAGTCGAATCGGCCATCAGTGCCTGTTTTCGTCTCTCGAATTCTCTCTAACGAAAACAGTCTCAGAGAGGCACCCGGAACTGTCCCGCCCGCCGGGTCCATAACTACGCCGTCAATCCGGGTATCGGGCGCGGCTGAAGATTCGGGCATGCACGCCGCGAGGAACAAAACGAAGACGAACGCAAACTTTAGCGGGATCCTCACGAAGCAAGTATATCAACGTTCGCCAAGATCATGAGCGGCGCTGAATTGCGACGGTCCGCCTCGGAAGGCGGCCCCTACATAAGCGTAACCGCTGACGACGACTGACTCAGCGGGTGGAGTCTTGGAGGCCGCGGTACTTTAGCATGGGCTCTACGCTGGGGGCTTTGCCGCGCCAGGTTTCGTACATTTTTTCCAGGTCTTCGGTGTTGCCGCGGGAGAGGACCATTTGGCGAAAGCGGTCGCCGTTGGGGCGGGTTAGGCCGCTGTGATCTTCGAACCATTGGTAGGCGTCGTCGTCGAGCATTTCGGCCCAGAGGTAGGCGTAGTAGCCGGCGGAATAGTCGTTGCCCCAGATGTGCATGAAATAGGTGGAGCGATAGCGGGGTGGGACGGCGGCGATT
>Ga0209139_10000515_pt1 | contig 13479 bp, 13 predicted proteins | sample BogFormECP14_OM3_FD_188246 | JGI IMG/M metagenome (GOLD analysis project Ga0209139, IMG submission 188246) | Bog forest soil microbial communities from Calvert Island, British Columbia, Canada - ECP14_OM3 (SPAdes) (version 2) | ecosystem: Environmental > Aquatic > Freshwater > Wetlands > Bog ...
CAATGATCGACGAGTCCACGTCGGTCGTGGACGATGATATGGCTCGCAAGACGATTGCGGCGATTGGATAGGGTTGTCGCGAACGGCAGGAATCGACCCTGAGCGGTCGGTCGGACCGGCATTGTGAAGGGCCTATGACTCAGGCGCAACCGTCTCAGCCGCCGAGTTCGCCCAGCGCCTCGTCGAGGATCGCCAGCGCCGCGTCGAATTCGTCGAGCGGGATCGTCAGCGGCGGACACAGCGTGACGACCCTGCCGCCGCCGAGCTTGAAGCTGAGGCCCTTGGCGAGGCAGCGATAGAGCAGGCGATCGGCGAAGCCGCTCGGATCGTGGCCGCCGATCTCGACGCCGAAATAGCAGCCGAGGCCTCGCACGTCGTGAATTGTGGGATGGCGCGCCTTCATTTGGCACAACCGTTCGAGGCCGCGCGCTCCCAGCTCCCGCGCACGGGCGATGAGCCCCTGTTCCTCGATGACGTCGAGCGTCGCCAGCGCGGCGGCGCAGGCAACAGGGCTCTTTTCGTGCGTATAATGGCCGAGCGCGGCTTCCGGCGCGCAGTCGAGCCTTCGCGCGGCAAGGATCGCGGCGAGCGGCATGATCCCGCCGCCGAGGCCCTTGCCGATCACCAGAATGTCGGGCGTGGCGCCCAGTTGCTCGCAGGCGTAGAGCGTGCCGGTGCGGCCGAGGCAACTCGGTATTTCGTCGAAAATCAGCAGCGCCCCATGGTGGGAGCAAGAGGCGCGCACTTGCGGCCAGAAGTCGGGCGGCGGTGATTGGACCGTGGTCCAGCGCATCGGTTCGGCGATCAACGCGCCGACGTCGCCCTGCACGCCGAGCACGTAGTCGATGTAGTCGGCGAAGCGTTCGAACGGACGATCTTCGCCGAAGAAGCGGCGCGCGAGCTCCAGCGGCGGCAAGTGTTCAGCGCCCGGCGCCATCGGGCCGAGCCCGCGCCGGAACAGAGCCTCGCCGCCAACGCCGATCGTGTCGAGGTTGGCGCCGTGGAACGAGTCCCACAGTGACAGCGTCTTGTGGCGCCCAGTCGCGTAGCGCGCCAGTTTGAGCGCCATGCCGATCGCCGCGGCGCCGCTCGGCGCGAACAGAACCTTGTCGAGCCCGGCGGGCGCGGTTTCGACGAGACGGCGCGCTAGTGCGGTCGCGGTCGCGTTGGCGTAGCGGCGCGGGCAGAACGGCAGGGTCTCCATTTCGCGCCGGATCGCGGCGACGACTTTCGGATGGCCGTGGCCGAGCTGATGCACGCTGTTGCCGTGGAAATCGAAGATGCGCCGCCCGTCGATGTCGATCAGAGCTGCGCCCTCGGCCCGCACGATCTGCGTCAGGCACGGCGTCGACAGCGACTGACGCAAGAAATAGCGCTCATCCTCATCGAGAGCGTCGCGCGCCCGCTCGCTCGAGGACTCCCGCCAAGCGGCGCGCGATGGCGAGACGTTGACGTCGCCTTCGCTGAGCGGCACGGCGGGATTTTTCATGTCACTCGGGTCCGCGCTGAAAATGGGGGCCGCGGTCATCGACGGCGACCCTTGCCTTGCCGCTGCACGGAGTTCATCGCGTGTCTCCTCGGGCGGCTGTCGCGGGCGAGCCGCAACAGAAGGGTTTTGGTTCACGTACCGCCAGCATCGGGATGGCACGTTACGGGCAGGATCGAACGCAATCAAGAAAGGCGCGCAAGCGCCGGGCGGGGACTGTGCCGCGGTCAGCCCCGAAGGTGCGTGTTCAGTCGCCATTCGAGGCGTCGGCTATAAGCCGACATCAAGAAGCAGCAGACAAAGAACACCACCGCGGCGAAAACGTAACCTTCGTTCGCCAAGCCCAGCCAGGCAGGATCCTTTAAGGCCTGGTGCACTACGCCGAGAAGATCGGACAGCCCGATAATGGTGACGAGGGTTACGTCCTTGAACAGATCGACGACCGTATTGACGATGCCCGGCAGCGCAATCCGGAAAGCTTGCGGCAGGACCACTAACGCTTGCAGCTGCCACCAGCGCATGCCGAGCGAGGCGGCGGCCTCTTCCTGACCCGATGGCACGCCCTGCAGCCCGCCGCGGATCACCTCGGCCATATAGGCTGAGTTGAACAGGATCAGGGCTATCATCGCCCGCAGGAGGCGGTCGGCGCTGACGCCATTCGGCAGGAGCAGGGGAACGATCACGGCGGACATGAAAAGAACCGTGAGAAGCGGCACACCGCGCCACAATTCGATGAAGCCGATGGACAGCCCGCGCATCACCGCAAGGCCGGAGCGCCGGCCGAGCGCGAGCGCGATGCCCAGCGGGATAGCGCCGGCCACCGTCACGAAGGAGATCAGCACGTCGAGCATGAGCCCGCCCCAGCGGCTCGTGTCCACATACTCGAGCCCGAATACGCCGCCGAGCAGCAGGCTGCCGACGATCACGGGGCAGGCCGTCAGCAGCAGAGCGAGCCAGAGGCCGCGGTGGCGGACCGGACGTTCACGCAGGACCGGCCAGGCAAATCCGATCAGGACGCCGAGCGCCACGCCGACGCGCCAACGCTGATCGGATGGATAGCTGCCGATAAAGAAGAGCGGCAGGCGTGTCTTGATGAACGTCCAGCAGGCGCCGTCCGAGACGCATGCCGCGCGGCTCGTGCCGGAGACAGTCGCATCAACAACCGCCCACCGAAAAAGCCCCGTCCCGACATAGGCGATCAGAGCGACCACGGTGATCGTCAATGCGGTGTTGAACGGCGAGCTGAAGAGGTTCTTGCGAGCCCACCCGGCGGCACGGCGGATACGCCGAGCGTGTTGGCGCGGAGGGAGCCCGGACATCGGCGAAACTCGGGGATCGGCGGCCATGCCGAGCTCGCGCCCCACCGCACTCATCGCAACACCAGGGCGACGCGCCGGTTGTACCAATTCATGAAGGCCGACGTGCTCAGGCTGATGAGGAGAAAGATCGCCATCAGGATCGAGATCGTCTCGAGTTCCCGTCCCGTCTGGTTCAGCACGGTCCCGGCAAAGATCGAGAACAGCTCGGGATAAGCGATGGCCGCCCCGAGCGAGCTGCTCTTGATGAGGTTGAGATACTGGCTGGTCATGGGCGGAACCATGACCCGAAGCGCCTGCGGCAGGACGACCAGGTGCAGGATCCGTCCCGGCTTGAGGCCCAGGCTCAACGCCGCCTCCCGCTGGCCTTTGTGCACCGACACGATGGCGGCGCGGACGATCTCGGCGATGAACGCCGAGCTGTAGATGCTCAAGCCGGCCCACAGCGCCACGAGCTCCGGCGGGATCTGGACGCCGCCGGCGATATTGAAGCCCCGCAGCGTCGGGTAGTCGACCTTGTCGATGCTGGCGACGAACGCGATCAGAAACAGGAGCGGAACGACCAGCGACCTGCTTTGAAGCCGCCTGTTCCGCCAGGTCACCCGCCACAGGAGGGGCGACACTGCCAGGGATGCCAGGCCCAACACCCCTAACGTTTCCGTAAAGCTATCGAAAACGACGCTCGGCAGAAACAGGCCACGGATGTTGAGAAGCGCCCCTCCCGGCAGCGCGATGCTTTGCCGCAGCGGCGGCATCGCCTGTAGAACACCGATGTACCAGAAGGCGATCTGGACCAGCTGCGGGATGTTGCGAACCAGCTCGATGAAGGCGAGCGCGACGTTGCGCACCAGCCAATTGTCCGAGAGCCGCATAACTCCGACCAGCAAGCCGAGAAGTGTGGCGGCGACGATCCCGGCGGCGGAGACGAGAAGCGTGTTGAGCGCACAGACGAGTAGGGCCCGGGTGTAGGTGTCACCAACGCGCCAGTCGATGAGATGGAACGGGATATCGAAATTGGCGGCGCCGGTCAGGAAGGCGAAGCTGAAGTTCATGTGGCGAAGTGCGAGGTTGCCCGCCACATTGACCCAAAGCTGCCAGCCGACCGCCGCCAGCGCGAGCAACAGCAGCCATTGTGCTATGCGCGCGCGTGACGACGGCCGCCTGACCATATCCGGGCGATCAGTGCCACGTCGCCAGGGTCTGCAGCCCGCCCTTGTCGGACAGATTGTTCATGCCGCGCGGCAGGCCCAGTCCTTTGGAACCGAAAGTGGCGTCATAAACTTCGGCATAGCTGCCGATATCCTCGAGGATGCGCTTGGACCATTCGTTGTCGACGCCAAGCAGCTTGCCGAAGTCGCCTTCGAGGCCGAAGAAGCGGCGCACATCCGGGTCGGTGGGGTTCTTGCTCATCTCGGCGGCATTGGCCTTGGTGAGGCCCAGAACTTCCGCCTCCAGCATCGAGTAGTGCACCCATTTCACCAGACGGGTCCAGGCTTCGTCGCCCTGGCGGGTGAGCGGTCCGATCGGCTGCAGGCCGCCGATTGTTTCCGGCATGAACATCCAATCGTCTGGCTTCTTCATCGAGGAGCGCGCGGCCGCGACCGAGCCGCCATCGTCGGTATAGCCGTCGCAGCGCCCGGCGTCGGCGGCTGCGAAGGCCTCTTCCGGCTTGTCGAACAGCAGCGTCTTGATCTGGAGGTTGTTGGCGCGGTTATAGTCGGCGATGTTCGTTTCGAGCGTCGTGCCGGTGAGCACGCAGATCGTCGCGCCGGTCAACTCCTTGAGGTGGGCCACGCCGAGGGCCTTGCGCACCATGAATGTCTGGCCGGTGTAGAAATTCACGGCGGGTTCGTCGAGGCCGAGCGACGTGTTGCGGGTAAAACTTTGTTCGGAATCGCGGATGAGCACGTCGATCTCGCCCGACTTGAGGACCGAGAAGCGCTCCTTCGACGTGAGGCCGATGAACTTGACCTTGGTCGGAGACCCGACGACCGCATCGGCGATGGCCCGGCACAGGGAAACGTCGAGACCCTGCCACTCGCCGGAACTGTCCTGGAAGGCATAGCCGGGAATGCCGGTATCGATGCCGCAGATGAGCTGGCCGCGCTTCTTCACGGCATCGAGCGTTGGGCTGTTCACCTGAGCGTGTGCCGCGTTCAATCCTATAGCGGCGGGCGCGATGGCCAAGAAGGCCGCAAGCGCGATCCTGTTGATGAGTTTCATTGACTCCTCCCTCCATTGTTGACTTACGCAGACCGTTTTCGGCTAACCGAGACCGCGGACGTTGGCTCGGCAGGCCAGCTATCACGCCACGTTCGCGACAAGCATGTCGTAGTCGACCGGAGTCGCGTGCCATCCGTTTGCGCGCTTGGCCCAGAATGTCTCGCGCAGCTTCGCCGAGATCGGCCCGGGGCGATCGTTGCCCAGGATGCGGCCATCGATGCGCGAGCCGGGCATGATGCCGCCCGCCGTCGTCGCCGCGAAGATCTCGTCGGCGCCGCGGGCTTCGGCGGCCGACACTCGACGAACCTCGTGAGGGTAGCTGAGCTCCTGGCAGAGTTCGATGACCGATTTCCGCGTGATGCCCTCGAGCACGCCGGCATCCGGCGTCACGACCGTTCCGTCGATCACGATGAAGATATTAAAGCCGGGCCCCTCGGTAACGTTGCCGTCGCTGTCGAGCAGGATGGCAAAGTCGGCGCCGCGGTCGTGGGCCTCGAACTGCCCCCTTGTCAAATCGGCCCAATGGAAGTTCTTCGCGGTCGGGTCGACCGAGCTCGGCGGGATACGGAGTGTCTCGGCGATGATAAACTGAGCGCCGCGGGCCTGCACCTCCGGACTCATCACCCAGATCCAGGGAATGGCAAAAGCCGCGATGTAGTTGCGGGCGTTGATAGGGTGATAGGCGACGCCGGGGGCTGGACGTCCACGCAGGCAGTCCATCGCGACATAGGCGTTGCGCAGGCCGCTCAGGGCCACGCAGCGGTGGAGAACAGCCTTGATGTCGTCGTCGCTTTCCTTCGGGTTGAAGCGGAATTTCTGCATCGACGCACGGAAACGCCGGATATGGTCGTCGAGACGAAAGAAGTTTCCGTCCCATACGCCGACGACGTCGTAGGTGACATCGGAGCGGCGGTATCCCCAATCGGTGATCGGGATCGCCGCCTCGCCGATCGGCATGTAACGGCCGTCAATGTAGGCTGTCCCCGCCGCAAAAGCTGACCGCGTCACGCCACACCTCGAGCTGCTGAGGCACATCCTGCATCATGATCTCGCGCCATGCAAGTTTGGCGCCTCGTTCGTTTGCGGGCACTTGGCGGCTATTTCGCGCCGGCGGGGATTGCCGGGGGGCCGCCGGGGCAATGTCGCGGGGGACCGCCGTCGGCGTCATCGTGAGCGGCGCGCAGTCGGACCCTCATTGGAGCGCCGCTGAGGAACCGGCGCAGCTTTGAACTCGCCCGAGGCGGGCATGGGCCGCCAAATTCTGGTAGCGTGGCGACCATGTGACAACCCTCAGGATACATGGCCTCGAGAGCGCTCGTGGCGTTCGGGGCTTCCTGGACGCCGCGTGACCTCCAGCGGGAAGGGGCTCTCGCGCCTCACCCGAAGCTACGCCTCGGCATGGGCGGCGGAGGATAGCGCCCGAGCTTGGAATTCCAGTAGGCCCAGGAGCGTGGATCGATGATTCCCGGCGGCGCCCGGTCGAGCGCCTCGCGCAGATCATCGTCGCTCAGATAGGCGCGTAATATTTTCATGTCCTCATGGGTCGCGCGTGCGAACGCGTAGGCGGCGAAGCGGGACACGTCGGACAACGCCTCGTCCGGCTCTTCGAACCACACCAGGCGGCGCGCCAGGGCTTCCGTCTCCGGCGTCAGCGGGATCGGCTTCATTCGGAGTCACCGGAATGGCGCGCCGCAGTGCCTGTTGCGCTCGGGATCGCCGGCAGTCGATCGAGATCGACGGCCCGGGAAGCTTTGGCGAGCCGATCCCTGACGGATTTGGGCAGGCGGCGAAGGTTGCCGTCGCCAAAGTATGACAAGGCCTTCAACGTGCTCTGCGGATTGAATTGTTCGCCACGGATGGCCTTTGCGGCGGCAAGCGCTGTAGCCAAGTCGATTCTCCGATCCTTCAACAGGGCATCGATGTCGAGATAATCCTTCGCCTCCGCGCGCACTTGCACCACCGCGGCCTTCGTGCCCGCAATGTCGAGCAGGGATGCGACCCGCAGATTGTTGTCCCGCGCGATCAGCGGCGGCAGCAGACGCGGCATCCGAGGCACGCAGAAAAAGGAAAGCTTGACGGCTCCGCCGCGATCGACCGAGCAACTCAATGTATTGGGCTCGACTTGCGTGATCACGGCGTCGGCGAGGAATTCTACGGCCGAAACGAGCTCCATCGGATCGAATGGCCTTTCGCCGAAGAAGTCGAAGTCCAGTGATTGCCTATGTCCCAGCTGAAGCGCCAGCGCCGTGCCGCCATACAAGACGAATGCGCTGGGAATGGCGACGAGTTCGCCCCAGAGCCGTCGCTGCGGGGTGGGCAGAACGTCGAGGCGCGGGACGAAATGGGAGGGCAATGCCGACTCGTGATTCCAACTCGTCGCCTATCACGCCTCTCGCAGATCCGAAATTCGAATTCCAAACTCGCGGGCGCGGCCACGTGCGTGCCTCCGGGCCTCCTGTCGTTCGAAATCGACGCGCGATCTTTCGACACACATTTATCCGTTGATTTTTCGCGATATCGCTTTCTGGAAAAACGAACGCATGGTACGGTCTTCGGATAGGCCCGCTTTCTATCCGCTGGTCGCCGGAGCCGATACATGAGCACAAAGGACGAAGGTGAAATTGCACAGTCAGACCGCGGGCAGCTGCGCGCCCTCGCTCAGAAGCGGCGAGCTGCGAAAGCGGAACGGCGCGAGGTCATGTTCGAACTCGTCGTTGCCGGCTATGAACGCGAGCTGATCGCACAGAAACTGGGCGTGAGCCTCGCGGCCGCGCGCTGGGAAGTCGACAATGCGGTCGACCATTGCCGGCTCGACACGCCCGATCGCTACGTGCGGCTGCAAGTGACAAGGCTGACGAAGGCGTTGCGCGTGGTCGATGGCGCCCTCGCGCTGTGCGATCTCAAAGCGGCCAGCCCCCGGTGAAGGCCCTCGGCATGCTCGATCGCTAACGCGGGCTGGCGGCTGCCGGCGCGACGAACGGCCGGGCGGTCGAACCGCGCCGCCTTTCCCGCGCCGTCGCGCCGCTGGCGCTGACCCATGCGGCGCCGGGTCTTGAGCTGTCTCGAGTCGAGGTTCAGAAAGTCGCTGAGGGGAAATTTTCGTGGCTGCAACCCATTGAACTATCACAAAACCGGGAAATAATCTCGATCCGGCGCCATCATGAAGACGCCTCCCGCTGGAAGCCCACGATGACCGAAGGCCCGTCGCCGAAAGGCCTCTCGTCGAGGCTGATCGTCGTTCGTTTGAACCGAGGCGTTTCGGTCGCCGGGATCGCTGCGCGAGAGGTTCACGGCAAGAGTCGCCGGGAAATGGCGCCGCAATGGCTTGAAAAGATTGAATCCGCGCCGGGAAATGGTATGGCCTCAGAAGCCGCGAACCCACAAGATGTGGTACACGGGCGCGAGGCTGACCGTGCGCCACTCGCGCTGACGAGCCGCAAGAATGACAAAGCTGCAAAGGGACAGAAAAAGGCGCCTAGCGCTCTGATATCGTTCGATGCAGGATTGAAATCGCCGAAGACCCGGAACTTGCGCGCCGGGGTGAACGGATCAGGGTCCAGCCCGATCGCTGACCCATCGAAAGTTGGACGAGATCGCGGATCCCTTTGGGCGCCTTCGCGAGCCCGCGCTCCCGCGTTGCGCGCGCGCTCCGCCGCGCTATAAGGAGCGCCGCCGCCGCGTGCGGGCATGGAGGACCGCATGTTCAGGCTCGACCAAAAACTCGCGCGCATTCGCGCCGGCGCCTATCGGCGCTCCGATTTCATCATCGCCGACGCCAAGGACCCCGACATGGGTCCCGGCCTCCACTCCGTCGGGCCGAAACGCGAGCGCGACGGGACGTCCGAGCGCTTTCGCACCCGCGCCGAATTCATCGATTCGATAATAGCGGTGCTCGAGCAGGACATCGTCGACGTCATGCTGACTTCGGCGTCGAACCTGGAGCGGCTCGTCCAGTGCAAGGCCTTCGCGGGAACGGGCGTCAAGCCGGCGATCCGGGCGAACGATGCGACCGACATCTGGGTGCATCGCGGTTCGGACCACCCCAAGCATCCGTCGCGACCGTTCCGCACGGCCTCGCTTTCGCGGGTGCGCTACGGTTCGCCCACGCCGCGGCCCGGCGCTGAGATCGCGCTGACCGATCTCGGCCTCTACTCGATCACCTTCACCAACCACCTCGACGCCGACATCGCTTCGCTGGAGGCGTTCCGCGAATTCCGCGCGGACTGCGCCGTGAACGAATTCCAGTATTTCCTCGAAGTGTTCAATCCGAACGTGCCGGGCCTGTCAGCCGAGGACATGCCTCGTTTCGTCAATGATTCGATCGTCCGCTGCCTCGCGGGTCTGGTCGACGCGGAACGGCCGCTCTTTCTCAAGATCGTCTATAACGGCCCCGCCGCGCTCGACGAACTCGCCTCGTTCGACCCCGGCCTCGTCGTCGGCGTGCTCGGCGGCGGCGCCGGGACCACGCGCGATTGCTTCGAGCTGATTCATCAGGCGGAAAAATACGGAGCGCGCGTCGCCCTGTTCGGCCGCAAGATCAACCTCGCGGAATCGCCGCTGGATATCGTGCGCTTCATGCGCGCAGTGGCCAATGGGGACGTCTCGCCCTCCGAGGCGGTCGCGGCCTATCACGACGCGCTGCGCAAGCAGGGCGCCACGCCGCATCGCGATCTCGCGGCCGACAACCAAATCACCGAAGCCGTGCTGCAACTCGGCTGAGAGGAACGCGTGATGAATGGGCGTCGCGGCGTCTTGAGCGCGGGAACCTGGTGCGTCGACCTCAACAAGACGATTCCCGCCTGGCCGGTCGAAGACACGATGACCTACATCGTCGAGTTCGACCGTCAGAACGGCGGTTCCGGCAGCAACATGGCGATCGATCTGAAACGCCTGGATTCCAGCCTGCCGGTCGAGGCGATGGGCGTGATCGGCGACGACGACGATGGACGCTTTCTGCTCGGCCGGTGCGAGGCGTTCGGGATCGACAGCGGGGGGCTCGCCACCTTGCCGGGCGGCAGCACCCCGTTCGCCGATTGCTTCAATTCGCTCGGAAGCGGGCGGCGCACGCACTTTTACAGCCCGGGGGTTGCGGCGCAGCTTTCGCCGGACCATTTCGATTTCAGCCGCACGCAGGCCCGTTTCCTGCACCTCGGCCTCCCCGGCGCCCACGAGATCATGGACGCGCCGTGGCGCGGCGAGACGACCGGCTGGGCCGCGACGCTGAAGGCCGCGCGGGCGCGCGGCCTGGAGACCAACCTCGAAATGGTCTCGACGGATCGAGCGCGGGTGGAGGGGTTCGGCAGATCCTGTCTGCCGCATCTGGACCTCTTGGTGGTCAACGATTACGAGATCGGTTGCGTTGCGGGGATCGAGACGCGCGATGCGCGAGGCGCGATTCCCGGGCGCGTCGAGCAGGCGCTGCGCGTTGCGCTGACGCTCGGGCCCTCGAGGCTCGTGGTCGCGCATTTTCCCGAAGGCGCGATCGCGTTGACAGCGGACGGATCGCGCTTCGCGCTGGGGTCGGTCGCGATGCCCGCCAGTGCGATCGCGGGCGTCAATGGAGCCGGCGACGGCTTCGCAGCCGGCATGCTCTACGGTTGGCACGAGGGGTGGGACGTGGAGCGGAGCCTCCAGCTCGGCCATGCCTCCGCGGCGGCCTCGATGCGCGAAGTTTCGACGACCACGGGCGTCGCGCCGGTCGCCGAATGCCTCGCTCTGGCCGAGAAATATGGCCACCGACCGACGCCGGCTTGACGCCTCCCGATTCGTGTGGAACCCGGCGGGGCGACCCTCTCGCGGGAGCTCGAACGCGTGGCTGTGTTTCCCTATTCGATCCTTTTCATTCGCCACGGCGAAACCAGCTATAACGCGGAAGGGCGGCTGCAAGGCCAACGCGACATTCCGCTGAACGGCAAGGGCCGGGAACAGGCCAGCGCGGTCGGGCGCACGCTGAAGAAGCTGATGCCGACCGAGATTGCGCGGCTCGATGCGGCCGAAGCCTTCATCGCTTCGCCGTTGCTACGCACGCGCGAAACGATGGATCTCGCCCGCACCGCGATGGGGCTGGCGCCGCGGCGTTATCGACTCGATCCGACATTGATGGAACTCTCGTTCGGCGATTGGGAGGGGCTCACGTGGCCGGAAATCGAGGCTCGCGACCCGGCCGGCGCCGCGGAGCGCGAAGCCGACAGGTGGAATTTCGTCCCGCCGAACGGCCAGAGCTACGCGATGCTTTGCGATCGCCTCCGGCCGTGGCTCGCAGCGCGGAGCGGCGACGTTTTCGTCGCCTCCCACGGTGGCGTCGCACGCGCGTTCCTGGCGCTGATCGCAGGCGTCAAACCCGAGATCGCCGCCGGGATCAGTATCTGGCAGGGGCGGGCGATCGTGTTCGAGAAGGGCGGGTACAGGTGGGTGGGGTAGGGGAGGGCCTCCGCGGATTGGACGCGCCACAGACGCCCCCGGCCAGAACAGGCACGCACAGACTTGGTCTCGACTGAGACGAAACTACTTACGCCGCCTTGGCCAAGCGATGCGTCACGAGCTCGCGCAACGTACGGAGATCCTTGGCGAAACCGCGAATGCCCTCGCTGAGCTTCTCCGTCCCCATTGCGTCCTCGTTGAGCATCCAGCGAAAGCGCTTCTCGTCGAGCTCGATGCGCTCGGGCGCCTTGCCCGGGGCCTTTGGGTCGAGCCGTCGGACCAGTTCGGCCTGCTCCTTATCGAGTTCGGCGAGCAATTGCGGCGAGATCGTCAGACGATCGCAGCCCGCCAGCGCCTCGATTTCGCCGACGTTGCGGAACGAGGCGCCCATGACGACCGTGCCGATGCCGTAGCTCTTGTAATAGGCGTAGATCGTGTGCACGGAGACGACGCCGGGATCGGTATCGGAGGTGTACGGGCCGCCACCCGCCTTGACGTGCCAGTCGAGGATGCGACCGACGAAAGGCGATATCAGGAAAGCTTTGGAAGCGGCGCAGGCGATCGCCTGGGCCAGCGAGAAGATCAGCGTCATGTTGCAGTCGATGCCCTCGCGCTGCAAAACGGCGGCGGCCTGCGCGCCTTCCCAGGTCGAGGCTAGCTTGATCAGGATGTGCTCGCGCCCGACGCCGCGGCTCTCGTAGTCCGCGATCAGCGCCTTCGCCTTGGCGATGCTGCCCGCAGTATCGAACGAGAGGTCGGCGTCGACTTCGGTGGACACACGCCCGGGCACGATCTTCGTCAGCTCCGCGCCGAAATTGACGGCAAGCCGGTCGGTGACGGCGTGCGCCGGCGCGCCGCGCCGAGCGCCCCAGGACACGGCTTCATCGACGAGATGAGCGTAGGCCGGCAGCTGCGAGGCCTTCAGGATCAGCGTCGGATTGGTGGTCGCATCGGTCGGCTTGAACTGCTTGATCGATTCCATGTCGCCAGTGTCGCTGACCACCGTAGTCATGCTACGTAGGGATTCCAGCTTGCTCACCATCGCATTCTCCTTCGCTCATCCGATAGAACTGCTATTTTAGGCGGCGCGTTGGGCCAAATAAAGGTGCGTCTCGTAGAACATTTCGAACGATCCGCCATGGGCCTGGATCGCCTCGATTCCCTAAAGCGTCTTCGACAGCCAAATCCTGGCGTGACCCGGCGGGAAGCCCTCCAGCCGGCCGAATTCCTGGTACCCGCGCCGCTTATAGAACTCTGGCGCCTGGAAGCTGAAGGTGTCGAGGTAGCTGTGCGAACATCGCCGCTCGCGCGCGATCGCTTCGGCGTCCGAGAGCAGTTGCGAGCCGACGCGTTGCCGGCGATAGGGCTCGGCGACCCAGAGCCAGACCACGAACAGCCAACCGTAATCGGTCACTCCGCGAAGGCCGGCTTGCACGCTTCCCGCATCGTCGCGCCCTACGATCCATAGCGGTTTCCAATTGCCGCCAGGCGCCATGGAATCGTTGTAGGCGTCCAGGCCCGCCGAGATCGCGCGAGCGGTCGCCTGGTCCGGCGCGGTCTCGGACGTCAGCTGCAAAGGGGACGACGATATGGCGACTCGATCTCCTGGCATTGAACGTCCGTTTGCGAGCAGAATGCGCTCGCGGCGGGATTGCCACAACCGTTTTACGCTTTGAAAGGACTAAGCCGCTAGCTTCGCTGCGGCGCTCTTTCCGCCGGGAGTGACGACCGATGCGCGTGTCTTCGAACCTGCCCGCCGCCCTTCGGACGTCCGCCGGCCGGCTCGATTTCGAGCTGAGCGAAAGCGCGCGCAACCTGATCCTGACGGTTTTGGGGTCCGTGTTCGCGGTTCTGCTCTTCCTCGGGCTGCGCGCCCTCGTGACGGGTTCGGGCTTCCACCGGTTCGGCGATTTTTACGCGCTCTGGGCCTCGGGGTTCATCACCCACGAAGGCCAGCCCGCGCTGAACTACGATTCCGACGCGCTGCATCTGCGCCAGGCCGTGCTCGGCATGAACCCCCGCGCGTTCAACCCG
>Ga0209139_10000520_pt1 | contig 13450 bp, 17 predicted proteins | sample BogFormECP14_OM3_FD_188246 | JGI IMG/M metagenome (GOLD analysis project Ga0209139, IMG submission 188246) | Bog forest soil microbial communities from Calvert Island, British Columbia, Canada - ECP14_OM3 (SPAdes) (version 2) | ecosystem: Environmental > Aquatic > Freshwater > Wetlands > Bog ...
CCGATTGGCGTTGGTGCAAGCCACCAGATTTGCTGGGTGAGAAATCGAGTTCCCGTAGGTGGTGGATTCGGTCCAAAAGTTTGATTGAAGGGAAATGTCATTCGCCCACTCCTGCCCCCTTGGGACATAAAATTAAGTATAGTTTGTGAGGTGGAACGCCCCGACCTCCTACGTTCCAGCACAAGCCTCAGCAGGACATACACCGAACATATGTAGGATCCGACCAGTGACCACAGTGTCGTCACTGTGCAGCATGCACGAGAGCCACGGCCCACCCCCCAATGCCGAAGACGCCCACAAGCCGATCGAATTGACCCTGGCCGGCCGTTCCATTGCGGAAAGGAGTCTACACACCAAAAGTAAGCAACTCCTGTGGTCCACAAGCGGATCCCGGTTGGTCAATTGATGTGGTCGCGGCCCAGCCGTGGCCCTTCCAATGCGTCCAGAGCGCACAATCTCCACGGTCTCGGTGGGTAATTTACCAAACGGAAGCCTCCGCGATCAATACACTATCTATATAACTTGTGGGAAAGCCCACCCGGTGCTAGCATCAGAGTCCAAGAGCATCTTCATCTGTACATCATCGGCTCTTCATCATTTCATTGCGGTCATTATTGCATTGTCATTTTCCTTTTAGTTGCATTTACAAGGCGCAGATTTGGAGACCGTTGCATATTTCATTTCATCGTCCCGGATAAGTGTACCGAGTCTGTGCGCCGATTGCGGCTGACTTGTGCATAGAGAGATGCAATTCGTCCCTGCTTACCCGGCACAATACATGCAGCCCCCATCGGCGCTCCTTTACCCTAACGAGAGCCCCATGTCGTTCAATTATCAATTCGCATGCGGCACAGAAGACATCCTCGTTGCTGGTCAACGTGATGCCGAAGGCCGAGCACGTCGTAGAATTACCCGTCAGCAGGCGACTATCCTCGAGAATGCATTCAACGAAAACCCCAAACCCAATCGCAAGGTCCGTCAGGAACTTGCACAAGTCCTCGCTATCAGTCCACGCAATGTGCAGGTTAGATGCTCTCCTCAACAGCTGCTGATTAAAGATATGGTTTCAGAACAGAAGGCAAAAAGCAAAGATGTTAAAGAAGACTGTGGAACAACGAACGCGCGAAGTATTGGAAGCGGCGACGAAGCAAACTGAAGCTGAGCAGGCTCAAAAACTTCAGGGAGAAGCAATTCAGGGCAGTCCGCAGCAAATCAAACGCGAGAATAGCCAAAGTCCTTCGACCCCAAGAGAGACTCAAAATCCATCCAGCTCAACCGAGTACACTCCTACGCAACCACAATCCCATATCTCACCGTACAGTTCACCCCAAGAAGCAAGTTACGCGTCATTAGCTCGCTCCATCGCAGTTGCTGCGGCCGCTGCTGCCGTAGCCAATGGTCCATCTGCAGGTCCTCCTACTGCTGGCATCCCCATGCTGGGTCATAATCCTTTCTTCAACTCATCAATGATGTCACGCTCCGTCTCCACTTTCTCGGAATGTAGCAGCGTGGGCAGCCTCTCCATTGTCCCATCCTATCCTGGAACACCATTCGAATATCCTCGACATACCGGTCCCCTCGGCGAGACACCTCTTCCTTCAAATGATCCTTCCATCATCAGTGTCGCCCAACAATTTCCAGACTTTGCTGCAGCCGTTGATGCACATATGCTCAAACGGCCAGCTACTCTTCTACATCCTCGCCAAACACAATTTGGTTCCACCGATGCACAATCCAAACGCGGTGGACGGCCCACCCTATCGCGCATCAACTCTTGTCCTGCTGACTTTGTCGACGCTTTTGGATCTGTCGCACTTTCAACTCCCATTGTTGAAGAACCACCAGTCACCGTTGCTGAACGCCCATCAGTCACTCTCGCTTCCGTTGCTGAACAACAAACCAAGAGACGCCGTTCTCGCCTTTCTCCTCTTGGTGTCGGTATGTCGCGTTCGAAGTCATCTATGGGTGTCTGTCAAACGGCAATGAACACATACTTCCCTGTCGATGTTCAACATCTCTCTATCCCACAACCATCTCCGACCCTCGCTCAGGTCGCCAAGACTACGCCCTCATCTCCCACAGAAGGTCGATCACACATGAGTGGCCTTGCGATAAAACGGGTCACACCAGAGAAGAACTCTCATACCTTCTTGTCGGCCGATGTACCTCCGACACCAGTGTCTCCATCCGGTGTCGCTTCTGCCAATCAAGATATGTTCAACGAGTCTCCGACTCTCAGCCTGGCAAGAGCTGCTGGTCTAACTCAACTGAAGAAACCCCAACTTGCTCTCAACACCGAAGACATCTTTTCCCCTCCTACAACTCCGGCGAACTCATTGTCGATGCAACGTGCATTTTCGTACGCCTCTACTGAGGACCTCTCAGATGCCTTCTTCCACGATAACCAACTCTCTTCGAGTCCTTCACAGTACTTCATCTCCGGCATGTCGGAATACGTCAACAGTATGGATGATGTCTTCTCCATGAGTTACGATTCATCTCAGGACATGAGCACCGAAGTGGACTTCTCAAAATATCTCGAGATGTAATAGTGTCTGTACATATGTATATATAGTTAGCCGGACGTGTATTGTATTTGCACATTCAAGCGCTGGCGTGCTGACAGCATTTGTCAAGGAATATTTACTAGGGTCATTAAAGAATTCGGACAAATGTTTATTATCAATATATTCGAATTAAGTTCAAACTATTGCGTCCCCGTTAGTTACCATGGATATATCTAGAATTATATATGATACCCTCCTGACCAGCTCTGCTGGTGGTGAACCATTCCTTCATCCATCTGTTGATCCTCAGGTTTAGCTCGTGACGCCGGAGTCCACCAATCCTTCCATATATTAGCCCGAGTTTTCCTTTCTCCGGCAATAAGTGTATTGTATCTCATGACCGCCTGGGCCTTTTCGAGCATCATGGACGCACTTAATGGTTGGTAATGTTCATGCCACGGTGCACCGAAGATGGGTGGTTTTGCCTTCGGAAGAGGATATTCTCGCGGTCGGGGTAGATCGGCGTGAGGGCCACTTGCGGCAATCGCGACGGGAGCTGGTGGAGGGAGATGAGCATTGTGAGTATTTGTAGAAGAAATGGCTGCAGTAGCAGCTGCAAGAGCAGCTTGCTGTCGCAATTCTCGAACATCATGATGATGAGTTTCGACATGATGATCTTTTCTTGCTCGTTCTTCATAATAATCATCTCGAATCCTTTGGCCGCTGACAATGACTCGATGACCAAACTGGATGAATACGCTTCTTGCCGTGACGACGGAAATCTGTCGAGATCGATAGGAGAAGGGGATGACTTCTTGGCCGATCAAATCCTCCTTTTCGGTTTGCGTGGTGACGACCTTTCGTAACGTTCTATTTCGGAGGAAGAAGAGGTACGAATCGCGATATCCTGTGAGCCGAGCAACTTCTGTTGCAAGCATAAACAATTTTTCTCCATGACCGATTATCGTAAATGTTTTCAAAGAATACTCGCGACCGCCGGAAAGGTATCCTGTTGGAGTGACTTTGCTTTCTCCCGCGGCGTCCATTTCTATCGGAGCAATCTCATCACCATCGGCCATGAGTTGTGGAAGTGCAACGGGGGTAACGAGACTTTGTGGATCGGCACTACTGACTGGGGTGCCCGGTTCCGTGAAGACCGTTTGTGGACGGACTTTAGCGGGTCGACCTCGCTTGCGTTTCACGGGCTGAAATTCTACTTCTGGCGTGTTTTCATAGGTAAATGAGGCGAGTGATTCAGGAGGGATCGATACACTAGGCGTTACTTCTGTATGTGAATGTTCTTCTGTTTCGTGCGGGGGTTCGATTATTGTGGGAGGCGCGGGAGTTGGCGTAGGTTCCTTCTTTTCTACCTCTTCACTTTCTTCCTTTTCTTCGGCTGTTCATTAGCAATGCATGGCTATAAAATAGATACGAGGAGACTCTGGTATGGGTGACTCGGACGGATCGTTTTCTTCAGTGTGTTGAAGGAAGGAGAAGGTGTCATCGTTGTCTTCGGCAGACTCAGGTGACCGACTTCGTTTCAAGCCCGGAATTCTTAAGAACGTGTCTTCCAGAGCTAGAAATGTTAATGGAAACTTTCAACAAAGGGTGGTACTATCATCGACATCATATTCAGATGCATCAAAGTCGTCTATATCTTGCATGTCGTCGTCGTCCTCCATTGTTCTGGTCGGTCAAGACTCAAAATTCAACGACCAGTCAGAAACGCAACTCGTAACTAGCTTGGCCTTGCCTCTTGCACGTGAAGATCGCGACTTCTCATTCATTCTCGGTACAATTACTCGTAAACTCTCCTCTCGCTTCCACTGGTCGCGATTCTTCTATTCTTCTTAACTCCATTCCTCACCCGGCATGTCACCCACCGTTCTTTCCCGCTCGCGTTCATCTCCAGTAATAAGCGTTCTTAGACCGTACTTTCCCATCCAATTCTCTTTAACATAGACTCATCGTCGCTTACCTTCTCGGATATGCCACAACCACCGCCCCACGCATCGCGTCCATCTGTGCCCGCTACATCGCGAAACGGCTAAAACAACGATCTGTTGAGTCCCCGAAAAATGAAGACTCAATATCGTCTGAACGTGAACTCGCTAGACGTCTCCTCGCGGCCGTCAAAGGAGGCATCCGCTTCGACGGGTTTGCAATGGTCTGCGGTACTACCCGCTTCCCTCCTCTTATGGCGCCTGGGGCTGAGATTAAGTTATTATTCTCGGGGGAAGGAAAGCTTTAGAACCAGTTCTTCGACGCATGGGATTATCGAGAGAGACTGCAACTTTTTGGGCCGCGTTTGGGAGTTCATTCGCAGGGATGACGTATTGGCATGCATCACATCCACGGAAAAGGACCGTAGATTTGACTCTTGCGGCTCTGGTTCGTGGAATTGATGTTGTTGTCCAGAGTCTGTGGAGGGGACGACAGTCTACGACACGAGTGGAAAGATTGGTGAAGAAAGAAGCAGACACGATTGTATTTGCTGTGAGTTGTACGATTATCATGTTTGCATGGTTTTACAAGCCTGAAAGACTCCCAAAGTATTTCTCCTTGTCTTGGAATAGCGACCTAATGCGAGTTCTTATAATGATTGGATTATGAGGATGGCGGCTATGGACGAGAGATTACTATTTGCACTGAGGTATCTTCGACAGGGGACGTTGCGTTATGGTGTTCAGGGGAAGTATACAGCGTTTCTGGAGCCGTATGCGGAGGAATTGGGATATGATAAGAATTTAGGGAATTTGGTGGAGACTGTGCCTATTCCGTGTAAATTGGTTCATGAGGGATATTCCAAGAGTTGTGAAGTTCATGCATTGTATGTCTTTCCCTGCGATTGATCTGACTGTGTAGTTGGCGTTGGCGAAGAGCATTTGAGTCTGCGATGATGGTAATATCCACAATTTTCTGGTTAACCCTTAGATTTATCTACCTATTAATATGCTCTTGCTTTTAAGAGGAGTGTCAAGAAAAGCAGTGCGATACACTGTAGTCTCAGCGCTGCGTTCATCCGCCTTCCTCGCAACCTTCGTCTCACTAACTTGGTTTCCCACCAGTCCCTCAAATCTGACTATAGGTACGGTGTATGTCTGACTCGTTCTCGCATCGGCCCCAGTCTATTCCCCTCCAAATCACGAAATATTTGGGACACTACCACAGGCCCTCTTGTCGGATGTCTCCTCTGTGGCTGGTCAATTCTCATAGAATCCCCCAAACGACGTGGAGAAATGGCTCTCTACGTTGCACCTCGAGCCATGGCGACGATACTCCCCGTTCCTGAGTCAGCGTCAATTCGAGAGGGGAAGGAACTGGGACGGAAGAGGTTGGAGAGCATCACTTTTGCAGTGAGTTTGGCGGTGTTGATGACGGCTTCAAAGTATGGTGGGAAAGACTCTGTCAGAGGATTTATTGGTGGCACATTGAAACGATTGATGGACATGTAAAATGGCAGACGAGCGTAAAAAGCATATATTTATTTTATATATAGGCCGTATATGTGAAACAAGGACTTTTGAGTTGATTTGAAACGATTAGAGTGAGATAGGAGGTTTACTTGATACGACAAGCGCGGAAATTTTACGAGAGGAACATGGACCTCGACAGCCACAAAATTGACAATCCCATTGACTAGATACCAGTTTGACAATTTAGAACTTCATCCTAGAATGGTTTAACTCCAACACCAGCTGAAGTCTTGTTCAAATACAACCCGTTCATACCGGTGAAATTGACCCCCATTTTCCCCGTAAACCGACTCATTTCCCGTTCTGTGAAAATGGTTGCTCGGTTGTTAGTCTTATGGAACTCAACCGCCGCAGCAAGCTCAGGCAACTTAATTTTTACATCGAACTTGGCACCAAGCGGTCCCGATCTGACAACAGCGATGTCCCCATACACCGGATGATAACTGATCAAGCTCCCCACCTCGTTCCTTGGAAGTCGTTTATTTTTAAACGCGTCCGCTGCGCCATAGACGTAATAATACCATTGATCAGTCCCCTTATCGTCGTAGAATTTCCCGACTTCGGCGGTGCCGCGAGTGTACTGTAGGTGGGCAGCGAGTTGACGTTTCTCAGATGCTTCGTTGCCGATGTCGTTGAGAGGGAAAGGTTCGAGTTGGCCCATGACATTATCAAGTGGAGACAGGTCTGCGGATTTGGGTTTGGCGCGGATAATGAAACAGTTTGTGGAGACGACGCAGGTTTGCTTGTGGTTTCGCCAGTCTGCCTTTTGACATTCGCGGCTACAGTACAGGACATTGAGACAACCGGAGCACTTTGAAATGCCGGGCTTATCGCATCCTTCATTCGAACATTGCTCCGAAGTCATCACTGAGAACGATGGTGAAGTATGAAAGACCAAGATTTGAGACTTTGAGTCTTTTATTAAAAAGGTGTAGCGTGTTTCAGCCACTTATCGATAATTTGGGTCATATTTAATGGATCAGAAAAGACTCCCATTTGTGATATGTCTCAAAGATCTGCCTCCAAAATCGAACGTTCGAAATTGCTCAGAAGATCGCCGCATTTGGTCAAATTTATCACAGAGACGCAATTGATGATGAACCCAGACCGAACCGAACCTCTAAGGTCTTCTCCCCTCAGGACTCGACTGGTTTTCCCTCCGGCGCCCGCAATTCCAACATTGACAGCCACAGTGGGTTCTCATTCGGTCCAAGCACACGCGCACGAAGACATGGAGGAACCAGAAAGTTCTACAACCTCTCAGCCGGATGATCGTCATACGAACGATGCAGAATATGTCCTCTACAGTGCTAGTTCGTCTCTAAGCCAACAGTATTCGCCTATCCAAGGCCCCAGTCGTCATGCCCAGCACGCCCCATCAGTAACTGAATCGAGGCCGACCCGTCATCCCGGCGATGATATTCTCCTCAAGTGCCTCTCTCTTTATACAAAGGGCTGACCAATAGTTTTAGTAAGTTACATCGTCCAATTCCTGTCATCTCGCCTATGGTCCTTTCGAGAAACCTTTCATACGCGTCCTTACCACATTCCAAAATGCTTACTCACGACCTCTCTGACGGCGGACTCGCGACTTCAACACCACGTCTCGCAATCAATTCAGGCTATCACACTCAACGAAACTTATCTTCACTCTTCGGTCCTCGTGCAGAACCAGTCGATCTTCCCAGACTAGACTCCTTTCTTACAAAACTGAACCGCCCGTCATTCTCGCCATGGACGGATGTATTACGAACAGACGAGATTGCTGAATATCAACGCGGGAATATCCGGAAGTTTCCTCTTTTGCATCTCATTCCAAAGGGTCTGTCATTTTCGGATTTGAAGTCGAACAGACTGAAACGAGAATTGATCCCTGGAATAGAGAACGATTGTTGGCGGTTCGTCGTTGATGTCGCTATCTTGACTGCTGGAAGTCCGTACGGGAAGTATATCAGTGTTGGGTGGTTTCGGGTGTATATACATGGATTGGTATTACTTTTCGTACGGGATAATCAGAGCAAGATCGAGCAAATAGTATTGACCTTTACCGGGGGAGGGTCAATGGCGCTCGTTGCCGTATTCCTGATATCATTGTTATTGGTCTATAAATGTCGGCAGCTACTACAAACCGATCAAAGTAATCGGAAAGTAACCGCGGTAATTAGTCTGGTGAGGGACTCTGACAGATAGGCTTCTGATGATGCACAATCGACAAGATGGACCTGCAAGGATCGTCTTGGAAGATTGTTGATAGTGTTTTTTCTCACCGCGTTTTATATTCCCATCTCAAAGTTTGCAATCGACTCACTCAGCTGGAATCAATCTCTGTCCAATGAATGCTATTCCACGACTTCCAGCAGCGGCTTCAATTGGGTACCTCAATTGACAGTTGGGCTAATCACAGGCTTTCTTCATTATTCCGAGTGCTTTCCTCGTTCTACTTGTGTATACAATCTACTTCCCGGTCCTGATGATCCGCCTCGTCCGTCAATATGTTCCTCGTGTTGATCCATACAATGATTCAGGCGAGATAAGAACCGAGGTCAACGACGAATACAGCAGATTAATGAATTCCGACGAAGGCCCATACAATTTTCTTTACAACGTAATCTCCTTCATGGAAATGACTCACAACAGGGATATACAATGCCTTGGGCATCATTCAAAGCATACATCCTCTTCACGCGTTTGATTTATGGTACGTGGATTCCAATTGAGATCTAGCCGTAGTGCTTCTTAGTGATTTCATATCAACGAACAATTGTGTGTTTAAATATCAAGACCCTCAACAGCTGGATGTTGTCAGAACTGGGATATCGATGGGAAGTATGGCAATATTTTTACTGGTCCATTTATGTCCTTCGCCGCACGAAACCTCGTTGACCCGTAGGGGGGATGTTCATCTCAACGACACCGTTCTTCTCAAAGAGAAATCAGGACCGTGCTGAACTGGTATCTCGAATAGGGTAATACCAATATTGGTTGCAGGCACTCACAACAGATATCTCATCACTTCGGTACACCTCTCCTTTTCACTGACATAGACTCTTGCCTTCGTTCAAGCCACAACAACGGACAATCAAATATACGAAGCATTCAACGATCTCATCACCTCCCTCATCCTCGTATTAATCGTATACTTCGCATTTTCCGGTCTTATCATATACCGTCGCCTCATGAAACGCATATTCAATACAGTAGATTTGTCTTCCCGGATTTTCTCTCCCAATCTCCATCTTTCTCGCCAGATCCTCAAAAGGATTTGGATGGATACGTGGTCTGCGTTATTGCTCTGCCACTCTTCCACCAGAATGTCCCCTAACAAACAAGTGGCATTCGCTCCTGGCACACAGGCTCCGCCATACTTGCTTTTGTTCGAGGAAAGTTTAGCAGAACGTCATGTGGAGAATTTGAAGATTATGCGGACGGCTGGTGCCAAAAGATATATCGAGGCCTGTCGGGAATTAACGCCTGAGGAAACTCTGTTGAGGCAGAAGGTATATAATCTATATTGCGGACCTGGTAATACCCTGATTTGATCCTATTTATCGAGATTCGTTCTATTGGCCTGTGGATAGGAAGGTCGAAGGAGTTTCTACGTGGTTTGGGAAAGGTATTTCTGTCTCGGTATCATTTTGAACAAAGTTGACGTTGTTCCGTTTCCTTTTACTCTGGTTCACTTCGCCTAGGCACTGGTAACGGTTAGGTCATGGAATATGACGAAGCTGATGTGAAAATAACGATCGATTCACTAGAAGAGCTTCGTTTGTATGTGAAGCAAAATGAAGATCAAGAGATACGACGGAGAAAATACGTCAGAGAAGCGTTACGGGCATTAGACGTAAGTGCGCCTCTTTGCGTGACTGATAAGAAGGGTATAAGAGTTTCTTATGAAGGTTCTGAAAATTCTCCGGAATCAGATCCAGAGAAGCGTACAATTGCCCGCAGCAGAGGAGTGTTCAAAATTGAACATCGTTGTTCTACGAGATGGCGAAACCTAGAAAACATAAACGCCGGGTTCAATTGTACAATCCAGGTCGAGCAGCACGACTGGATCCCGGCATTCAGAATGCGTCACCTGAGGAAAATTTGCGCCGAAGATATTGGGATCACTCCTGATTTTCAACTCATTCCGAAATTGTAGTTTCCCTCACTGCGCTGACTGTTTAGGGAGGCATTCTTCAGATTGAATCGCGGGGCGGTGGAGAAAGGAAGGCAGGAATGGCTGACCACACTCCTCGCATATCGTACTCACCATCGGACTGAAGCACTTCGTAAGCACCAAACTCTTTCCTACAGTTTCCAAATCAACATTTACAGTCGCCCACGAATGCGATATCTTGATCTTGCTACCGCGCTGAGACGGGATGAAATTAATCCTAACGTGGTTGAGATTCCAGAGTATGCGAGAAGTGGAATGATTTACCTGTTCGAAAGGATGTTGGTTGTGAATCAATCCAAAGTCCACAAATGGTGGTAATGGTCCTTGGAAACTCCACTGACAAAGGTTTATCTTCTGGGTCGCACAAACGTGAGATCAAACTAATATCAGGATGATTTCTGGCGGAGGAATTTTCGGGAGACCAGGGCGTGTATTCGATATGAGGAGGACTTTTCGCCCGCCTATCCCACCAGGTAGTTCGTTCATGTTCAATTAACGGCAGTCTCTGTTATCGACCTCTCCCGCGACATCTCTTGGTCGAATTCCTCACAGCACGAGGCCTCTGGCGAACTTTCCTCCGGCCAAATGCATTCCACCATGGCCTTGTGAATCGTCTGTCCCACCTCACGTCCTCTGACGTAGAAATCTATCTTCACATGAACGGTCTCTTATACGGTTCGACAACCCCTGGTCAGCTTGGGCATAGTACTCCAATATCGAAATTGACTCCGTCTGGGACGCAGACTCCTGCACCTACAAGTAAAGTATTGAGATGGAAGGATATGGAAGCTGCGGCAGCAGAAGCTGGACAATTGACTGATCAACTTGAGGACGACATGAGACAGAGTCTCTTTGGAATGGAGGAAGGTTGCCATGATGTCTTGAATGGAGGGGATCTATGGGATGACGAACGAGTTAACGTTGAAGAGTTATTTGTTTGAGTTTGCTGCAATGATATTTTTCTGAAGTTCCCACTTTACGACACTGTCCTTCTCTTTGCCTCAGTCTTGTCGGGGCGGTCACAGATCCCATACTTGACAAGCTGACTCCCAAGACGGAAAGCAGTAAATACCATGAAAGGAAAACCTTTTGGAAGCATCTCTGATTAACACCATTTTCAGAGAGGTTTTCAAAAGCAGCTCAAAATGACCTTACGACATGACTTCAATTGTTATAGGATGTAACTACCCACAAGTTCAACCATGCTTTTCAAAGTTCTTTTGGCTTAATCTTTTCAAGTTTAAACAACTCCGTCGTGTTAATCCCGTAATGAATGCAATTCTTTGCATTCAATACCCTCACCTAAATTAAACACAGTCCCAAAGCGGTTGATACCTCTTTCCTCTCGTTGGGCGAACATTTCGCTTCAACGCACTTGTCCAACATATATTGAAATCCATTGGCTCGACAAAGACACGCACCAAATTCTTCACCTTTTTTTGGTTGATCTTGAAAAGGAATGCATTCGGAGGCAAATTTCATGGCGTATGTCTCATCAAAGATACAGTCGTAGGCACAATGAGGTGTTTTGTGGAGGTTGACGAGGACCTCATGAGTATGATGGGGTTTATTGTGAAGAAGAGCTGGAAATGGAGATGCTGAGACTGCGATGGCGAAGACACTCAACAAAACTGAGAGATACATGACTCAAGACGGCAATGACGAAGAATTTTTTTCAGTAGAGGGGTGGAGTGGTAATCTCGATTTGAGGTCATTGTCTCAGTTTCACATCTATCATCGTAGTGCGATTTACGTCGAACATCACTCAAATTAAGTAATAAGGAGGCAGTCAATAACAGATGAAGTGGCCTTTAAATGGATTACTATATCGTGTGAGATATTAGAGTAGCAACACCTAGTCCCAGATATTATGTACAATGCTCCCTTCCCAACAATAACGCCTCCCAAACTCCTCCGGAAACCAGATGACTACTTCTAAAACCCCATCGTATTATCATGTTCAATAGTAGGAATGACACTCCCCATGAATTTGAGAAAGATGATCAAATATCTAAGAGTCAGACGACGATACTCGCGCAGGGAAGATACTGATCAACTCTGACAACGTCTCCGCGTTCAGATTGCCTTGCAATGATGGTTTGCATGACATGAGAATGTTTACAAGGATGTACTGAAGCCATACTCATGCTTTGCCCTTCCATGTATGGCCAAGTCTCCATGGTGACGGTTTTGTCCACGTAATCGGTCGAGATGTCTTCCATGATCGCAGTGATGGGTAATGGTGCTCCCAATGCTGTATATCCAAAGAGCCAAAGACGAGGACAGCGCCAGTACTTGTCATAAGTGATGGATAAATCATACGTCCGTGTTCGAACAGTCATGTCACTATAATTAGAATCTGCCACCACGGGGAGCGGGAGGTTACAGTTTACGAGCAGCTTCGTCATCTGATTCATCGTCGTCACTTGGCATTTGCATATCTTCCAATCCCGGGATGTCATCAATATCCATATCCCTGATTTCGTCGTCCGGGATATCGTCCATCATTTCAATGTCTGGGATTCCGCCCACGTCAACGATATTGGGTCGAGACGGTCTGTCTGAGTGGGTTGCGACCCATGCTTCATCACTATCGCCCTCCGACTCGATAAGTTGTTCGTCTGCGTTTGCCGCTTCACGTTCGAGGGCCTTGGGACGATGACGACACGGAACTCGACGTGTGACTAGATACTGTTTCTCAGCAGGTAGAAAGTCTTTTCGTCGACTTGCAGGGCCAGACTCCCTATGCACCCATTAATCCAGCGGTCTGAAACGTGGAGGAGAAGTGACATACCAGCTCCAGGTAGGGAACTTGCTTACTAGATAGTCTCCTGCTTCGATAAACTCTTCGACGGTGATGTTTCCTGTTTCTCTGAACGTTGATGGACCTGTTGCTACAGGAGTGATGGATTCGCGGATGCTGGTGAAGGTCGAGTATAGTCTATTCATGGTGTATTGCCTATGGCACTATAGTGTCCGTCGTCAACGGAACAACTGCCACAACGATATGCACAGTTCAGCGATGAGTAACAGCGATAACGGCACATAACGCCTTTTCAGCTTTTGATCACGTGCAAAACGTCCCAATACAGAAGTATGATGACGTTAAATAAAGAATTATTTACATTAAATATTAAATAAATATTCACGTAAACGTGATCCGCAGATCAGCGCATTCTGTGATGAAAAAAGGAATCTCCGTCCTACCCACCACATGTCATCAACAGCCTTTAATGCCCGAACCAAAGAAGAAGCCCTTATTCAATACGCACAACTCTCTTCTTCCCCCAATCCTAATAACAAAC
>Ga0209139_10000521_pt1 | contig 13403 bp, 9 predicted proteins | sample BogFormECP14_OM3_FD_188246 | JGI IMG/M metagenome (GOLD analysis project Ga0209139, IMG submission 188246) | Bog forest soil microbial communities from Calvert Island, British Columbia, Canada - ECP14_OM3 (SPAdes) (version 2) | ecosystem: Environmental > Aquatic > Freshwater > Wetlands > Bog ...
AAGTGAACCTAAAAAAGCATATTTGCTGTTAGCACTTCAACCAGCTAATAATATACCATATGTAGCCAAAGAAGAAACTGCTAACATATATAATATACCTAAATTATAATCACTTATTGCTAGTCCTGGACCAAAAGGTATAACGGCATAACCCAATAAAGAGAAAACTAAAGTTATTATGGGACCAAGAAAGAATAACATAAGGTTGGCCTGACTAGGTGACACATATTCTTTTAGTAATAACTTTAAGGCATCCGCAAATGCTTGTAATAAACCATAATACCCTACTACATTAGGTCCTAATCTTCTTTGCATACTTGCCATAGTTTTTCTTTCAGCTACTGTAACGTAGGCCACTGTTAATAAAATAGGAATAGTAATTAATAAAACTTCTATTATTGAAACCAAGGTAGGTAAATATAACATATTTTTAATATTTTATCAATATAATTTTATCAATAACTTATTATAATAATATATACATTACATATATTATTAATAAAATTAAGGTTAATAATAATCATATAATCTGTAAGATATTATTAATTAATTAATAATATCTTAGGTTATTTTTAATTCTTATTTAATATTAAATAACTTGCTAGGATTCATGACTAAATTGTTGTTTCAAGAATTCTTATCTCAGATTCGAACTAAGATCCCGATATTAGAAGTATCTTGCTCTACCATTGAGCTAATAAGAATGGTAAAAGTAAATTGTAATTTTTATAAAAAATGAAACAATTTTTCTTTTTATAAATATGGAATTAAGCCACATACAATAGAAGGAAAGCCATCATAAGGGCAAATAGACCAGTAGCTTCAGCAAATGCAAATCCTAAAATAGCATATGCAAATAATTGACCTCTTAGTGAAGGATTTCTAGCTACACCTAAAATTAATGCTCCAAAAACTACACCAATACCTACTCCTGCTCCTATTAAACCAGTAGTAGCCAGACCTGTTCCTATAATTTTAGCTGCTTGTATCATTTTACAATAATGTTAGATAAGGAAGGGAGCCTTCGTTGCTTTAGAGTATATTAGATAATAAAAATTAAAATCTATTAACCAATGTACTTATTTATATTATTTATGTTATACTTTTACTATCTCTTATAAAAATTTTTTAATTTAATAAAACTATCCATAACATTTTGAGAAAATATTAATTTCTTCAAAACTATTTATATGTTTATATGTATTAAAAAGTCAATCAAGGATAAATCACTTGTCCCTATAAACCCCTAACTTTCATTTAAAGTAGTTATTAATTATTTATTTAAATATATCTTCTCCTATACATAGGAGAAGATATATTTACCTATAAATATAGAGTTGTGGAGGAATCGAACCTCTAATTTATGATCTGCAATCAAAATGCAAACCACCTGCTACACAACCCTTAGCAACGTATATATATATACCAATATATAAGTTTAATATAATATATTGCTAATGTTTTTTTAAGAAAAACTTATAAAAAACATAACCCTAATAAAGGCATACATTTAATTAATTTAACCTACAAAACAATTACTACATGCTACAGCATGACATATAGTACAGACATGTGTTATAGCATTATTACTAATAGCAGCCGTATGTATAGGTAAATTAAAATCACAAGCAACTCCAACCATTTTTGGATCAGAAAATAACATTCATGTATGTGTACAAGCTATAATACTGGCTTGTTTAGCTTGATAGCATAATGTACATAAACCAACTACGCCATGTACACAAGCACTATTTAAAGGTCTAGTTATAAAGCCCTGTGTTTTTTGGATAGACAATATGTTTATATAATATATAATATGATCTAAGGCTATGAAAATTATACTTGTTTTCTTTGTAAAATCATTACACTTTGATAGAATAGTTTTTATAGAAAAATAACTTAATAAACTATAATTAAAAAAGCTTTGTATAGGTAAACTTACAAATGCATGAGGTTTAGGTGGACTACTTAATGCTCACTCTAAAGAACCATAACTTCTATTTAACAATGTTTGTAGACTATCACTATAGAACTCAGGACTTAGTCAAGTATATCTGCTAGCAATACGAATCTCTAGTAATTGCATATATACAATGTATAAGAATAATAAAGTAGCAACAACACTAACTATACTACCAAAACTACTCACAAGATTTCAACCTGCAAATGCATCAGGGTAATCACTAATTCTACGAGGCATTCCTTGTAAACCTAAAAAGTGTTGGGGAAAGAAAGTAAGATTAACTCCTATAAACAATATTCAAAAATGTACTTTACCTAAAAGTACATTATATTCTAATCCTAATATCTTAGGAATTCAAAAGTATCAAGCACTAAATAAAGCAAACACGGCACCCATACTTAAAACATAATGAAAATGAGCAACAACATAATAAGTATCATGAAAAGCTATATCAAGAGAAGCGTTAGCTAAAACAACTCCACTTAATCCACCAATTGTAAACATGAAAACAAAACCTAAAGCAAATAACATTGAAGGTGTTAATTGTAAAGATCCTCCATAACATGTTGCTAATCAACTGAAAATTTTAATACCGGTTGGAACTGCTATAATTAATGTAGCAGCTGTGAAATAAGCTCTTGTATCCACATCTAACCCAACTGTATACATGTGATGACTTCAAACAACAAACCCTAGAACCCCTATTGACATCATAGCATATACCATCCCTAAATAACCAAAAACACTCTTATTAGAACTAGCAGATATTGTAGTACTAATTATACCAAAACCTGGTATAATTAAAATATATACCTCAGGATGACCAAAAAATCAGAAAAGATGTTGATAAAGTATAGGATCACCACCTCCTGCTGCTTCAAAAAATGAGGTATTAAAATTTCTATCCGTTAAAACCATAGTAATTGCACCAGCTAAAACAGGTAATGACAATAACAATAATACAGCTGTAACCACTATAGCTCAGCCAAATAAAGCTAATTTATGTAATCTTATACCAGGACTTCTCATATTAAGTATTGTAGTTATAAAATTTATAGCCCCTAATAGACTACTTATACCTGCCAGATGTAAGGCAAAAATAGCTAAATCCACACTAGGTCCGCTATGTGCTTGTATTCCACTTAAAGGTGGATATAGTGTTCAACCTGTACCAGCTCCATTTTCTATACCACTAGCAAATAAAAATAGTATTAAGCTAGGAGGTAAGAGTCAGAAACTTATGTTATTTAATCTAGGAAATGCCATATCTGGACCTCCTACTAACAAAGGTAATAAGAAATTACCAAATCCTCCTATCATAGCAGGCATAACCATAAAAAATATCATTAATATAGCATGAGCAGTAATAATACTGTTATATAATTGATTATCTGCTATGTATTGGACTCCGGGTCCACTTAATTCTAATCTTATTAGTACTGAGAAGGCTGTACCTAATAGTCCAGAAAAAACTGCAAATATTAGATATAATATACCTATATCTTTGGCATTTGAAGATAAAAATCATCTTTCTGTTCACAGTGAAATACTAGATTTTAATGTATGTAATTTATTTAAATTATCTTTTCTTGAAAAAAAAAGATTACTTTCATTTATTATATTGTTATTATATAAACTAAAAGAAGGATGCTGATGATAATTTAACATAAATTATATAAAGAACTCTATGCTTTCTATTTAAAGAAGATAATATAATTTATTATCAACATTAGGTAGATATATTATTTATAAACGCCCTGTATTCTTAATTACTTACAAGGTTTCAATAGATTAACTATTGAAGATTGGCAAGCACTAAAACTTAAGTAAAAATATTTATTTTATTAGAAGTTATTGTCTAAAATTTTGGCTCTTAATTTAATAGGCTCATAAATACTAGATAATTATAGTATCATTAAATATCTTATTATTTATTTGAACTATATTACCTCGTCTTGGTAAACTTAAATTTAGAAGTATTTAATTCTATTAAACTGTTTTCAAATAAACTAATAATAGGAACTATAATCAAGAAATGTGCAAAGTAAATTATTGTACTAATCTGACCTAATTCTATAAAAGGGCTTTCTACATGTTTAGCACCTAGTGTCATTAAAATCAAAAAATTACCTAAAAAAATATAAAATGCAATTTTACTTAAAGGTCTGAACTGTATACCTCTACTTCTACTTAAATCTGTAAAGGGCATTGCTAATAAAATTAAAATAGCACTAAACATAGCGATAACCCCCATTAATTTATTGGGTATAGATCTTAATATGGCATAGAAAGGTAAAAGATATCATTCAGGAACTATAGCAGGAGGAGTTTGCATAGGATTAGCCATAACATAATTCTCACTATCTCCTAAAAGATTGGGCATAAAGAATACAAATAGACTTAATACTATTATAAAGATAAATATAGTTATTAAGTCTTTGAAAAGAAAGTAAGGAGCAAAAGGTAATCTATCATAATTACCTGAAATACCTAAAGGATTACCAGAACCTGCACTATCATGAAGTGCAATTAAATGCATTAATGCTAAAGCAGCTAACACAAAAGGTAATAAAAAATGCAAGGCAAAGAATCTATTTAATGTAGCATTATTAACGCTAAAACCACCTCAAATAAACTCAACTATATCTTGTCCAACTCATGGTATAGCACTCATTAAATTAGTAATAACTGTTGCCCCCCATAAGGACATTTGACCATAAGGTAAAACATAACCCAAAAAAGCTGTAGCTATCATTAATATGAATATAACAGTACCAATAGTTCAAACCAAGGTTCTAGGAGCTCTATAAGATCCATAATATAAACCTCTTCCTATATGTAAGTATACAATAAAGAAGAATGCTGAAGCAGTATTACTATGCAAGTAACGTATCAATCAACCATTATTTACATCACGCATTATGTGTTCTACCGAATTAAATGCTTCTAATACACTAGGATTGTAATGCATAGCTAAAGCTAGACCAGTTATAATTTGTATAATTAGGCAAACGGCCAATAAAGATCCGAAATTTCATAAGTAACTTAAATTACTTGGTTGTGGTGAGTCAATTATATAAGAGTTAACTAACCTCAATAATGGATGGCTTTTTAAAATTCTCATACTTTTTATTATTTATAAATTTTTATTTTTAAATAAGATGTCTATAGGAAAATGTATAATACAACAAATATACTGATTTGTTATAAATATAGGTAAACGATATAATATATGTATATATTATCGTTTGCTTTCTCACATTTATATGTGAGAAAGCAAGTAATCCTATCGTTCAAATGGAACAAAATTTCTGTAAGAACCTATTAGAAAATAAGGATTATATATGATATTATTATCATTAAAAAGTAATTTTTTATGTATTATCTCCATTTATTATATTAATTAACTAAAATTATTTTAGTTAATTTCATAAATTGATCCTTTCTCTTATTTGGGCTCTTTTCTAAAAAATATTAAGTATATAGCATATGGTATATATATTAACTATACTACTATAAATACCCATTTCTCTTCAAAACGAATATTATTCATGAAAACAATTAAATCAGGGTTAAATAAATAATAATATTAATTAATGAATTCCCTTAATTATAGGCTATATTCTATTTGTTTGTAGTAAAAGTAACAATTTGATTATTTTTTACTATTAATAGAAAATGACAAATTTTTACTAAAAACCCTTTATTGGCGTAGAGTTATATAATTTCTTATATCATTAATATAGCTATTAGGGTTAATAATAAAAAGAGATAATAAAACTAGTAATAATAAACTATTATCAAATAAATATAAATAAGGTATTAAAATATAGAAGATAAGGCCCATTAAAATATATAAGGCATAACTCGTAATAACACCTGTATCTAAAGTAGATATATTTTTACTTAATAGCAAGAGTCCTTTTTCTAAGCCAAAAGGTCCTAATAATTCCACACTTCCCTTATCCAAAACTTTAGTGGTTTGACCCCCTAATTTTAGAATAAGACCAATAATATATTTATTATATATAAGTTCAATGAAAAACCGTTGATTGAAAAAACTAAATATATTATAACCCATTTTATTTAACTTAAAATTTATTATAAATTTTGGTGTAAATTCCAATACCATTATACTTATTGTACTCAGTAAAAGGGTAAATAATAACGGTAATAGTTTAAATAAGGTAGGTACAGCAAATTCTGTATTTAACATAATTTCCCTTATAGGGTGAATAAAAAGACTGTTATCCACAAAAAATCCTGAACCTAAACCGATAAATATATCTTTACTTATATATCCAAAAAATATAGAAAATATAGCTAATACAATTAAAGGTAGATTCATAAAAATGTCTCCTTCATGCGCAGGATGTCTAAAAGAATCTTTGTAATTGCTTAGAGGTCCATTAGGATTAGTTAAGAAAGTTAAATACAAAACTTTAACTGAATATAGTGTAGTAAACATAGCACCAATAGTAGCTATAAAGTAAACTACAATACTGCTGAAATAGAACTGACCATATGTAGACTCTAATATAAAATCCTTACTATAAAATCCTGTCATGAAAGGGAAAGCTACTAAACTAAGGCTTGCTATTAACATAACAGAATAGCTTAAAGGCAAGAAGGATCTTAGTCCACCATATTTTCTAAAATCTTGATTATCAGATACTGCATGTATTACAGCACCTGCTCCTAAAAATAATAATCCCTTATAAAAAGCATGGTTTATTAAATGAAATAAGGCTACATTATATGATGACAAGCCTATAGCTATAACCATCATACCTAATTGGCTCATTGTACTATAAGCAATAACTTTCTTAATATCTTCTTGGAACAAACCAATAAGACTACTAAACACAGTAGTTATAGCTCCTAATCATAGAGCTATAATTAATACGGTTGAACTATACTCTATTAAGGGGCTAGCACGCATTAAGAGATATACACCGGCAGTAACCATGGTAGCTGCATGTATTAATGCACTAACTGGTGTGGGACCTTCCATAGCCATGGGTAATCAAACATGTAATCCTACTTGAGAACTTTTAGCCATAGCTCCAATTACAAGACATATACCTATAATTGTTACAATATTTTCATTAACAAAAGGAGCTAATGAAAATATTGTACTATAATCAACATTACCAAAAGACCATAATAAGGCAAACATACCTATAGTCAAGAAACAATCACCTACTCTATTTGTTAAAAAGGCAGAGATAGAACTTTGATTTGCGGCTATTCTAGTAAATCAGAAACTTACTAAAAGATATGAACAAATACCTACTCCTTCTCAACCAACAAACATTAATAAGAAATTATTAGCTGTAACTAATATTATCATCATAAATGTAAATAAACTAAGATAACTAAAAAATCTTTGATTATGGGGATCTTGACTCATATACCCGATAGAATATATATGCACTAAAGAAGAAACTAATAAAACAGGTATTAACATACTTACTGTTAAACTATCAAAATGGAAACCCCATAGGACATCAAGCGACTCGCTATCTATTCATCTAAAAAGGTTTATTGACACTGGTATATTATTTAGACCTACTTCTAAAAAAGCGATTATTGCTAACAAAGTTGTTAAAATTATAGATAGAGATGTAATTAATTGTGCCCCACTAACTCCGACTTTTCTTCCAAAAAATCCGGAAACTATTGCCCCTAATAAAGGTAAAATTATTATGGCTAAATACATTATTTATATTCTATAGCTATACTTCCTCTTAATCTATAAAAAGCAACCAGAATACCCAAACCTATTGCTGATTCTGCACCGGCAATTGCTATAATATATATAGCATATGTTTGACCTAATATATCATCAAAGCTAAGTGAACTTATCAATATTAGAAATGTAATAGCTAAAAGCATTATTTCTATAGAAATAAGCATTAATATTATATTTTTCCTATTTAGGACAAATCCTAAAATTCCAATCAAAAAAAGTATTAGGGATAAATTCATTGTATATCTTTTTTAAAAACTGTTGTTCTAATTAACAATTATTAATTGTATTTATTAGGCTTTTTTTAAAAAGTATTTACTTATTAAAACTAGTAAAATACTAGTTATTAATTTCTTAAGTTATCAATAAATTATAGGTAAAAAATTTTTTTTACCTTTTAATTTTTTTTTACTTTTTATTATTAATATTATGTTAATTAAATTTTAAAATATCATTAGCCAAACCAATATTAATTTAATGTAATAGCTTATATATACTATGATATATTGTACATGAGATTATTGTTCATATAACCATAATAAGAATTTTTCAATAGTTACTGAATCAATAACTATAGGCATAGAACTATGTAAAATACCACATATTTCTGAACATTGGCCATAAAATGTTCCAGTTCTATTAATTAATACAGATGCTTGATTTAGTCTACCAGGGTAAGCATCACACTTAATACCTAAAGCTGGACAGGCAAATGAATGAATAACATCTGCTGCGGTAACTATAAATCTTACATGTGTTAATTCAGGTATTATAACTCTATTATCTACTTCTAACATTCTTAATGCTCCATCTTCTAAATCAGTTTCTGGAACTATATATGAATCAAATTCTATAAAATCGTTATCCGAAGTTAAGAAATCAGGATATTGATAACTTCAATACCATTGATGTCCTTCAGCTAGTACTGACATAGCGGGATCACTAACCTCATCCATTAAGTATAATAATTTAAAAGATGGAAATGCTATAAGTATTAATATTAAAGCGGGAGTAATAGTTCATATTAACTCTATTAAGGTTCCATGATTTAAATATTTATGCGATATAGGTGATTTGTTATTAACATAATTTAGAACTATTGAAAGCATTATTCATCCAACAGCAAATAATATAATAACTAAATAAAACATTATATTATCATGCAATTCTACTAAACCTTCCATTTGTGGTGTTGCACTGTCCTGAAAGTACAACCCTCAGGGTCTTGCGGTATCACAATTATTATATATATATTTTAATATGTAAAAAAACATTTTTCTTTAATAATATTATTCTAGCCCTCATATTATACCTCAGAGCTTTTTATAAAGACTCATTTTATACATGTGGTTAGGTATATAAATTTATATACCTAACCACATGTATACTATATAATCCTTATAACCTATATATTTATATATTGAGAGCTAGAAACCTAATAACAGCTTGGCCTTAAATAAGCTTTAAATCCAATAAAATATATTTACAAATAATAAATAATAATTCTACTGTACACTATATATTGTTAAGTTAATACATTTCTCTTGCACTTATTTTTAAGTTAGGGAAAAAGATATTAACTTTTTAATAAAAACCTATTTTTATAATTTATCCTTATAATTAATGATTTTCTAGATTAGAAATACCAATATAATTAAAAAATAGTTGAAAGCGTAGTCATCTAATATTAAATTACTTACACTAATATAAGTAGAAACATTAGAATTTCTACTTTTTAAGATAAACATTTGTCTACTATCTATTTTTAATGCATTTTTACCTAACTCAAAAGCGAATCCTAGAGTAAGGGCCAAAAAAAATATAAGCATTAACATTAAACCATATACACCATTACTATAAGAACTTACTACATAAGGATAAACTAAGAGAATTTCTAAATCAAATAATAGAAAAAGAAGTGCAAAGATAAAAAAAGATATGCTAAATTGTGTTCTATTTTGACCAAGAAATGAATGGAACCCACACTCGAATGCACTATCTTTTTCCTGGTAAGAATTATGTGGTGCAAATATTAAATTTACCGCTAATAGAATAAAAGCTAATAGTGGTACGAAAAATAAGAAAAATGATATACTTGTCATTTAAGGATTAAATAATATCAATGCTAATATATTAGCCATACTTAATCATTCTTGAGGCATAAGGATAAATAATAAAATAATTAGTGTTAGTATACTAATAGATATAGTAAGGTAACTAGATAAAATTATATTATCAGAGTTAAATCTTATTTTTTCTAAAAAGACGTCTTTTCTTGTAATACTGGCATGAATGTTTACGTTGAGTAATTCAGGATTTACTATATATTCAGATTCATCAAAAAAAATTTGTTTTATTATATTTAAATAATATACAGCACTTATAACGCTGGTTAATATGGCAATTAAAGTAAGAAATACATACCCATTATCTAAGGCAGCGCTCAATACCATCTGTTTAGCAAAAAATCCTATAAGAGGTGGTATACCCACGAAAGAAAATATAGTTATCGCGAAACTGAGGGATATAATAGGGTTTATATAGAAAAATCCTTTTATTTGACTAATTAATTGAACAGGTGAATTGTTTTTATCTAACAATTCCTTATATTCTCTATTATCATTTACATAATAATATAAGGAATAACCTATACTTATAAGTAGTATAAAAGCATTTAGATTACTTAAAGAATACTGTATCAAATAAAATATAAATGCTTGAATTGATTCTATACTATTTATACTTAGAGCTAAAAGTATAAAACCTAAATGACTTATAGTACTATAGGCAAACAATCTTTTTATTCTAAATTGTGTTAAACCTAGGATTGTACCTATAATAAGCGAAAGTAAAGAACTAACCAACAAACTTAAAGTTCAGCTAAATTCTGTGGTAAATAGGGAATTATTAGTATAGTGAACTAATTCTAATAAAAATATTAATATAGATATTTTAGCCACTATTGCAACAAATGTTGTTACTACAGTTGGTATAGCATCATACACATCTGGGGATCAAAAATGAAAAGGGGCAGCACTTACCTTAAATAAAAATCCAACACTCAATATAAGTAAAGACATATTTATATAATAATGTTTGTATCAATATATTATATTCTCATCATTTGCAATATCACTTAAGCTAGTTATAATATATAAACCATCTAAATTAGTAAGACCTGAGTTTGAATATAATAAGCTAGTACCTAAAAGTATAAAACAAGAACTTAAACCACCTAATAAGAAATAAGTAAGAGCACCTGAAGTGGCCAATTCTGAATTTCTATATAAGGTACTTAATAAATATAAGCCATAGCTTTGTAATTCTATGCTCAAAAATATTGAAACTAAATCACTTGTACTTATTAAAAATACTGATCCTGTTATTATGAATAACATAATTAAAGGATATTCTATTATTCTAAACTGTTCCCCCATTTTGTTTGTTATTTTATTTCTATAATATATTAAATTATAGAATAATATTTTGTTAAGTGAAGAATACTTTTCCGTTCAGACTCTTCTAGGAAAAAATGCAGTTAATTGTAATATAGCTGCACTTATTATAAATATAAATATATGAAATATTTGTGTAATACTAGTGATATGAAATAAACCACTATATATACCTATACCCCTATCTATGGAAGTCATATATAAACTATTTTTAGCTAACAAAATAGAATATAATAATATTATTATCGAGATCCTGTTAAAAAGTATTGATTTATCTCGTCTTAATGTGACGGCATTGGACAATAATAAAAATAATATGGAAAAAACTAACATTGTTTTTAAGGATTCGAACCTTTTATATACATAAAAATGTATATAGCATTAAAATACTCTTTATACGATTATTTTAGATTATTTTAGATTATATTATATATATTATAACTACTTATATAATATCTATAATTATTAGATTAGGCCAGAGGAGAAATTTGAATTCTCATTTTTAATGCATGAAATTAATGTTATAACCGTTAAACTACTCGGGCTAAACCTATATATATATAATGGGAGGATACCCTGGCTCGAACAGGGAACATACTGTGCCACATACAATTGTTCTACCTATTGAACTATATCCACCTAAAATATTTATGCTGGAGTGATTCGAACACTCAATAATAAATACCAAAAATTTAGGACTTACCTATTAGTCTACAACATATTTTTATATATTAATAATTTAATTATTAAGGTAAATCCGACTTGAACGGATAAGGTTTAAAAACCAAATAGTCCTAAGCTATTCATGTCTACCAATTTCATCACTACCCTTTTCAAGAAAATTACTCATATGGAAACCCTTTCATCCTTTTATATATTCATTTTTTGTACATATAGGATATAACCTATATAATATATATATATCTCTATGCATAAAAATATATTGCTCAAGGTAAGATTTGAACTTACAACCTAAACATCTTCAGAGTTCCGCTCTACCAATTGAGCTTCTCGAGCTAAAATTTTATTTATATTTGTATTTTAAAAAATATATAAAACCATTATATTTATAGTGGTAATGCTAATTTTTAGTTAAACCTTTTTTTACTATATATATATATTATATATGTGGAGATATCAAGACTCGATCCTGAAATAACGATATGCAAAATCGCAGTTTTACCAATTAAACTATATCCCCCACTCCCCTTACATTATTATGTAATAATGTAATATTTATCCGAGAAACGACTTGAACGTTTACGATATAATATCAGCAAAGCTTAAACTTGCGCTGTCTACCATTTCCAGCACTCGGATGTAATGTATACTTAGTATATACTCTATACTAAGTATATACTCTATACTAAGTATATACTCTATATATAGTAAGGCAAGAGTGATTCGAACACTCATCTCAACCGTCATGAGCAGTTTGCTTTACCAATTAAGCTATAACCTTTATATATATAAACAGTACGGACAAAGGATTTGCACCTTTATTTACTGGACATGAGCCAATTATGTTACTATTACACCAATCCGCATAGCCCCAAAGGGGTTCGAACCCTTGAATGTAATGATGAAAACATTATGTCTTGGACCACTTGACTATAAGGCCTATAATATACATAGAAACCCAGTGCAAGTATCGCACTTGCTTCTACTGATTACAAAACAGCTACATTACTTTTATGCTAACTAGGCTAATTGAATAAATGCAAAAATAACACCTCCTATAGTTTATATAATAATTAAAATATAATAACGTGAGATATAGATAAAAATTAGTAAATTAAAAATTAGTACTTTATGCCTAAAGACATCTAAATCCTTCCAGCTAAAGCCTATTTATTAAGCATTTTCATACCTAAAATCGTGGTATTAAACCACGTATATTTAAGAATATCTTAAAGCAAGTTTCGTGCCTAGATGCATTCAACACTTATCTTTAACTAACTTAGCGTTCCTGCCATGCTTATCTTATAAATTTACTAAAGTAAAAGTAACATCCTTGTATAAACGAATTCATACTTAAATTAATATTAGGCAGATAAACAACAGGTAAACCAGAGGTTAATAGACCCAGCTCCTTTCGTACGAGGGGTCCCTCTTTATTTTATTCTAATTTCCCCTAGAAGATAGAAACCATACTGTCTTACGACGTATTTAACCCAGCTCGTGTAACTTTTTAATCGACGAACAGTCGAACCCTTCATAACTTCTGCATTCA
>Ga0209139_10000522_pt1 | contig 13401 bp, 9 predicted proteins | sample BogFormECP14_OM3_FD_188246 | JGI IMG/M metagenome (GOLD analysis project Ga0209139, IMG submission 188246) | Bog forest soil microbial communities from Calvert Island, British Columbia, Canada - ECP14_OM3 (SPAdes) (version 2) | ecosystem: Environmental > Aquatic > Freshwater > Wetlands > Bog ...
CGAATTTACAAAAACATACGGGGGGAGTCACCATGTACAACGAGTGCCGACACATCTTCACCAGCGGCAAGAAATGCCAGTCACCCGCACTGAAGGACCAAGACTTCTGCTACTTCCACAGCAACACCCGCAAGCGTCCCGCGCGGAAAGACGAGGCCTACGAACCCTACATCCCGCCACAGGACACGGCCCACAACCTGCCGCCGCTCGAAGACGCCGACGCCATCCAACTCGCCCTGTCCGACGTAGTCCTGGCGTTAGCCGCCAACCGCATCGACCCGCGCCGCGCCCGCATCCTCATCTACGGCCTGCAGGTAGCCTCCCAGAACCACCGCAACCGGCGGGTGCCCGGAGCCTGCCCTGAGCGAAGCCGAAGGGTTCGCGAAGCTAACCTGGGTCTGCAGGACGTTGCCGTGATGGTCCGCGAAACCCACGAACACGAAGACGGCACCCTCATCGGCCCATCCAAGGAGAGCCCCGACCCGGAAGAGATAGAAGAACAGAGACGCCCACCCAGCCTCGGTGAAATCCTCCTCCGCGAAGCCGAAGCCATGAAGGCCCAGGCCGAAGCCGAACGCGAGGCCGAGCGGAAATCCTCGGAAGAAGCCGACAAACCATTCAGCATCACACTTACGCAAATCCAAGCCGTAGCTGAGGAACGGGTGCCCCATCCTGTCTCCTCGTGCGGTTCGAGGAGACAGGGTGGGTCTGGAAAGTTCGCGCGAAGCGCGCACTATATTACTTCTGCAATTGGCGCACAGGTTAGATCAGACCACTCGTTGATCTACGCCTGTGAATCCTTTGTGGGGATGGACTAAGCCTGCGGCTTTGGAGTCAGGCGGATAAACCGCTCTCCGAGCGTATCCCACTCGTCGAGCAACCATTGTGCCCGCGTACTTCCCGTCTTCTCAGCGTGCAGCACAATCAGGTCACGAATACTCGCCTGTGCCTCGGCATCCAGCGCGCCATAACCATCCGCATTAAGAAAGTCGGAGTGATAGCGGCATTCGCTGAGAAACTTGTCTTCCTCATCGAAGACCCAGGCCAGACCACCAGTCATGCCGGCGCCGAAATTGATGCCGGTAGCGCCGAGAATGACCACGAGACCACCAGTCATATACTCGCACCCGTGATCGCCCACGCCTTCAACCACGGCCAGAGCGCCGGAGTTGCGCACGGCAAAGCGCTCACCCGCGCGCCCGGCGGCAAAGAGGGTGCCGGCGGTAGCGCCGTACAGCGCGACGTTGCCCAGAATCACGTGCCGTTCGCTCTCGCGCGCAGCGCGGCCCTGTCCACGAAGAATCAGCTCGCCGCCGCAAAGGCCTTTGCCGACAAAATCGTTGGCCAGCCCCTCCAGCGTAAGCGACATTCCCGGAGCGGCAAACGCTCCAAACGACTGACCCGCAACGCCCTTCAGTTTGAAGGCAATCGGAGCCTGCGGAGCTACACCATAGTCCTGCAGCAGCGCCAGCTCGCCCGACAAGCGAGCACCAAGCGTGCGGTCCTCGTTGGAGACATTAGCCTCCAGCTCAAACGGAACGCCAGCCTTGTACGCGGCAATCGCAGGCGCAACCCAGGCATCATCCATCGGAGCATGCTCTTCCGGACGCAGGTTCCGCTTCCCTTGCCAATGGACAACACCATCTGGAGGAGCAGCTAGTAACGGCTTCAAATCAAGACCGCCAACCTGACGAACCTGATCCAGCAGGTCAGTGCGGCCAATCGCAGCCTCCAGCGAAGGAAGACCCAGCTTCGCCAGCAACGCCTGAATATCACGCGTCAGTTCCTCGAAGAACTTAATCACATGCTCGGGTCGTCCGCGAAACTTTGCCCGCAGATCGGGCCGCTGTGTAGCAATGCCCGTCGGACACGTATTGAGATGACACTGCCGCGCCATATCGCAACCAAGCGAAACAAGAACCGCTGTACCGAACGCAAACTCGTCAGCACCAAGCATCGCGGCAAACAGAACGTCGCGCGCCGTACGCAAACCGCCATCCGTGCGCAGACGAACGCGCCCGCGCAGCCCGTTCTGGATCAGCACCTGCTGCGCCTCGGCCAGCCCCAGCTCCCACGGATTGCCCGCATACTTGATGCTCGAAAGCGGCGATGCGCCAGTCCCGCCACTGTGACCGGCAATGACGATGTAATCGGCATAAGCCTTGGCCACACCCGCAGCAACCGTACCAACACCCATCTCGGAGACCAGTTTCACCCCGATCGCGGCCTTCGGATTAACACGCCGCAGATCGTGAATCAGCTGCGCTAGGTCTTCAATCGAGTAAATGTCATGGTGTGGCGGCGGACTGATCAACTGCACGCCCGGTTGCGCATGCCGAAGCCGCGCGATGAGTTCTGTAACCTTGTGACCGGGAAGCTGACCGCCCTCGCCGGGCTTCGAGCCCTGCGCGATCTTGATCTCGATCTCCTCGGCATTCATCAGGTACTCAGCCGTAACGCCGAAGCGAGCCGAAGCAACCTGCTTCACCTTGTTGTTCAGCAGGTGCGCCGGAACATTGACGCCATTCAGCGGCAACTCACCCGTCGGATCGTAAACGGCGCGGTCTTCCCCGCCCTCGCCAGTATTCGACCGGCCGCCAAGCATGTTCATCGCAGCGGTGATCGTCTGGTGCGCCTCGGGACTCAACGACCCGAGCGACATGGCACTCGCAATGTATCGCTTGTAGAAGTTCTCCGCTGGTTCAACCTGCCCAACCGCCAGCGGATCGCCCGCCGGACGAAACTCCAGCAGATCGCGCAGCACTGTAGGTTCCTTCTCAACCGCGATGCTGGCAAACGCTGCCCACGCCTGTCCCGGCTCAGCAACGGCAGCAGCGCTGCGCGCAGTTCCGACCACGGTCTGCAGCGAACGTACCGTCTGGGGCTGCCAGGAATGCGGCTCCGCCTTGTCGGCCTTGCGGAATCGAACCCATCCGTAATCCGGCAGGTCCTTGACTGCGGTAGCAGTGCCGCCCGGAGCTTCACCGGAAGCCGCGTCATCGCTGAAGCTGGCAAGCCACTGGTCGCGAACCGGCTTCCCCAACTCGGCAAAGCCAATGCCGCCAAGCGGAGCGGGAGTTCCGAAGAAACACTTCTCGATCACTTCAGCATTCAACCCGATTGAATCGAAGAGGTGCGCGCCACGATAGCTGTCCACTACCGAAATGCCCATCTTCGACATGATCTTCGCCAGCCCGGCATCGAAGGCATGCAACAGATTCTCTTCACCCTTCTCCGCATTCACCGAGCGCGCCGTCTCCAGCGACAGCCACGGACAGATCGCTCCGGCCCCCATGCCGAGGAGTACAGCGCCATGATGCAGATCACGGCAATCGCCAGCCTCGACGGCAAGGCCAACACGCGTCCGCTCGCCTGCACGAATCAGCGCATGGTACACAGCTCCGGTAGCCAGCGCCATCGGAATGGGAATCGACTGCTGGTTGCAGCTGCGATCAGTCAGCAGCAAAATCGCCGCTCCACCTCGAACAAGATCGATCGCCTTGGCGCACAGATCGTCGATGGCAGTGACCAGATTACAAGCCGGATTGAAGACGCAATCCAGCACGGCAAGCGGCAACTCGTCCGCGAGCTCGTGATGGCGAGTGCGCAGCGCTTCAATCTGCCCTAACGAAAGGAATGGTGACGACAACGAAAGCCCCGGCAGCGTTGCCTTCTTGTTGAGAAGGCTGGGCCATGGACCGAGACGCGTATGTAACTGGATGACAATCGCTTCCCGCAGAGAATCGATGGGCGGATTCGTGACCTGCGCAAAACGCTGGCGGAAATATGCATAAACCGGCCGCGGTGTGCGCGCCAAAGGAGCAAGCGGGGTGTCATCGCCCATCGACCAGACGGCATCTTTGCCGTCGCTCGCCATGGGCTGAAGAATCATGCGCGCGTCTTCGCGCGAATATCCGAAACCAAGCTGAAGGCGTAGCAAATCGGCTGTCTCGAGCGCTGCGGCTGGTGTCTTCGGATCGAGCGTCGTCTCTTCCAGCAGGCTTTCATACTGGGGTGCCGCATCGTCGAAAATCTCCAGCAACTCATCGTTCTCGTAGAGTTTGTGCTTTTGCAGATCAGCAACGAGCATTTCACCCGGGCCTAGGCGTCCGCTATGCACCACTTTTTCCGGGTCGAGATCAACAAGACCTGCTTCGGAGCCGACCACGACTAAATCGTCGTCAGTCACGAAGAACCGACATGGCCGAAGCCCATTGCGATCGAGCGCCGCGCCAACAAATCGGCCGTCAGTAAAGGAGATCGCTGCCGGGCCATCCCACGGCTCAAGACAATCCTCGTTGTACGCAAAGAAGGCTGAGTCACCCTTGTCCAGCGCAGGCGGCAGCAGCAACCGCACCGATTCCGCAACCGTGCGCCCATTGTGCGCAAGCAATTCCAGCATCTCGTCCAGACTGGTCGAGTCGGAGCCGCCCGGCGAAAAGATCGGCTTCAATTCGTCGGATAGCGTTGCCGCGCGTGCATCCATCCGTGCACGGTTGCCCCAGACTGTATTGATCTCTCCGTTGTGAGACAACATGCGGAAAGGCTGCGCGCGGTCCCACGATGGAGCCACATTCGTCGCGTAACGTTGGTGAAAGACCGCAAACGGCGTCGTGAATTGGGGATCAGCAAGATCAGGATAGAACTCGGGCAAGAGCCGCCCCGCGCACATGCTCTTGTAAATCATCGTCGTGGACGACAACGAGCACACATAGCCAGCCGCGCCGCTACGCTCAAACTGCTTGCGCGCCAGATACAAACGACGATTCAGATGGTCGGAGTCCTTAGAGGTGATCAGCACATGCCGAATGACCGGCATCGTCGACAGTGCAATTTCGCCGAGAATTTCCGGCCGGGTTGGCACGTCACGCCATGCGATCACCTCGCAGTTCTGGCGGGCAAGCGCATGCTCCAACTCCGCGTGCGATTCCGCAATATCCGGCGGGAAGAAAACAACTCCGACGGCAAGCGGTGATTCAGGCGCAAGCGTAACGCCTGTTGAAGCCAGCAGGAATTCCCGGGGAATTGCGGTACAGATGCCAACGCCGTCACTAGACTTGCCATCGGCTGCGACTGCTCCACGGTGTGCGAGGCGTGCAAGCGCGGTAAGTGCTTTCGCAAGAATATCGTGTGAAGGCTGGCTGCTAAGAGTCGCTACAAAGCCAACGCCGCACGAATCATGATCGAAGCGTGGATCGATAAGAGAAGGTTGGGCTGGGGCGGGAGAGACACCTTGGCGCCCCGGTGGCACCGGCGAATCAAAAAAAGTTATGTAGCCCATAGGTAACTATACGACCCTTTTTCATGGCAAGCGCCAAAATAATTAAGCAAAATTGAACAAAATTGGGTTGAAATGCAGGAGTCCGTCAGGCTCAGATTGCGAAAAAAAGAGATAAAAACTTTGCAACCATTATTGACAATCTGCGTCTGTATATTTATACATTAAGTTGTATTTTTATGCAAAGCGAGGCGCGGCGTTTTGGCCGCGTTTTTCAGTTTGAGCAAAACAGAGAGACACAATACGATCCGCGAACTGGTGGCTACAGGCGCTATTTCGAATCAAGAGGAACTGCGCCGTAAGCTGGTGAAGCGCGGCTTTGACGTAACCCAGGCCACGGTTTCCCGGGACATACATGAGCTGCATCTATACAAAGGGCCGAATGGCTACTCTCTGCCCAATGGTAATGGGAATGGGCGGAATGAGGATGATGATCTTCCATCGATTCAAAATGTATTAAGCAGCTTCGGACTAAAAGTGAATCAGGCATTAAATCAGCTGGTGCTGATTACCACCAGCGGCAGCGCACAGGCGGTCGCGCTGGGCATCGATCATGAGGACTGGCCTGAGGTGGTCGGCACGCTTGCCGGAGATGACACGGTCCTCATTATTTGCCCTGATCTTAAACGAGCGTCGCAGCTGCGTACGCGTCTTGAAGAGATGATTGGCTGATTCGCCAGAAAGACAGATGAAAAAGACTTTACAAACCGCAGTGATGGGAGTGACTGGATACGCCGGCATGGAGTTAGCGCGCCTTCTGCTGCACCATCTGCAACTGAAAGATACGCCGCCTCTGTTTCTCGGACGCGCCGAGGCGGCAGGTCGCACGACTCCGCTGACAGAGCTGCACCCTCATCTTATGGACAACAACGGCTCCCGTTCGCTAACGGTAGAGCCATTCTCCTGGGAGTTGCTCAAGGACCGTGGGGTGGACGTGCTATTTCTGGCGACTCCACATGAGCAGTCGCGCGAGATGGCGCCAGAAGCGATCGGGCGTGGTTTTCGCGTCATTGACCTGAGCGGAGCCTGGCGGCTAAACGAAGCGCAAAATCGCGCTGTCTACAAGTTTGAAGATGATGAGTCGGCAACTGCGGTTTCCGTGCAGACAAAGAGCGTCTATGGTATGCCCGAGCTTCATCGCGATCAAATCAAAGATGCGGAGTTGGTCGCGAATCCCGGCTGCTACGCAACATCCGTAATTCTGGCACTCAAACCGCTGGTCGCTCAGGGATGGGTCGACCTCGATCGCGGGATTGTCAGCGACTCGAAATCAGGCGTTTCCGGCGCAGGGAAAACGCCGTCGGCCAAAACACACTTTATGTATGCGGCAGACAATCTGTCAGCTTATGGCGTTTTTAGTCATCGGCATACGGGAGAGCTGTTGGAGCAGCTTGAGCTTCAACCAGAGCAAATCATTTTCACGCCGCACCTGCTGCCGATTCCGCGCGGCATTCTTTCGACGATCTATTTGTCGCTCAAGGAAGCCAAGAACGCGGCAGATATTGAGACGTGCTATCGCGAGTTTTACCAGGACAGCCCAATGGTCAGGGTCTTCCCTGCCAATCAGCTTCCGCAGATTCAGTACTCAGTGCGCACCAACTACTGCGACATCGGTTTCCATCTTGCTCCAGACGGACGACGATGCGTGATCGTGTCCTGCCTGGACAACCTGCTGAAGGGCGCCGCCGGACAAGCGGTGCAAAACCTGAACGTAATGAACGGATGGAATGAATCGGAGGGCCTGGCGTGAAATATGTCGTAAAACTTGGCGGGGCCGCCCTGGAAAATCCCGGACTGCGCGAGAGCTGCGCAAGAGCCATTGCCGAACTGGTGAAGGACGGTAACCAGGTGGCATTGGTGCACGGCGGCGGTGTGCAGTTGACGAAGATTCTCAAACAGCTCGGTAAGCAGAGCGAGTTTATCGCCGGGCTGCGCGTTACCGACGCAGAAACCCGCGACACCGCTTTAATGGTTTTGAGCGGAGTCGTGAATAAGTCTCTCGTCGCATCACTCGGCGCTCAAGGGCAAGCAGCAGTTGGACTCTGTGGCGGCGACGGCTTGATCTTTCGTGCACGCAAGAAGAGAACGGCTCCCGATTTAGGCTTTGTTGGCGAGATCGTTGCCTCCGATACACGCTGGCTGGATGCCATCTGGAAAATGGGTGCGGTTCCGGTAATTTCAAGCCTCGCGCTCGGTTTCGATGGTGAGTACTACAACATCAACGCCGATGAGATGGCCGCCGCCTGTGCCGCTGCCTGTAAGGCTGACGCGCTCGTCTTCCTGACAGATGTGCCAGGTGTTCGTGGCGCTGACGGTGAAGTCATGCGGTGGCTGAGCGTCGACCGGATCGCGGCCTTGACGCAGGACGCCGTCATCAGCGGCGGCATGCTGCCGAAGCTCAGCGCCTGCCGCGAAGCGCTGTTGCAGGGAGTCAAGCGCGTTCGCATCCTGCCTGCAGAAGCAGCAGGCGTGCTCCCCGACCTGTGCAGCACGCGCGTCGCGCATGGCACCGAAGTGATGGTTGCATAGGAGAATCAGAATGAAGCTGGATGCAATTCAGGCAGCCGAAGCGAAGCTGCTGCTTACAACCTATGAGCGGAATCCGATTCTCTTTGTTCGTGGAGAGGGCGTTCATCTTATCGACGAGAATGGCAACCGCTACCTCGATCTGTTGAGCGGCATCGGCGTCAATGCGCTGGGCTATGGCCATCCTGCAATCGAGAACGCCATCGCCGAACAGAGCAAGAAGCTGATCCACATCTCAAACCTCTTCTTCCATGAGGGACAGGCCGAATTAGCGTTGCGCCTGACAGAAGCAAGCGGCATGGATCGCGCGTTCTTCTCGAACAGCGGTACGGAAGCGTGGGAAGCGGCTCTGAAACTCGCCCGCGCTCATGCAGGGATGAAACGTAGCGAAGGCAAGCACCTGGGAACGAAATTCCTCGCGCTGGAGCACAGCTTCCACGGCCGTACGATGGGTTCGGTTGCAACAACCCACAAAGAAAAATACCGCGAACCCTTCGCTCCCGTGATGCCGGATGTGGAGTTTGTTCGCTTCAACGATGTCGCCGATCTGCAGTCAAAGTTTTCAAACGACGTCTGCGCTGTTCTGCTAGAAGCGATACAGGGCGAAGGCGGCATCCGTCCTGTTTCACAGGAGTTTTTCGAAGCCGCTCGCGCGCTGACGCACTCTACCGGCGCATTGCTGATCGTCGACGAAATTCAGGCGGGCTTGGGACGCACCGGCAAATGGTTTGCCTATCAGCACTACGGCGTAAAGCCCGACGTGACGACTCTCGCCAAGCCGATTGCCGGAGGTCTGCCACTAGGGGTCATGCTTTGCTCGGAAGAAGCGGCGCAGGCGATTCATCCAGGCATGCACGGCACTACCTTTGGCGGCGGACCGTTAGCGTGCGCGGTGGCGGTTGCAGTCTTCGACACGATTGAAAAGGATCATCTGCTCGATCACGTGAACGAAGTGGGCAACTACTTTCACCAGAAGCTGGATCAACTCAAGCAGAAGCACGTTGCCGTCACAGAAGTTCGTGGTCTGGGCTTGATGTTGGCAGCTGAACTTGATTCGCCAGAGCTGGCGAAAACGGTTCTGGCAGAGATGCTGAAGCAGCGCATCCTCATCAATCGCACCAGCGAGACGGTGCTGCGCTTTCTGCCGCCTTTCATTCTTGGCAAGGAGCATGTCGATGAAGCCATCGACGCTCTTGACACAATTTTAACGGAGCATGGACCGGCACACGCCGGCGAGCAGGCTCATCATATGAATGGAGGAACACAAATTGGCTAGCAAGGCATATGCGGTTCTGGAACAGGAAGCTGGCCTGAGCGATGCGCTCACAGGGCGTGACCTTTGCTCCATCGCCGATCTCTCACCCGCGGAAGTATCCGCGATTCTCGAACTCGGGCACGACGTCAAGGCGAACCCGGAAAATTACCGCCACGCGCTCGACGCTAAACAAATGGTTATGTTTTTCGAGAAGTCATCCCTGCGTACGCGGCTGACCTTCGAGACGGCGATCAACACGACTGGCGGAAACGCAATCTTCGTCGACCAGACGCAGTCGCCCCTTGGCGAACGCGAGTCCCTCGCAGACATGGCCCGCAACCTCGAACGCTGGGTTTCGGTCATCGTACTGCGCACCTACGCGCACGAAACGATCACGGAAATGGCGCAGTACGCCAGCGTTCCCGTCATCAACGCGCTGAGCGATCTCGAACATCCGTGCCAGGCTTTGGCAGATTTCCTGACGCTCGAACAGCGCTTTGGCTCAGTAAAGGGACTGAGATTTACCTATGTTGGCGATGGTAATAACGTCTGCCACTCCCTCATGCTGACCGCCGCTCAACTCGGCGCACACTGCACAGTCGGAACACCGAAGAACTATGCGCCGAAGGCCGACATCATCGCCCAGGCGCGAGCCATCGGTAACGTCACGGGCAGCGACATCACTGTCATCAATGATCCGGTAGTAGCAGTTACCGGAGCTGATGCCGTGTACACCGATATCTGCACCAGCATGGGCTTCGAGCATGAAGCGACAAAGCGTGCGCCGATTTTCAAGCCCTATCAGGTGAATGAAACGTTGATGAGTCATGCGGCTCCACATGCGGTCTTCATGCACTGCCTGCCTGCGCACCGCAATGCTGAGGTGACGGATGCAGTTCTCGACGGTCCGCAGTCTGTCGTCTTTGATCAGGCGGAAAACCGGATGCATGCGCAGAAAGCATTGATGCTTATGTTGCTGGGCGGGACAAAGCCGGCGAAGTAAGTTGGTCTCCCACTCTTTGCGCTAAATGGTGGGCGCCCCAGGCTGGTCGAATATCACAGCAACCGAAGAAACCCGAGGTTTTGCACGAAATGTCTGTCATTCTTGAAAGTCTGCCGGTTGGGCAGAAAGTCGGTATCGCTTTTTCCGGCGGCCTTGATACCAGCGCCGCGCTTCACTGGATGAAGCAGAAAGGCGCGGTGCCCTACGCCTACACCGCCAATCTCGGCCAGCCGGACGAAACCGATTACGACGCCATCCCCCGCAAGGCCCTTGAGTACGGCGCGGAGAATGCGCGGCTAATCGATTGCCGCGGGCCGCTGGTTCGCGAAGGCATCGCCGCACTGCAGTCCGGAGCCTTCCACATCTCGACTGCGGGTATCACCTACTTCAACACCACGCCTCTTGGACGCGCTGTTACCGGCACCATGCTGGTCACAGCCATGAAAGAAGATGACGTCAACATCTGGGGTGACGGCTCGACCTTCAAGGGCAATGACATCGAGCGCTTCTATCGCTATGGGCTGCTCGTCAATCCCGATCTGCAGGTCTATAAGCCCTGGCTCGACCCGCTCTTTATCGATGAGCTTGGCGGCCGCGCCGAGATGTCCGCCTTCCTGCAGAAGTCCGGCTTCGGCTACAAGATGTCCGCTGAGAAGGCCTACTCGACCGACTCCAACCTTCTCGGCGCCACGCACGAAGCCAAGGACCTCGAACAGCTTTCGAGCAGCATCCGCATCGTCGAGCCCATCATGGGAACGGCCTTCTGGCGTGACAATGTCGATGTCAAGCACGAAGAGGTGACGATCCGCTTCGAACAGGGCTTCCCTGTCGCACTGAACGGTAAGGCATTCTCCAACCCGGTCGAGCTGCTGCTCGAAGCCAACCGCATCGGCGGACGTCACGGCCTGGGCATGAGCGACCAGATTGAGAACCGCATTATCGAGGCCAAGAGCCGCGGCATTTATGAAGCTCCGGGCATGGCCCTGCTCTTCATCGCCTATGAGCGCCTCATCACCGGCATTCACAACGAGGACACCATCGAGCAATACCGCGAGAACGGCCGCAAGCTGGGCCGCCTGCTCTATCAGGGACGCTGGTTCGATCCGCAGGCCATCATGCTCCGCGAGTCCGCACAGCGCTGGGTGGCGAGCGCCATCACCGGAGAGGTCACGCTCGAGCTGCGCCGCGGCAACGACTATTCGATTCTGAATACCGAGTCGCCCAACCTCACCTTTGCGCCCGAACGCCTCAGCATGGAGAAGACCGAGTCGGCCTTTTCTCCGCGCGACCGCATCGGCCAGCTCACCATGCGCAATCTCGACATCACCGACACCCGCGCCAAGCTGATGACATACGCGCAGACCGGCCTCATCACACTGAGCCACGGCTCGGAGATGCCGCAACTGAACAGTGGGGCGAAAAACGGGGGGACGAAAAACGAGAGCATAACGAAAGGCGAAGAGAACTGATGAGCGAACAGCCCGCCAAGATGTGGTCCGGCCGCTTTCGCGAGCCACTCGACACGACTTTCGATCACTGGCAACGTTCCTTCGGCTTTGACCGGCAGCTGGTTCAGGAAGAAGTAGCTGCCAGCAAGGCGCATTCCCTTGCGCTGAAAGCAGCGAACATACTGACCAGTGCCGAGCAGACGACGCTCGCTCACGCTCTCGATGAGATTGCATTGCGCGGCCTGGCCGAAGATGCGCAGCAGTGGATGGACGATGCTTCGCACTCTGAGGACATTCACCACTTCGTCGAGATGAAACTGGTCGAAGCAATCGGCGACCTCGGGCTCAAACTTCATACTGGCCGCAGCCGCAACGAGCAGATTGCGACCGACCTGCGTTTGTACATTCGTTCGCGTTCGCGCATGCTCATCGCCAACATCGGCGAATGGGCGCGAGCACTTGTCGAATTGGCGAAGGCTTCCGGAGAAGCCGTGATGCCTTCGTATACACATTTACAGCGAGCCGAACCTGTTCTTGTTGCGCACTGGCTTCTCGCTTATGTCGAGATGTTGTTGCGCGATGCTTCGCGGCTCGAAGACTGCGTTACGCGTCTGAACTATTCTCCGCTCGGCTCCGGACCGATTGCCGGTGCAACGCTGGCGCTCGACCGCACGATCGCTTCGCAGGAGCTTGCTTTCACCGCTCCCACAGCGAACAGCATGGACGCGACCAGCGACCGCGACTTCGTGCTCGAATATCTTCATGCGCTGACCCTGTTGGCTTTGCACGCCAGCCGTTTCGCTGAAGAGATCACCCTTTTCGCTACGGCTGAGTTTGGCTTTGTCGATCTGCCGGAAGCATTCTCAACCGGTTCGAGCGCAATGCCTCAGAAGAAGAATCCTGACCTGACGGAACTGGTTCGCGCCAAGGTTGGCCGCGTCAACGGCGCGGCGCAGGCGGTCACGCTGCTGCTCAAAGGCTTGCCGCTTGCTTATAACAAAGACATGCAAGAGACGCAGGAACCGGTCTTTGCCGCGACGAGCGCCATCGACGTCACGGTTCAACTGCTGGCGAAGTTTACCGCTGCGCTGAAGTTCCGGACAGATCGCATGCGGGCTGCCTGCGAAAGCGGCTTTTTGAACGCGATGGCGGCGGCGACGTATCTTGTATACAAGGGTGTTCCCTTTCGTAAAGCGCACGAGAAGATTGGCAACGCTGTCCGCTATTGCCTGGACAAGGGTTGCGAGTTGAACGATCTGACCTTGGACGAACTGAAACAATTCGGCACTGAATTCGAACTTGACTTCTTTGCTGCCGTCACGCTTGAAGCGACGCTGGACTGCCATGACGTCATCGGCGGCACGGCACGGCATCGCGTGCGCGAAGCCCTTAAGAGTACAGAGACTCGAGTGCGGAAACTGGCCGATGCATATCGCGTCGTCGGTCAGGGCGATTCCACTCCGGAGGCAGTTCTTCATGCTGGTGCGTAAGGCGCGCCTTCAGGACGCAACCAACGTTTACGAACTGGTGAATAGCCTCTCGCACGACGGCACGCTGTTGCGGCGTGTCTTCGCCGAGATCTGCGAGAACGTCCGCGACTTCACCGTTGCCGAGAGCGACTCCGGCATCTTTCTCGGCTGCGGCGCATTGCATCTCTACGGACCGCATCTGGCTGAGGTGCGGTCGATTGTCGTGCGCCCCGAGGCCAAGAGCCAGGGCGTGGGCGCGAACCTGCTCAGTGCCCTGCTCGACGAGGCGGAGGATCACGGTATCGGCTGCGTCTGCCTCTTTACCCGTATTCCCGACTTCTTCTTCCGCTACGGCTTTCGCGTCGTCGAAGACCGTGCTGCCATTCCTGACAAAGTCTTCAAGGACTGCCAGAACTGCCCAC
>Ga0209139_10000523_pt1 | contig 13382 bp, 14 predicted proteins | sample BogFormECP14_OM3_FD_188246 | JGI IMG/M metagenome (GOLD analysis project Ga0209139, IMG submission 188246) | Bog forest soil microbial communities from Calvert Island, British Columbia, Canada - ECP14_OM3 (SPAdes) (version 2) | ecosystem: Environmental > Aquatic > Freshwater > Wetlands > Bog ...
CGAAGGCGAAGTGTGATTCGTCGTCCAGGTGACGCTGACCGCGGAAGAACAGCACCTTGTGCTGCGCCAGCGTCCGATTGATTGCGGCCGCAGTTTCGGCATCGAGCTCACCGAGTCGCACCCCATCGATGCGCGCACCGATGTTCTCGCTCAGCTTCACCACACGGAGATCACTGCTCATGTCCGTCCCTTCGACGCGTTCCCGGTGTAGGCGGCTGTCTACACGGCAATTTATCCGCTACTGTACACAGATGGCTACATCCGCGGCAACGGTTGCGATCAGCTCGAAACCAATGGGCAAGGACGAGGTGGTAGCTGCCGTATTGGAAGCCGCCAGCGAGTTGTTCGCGGAGAAGGGTCCGGCCGCGACGTCCATTCGTGAGGTCGCGGCGCGCGCCGGGGTGAACCACGGTCTGCTGCATCGCCATTTCGGAAGCAAGCGCCAATTGTTGGCGGCGACGCTGCAATATCTCGCCGATTCCGGGGCAGCGCTGCACGAATCTGGGGCGCCGGCGGCGCAACTAGAGGCCGCACAAGAACTTCAGGCGCGCGTCATGGTGCGTTCGGTGCTCGACGGTTTTCCCATCGAAGAACTCCAGGAGCGCTTCCCCGGAATGGAGCGGTTCTTGGAGCAGGTGCGCACCGGCCACGATGACGAGCGCAAGGCCCGGTTGTTGGCCGCCCACGCGATGGCCCTGCAATTCGGATGGGGGCTGATGGCCCCAACCCTGCGGGTCGCCTTCGGCCTCAACCACCTCAGCGATGCCGAGATCAGAGCGGCGGTGGCGGAGCAGGCCGCGAAGATCGTTGCCCCGCAATGACATCTACTTCGTCCAACGAAACCAAAGGGCCGGCTCTGTTCTAGCTGCTCTGCGACCGCTACGGTCATTAACAGAAGTGACGGAGGTTTCTATGGCCGAGCAGATCCCACTCGTCGACTATCTGGTGCTCGACGACGGCTCTCCGCACTTGATCGCGCAGGAATGCAAAGCCTGCGGCGCCCGCTTCTTCGACCGGCGCAACGCCTGCGCCGGTTGCTTTGCGACGGAGTTCACGACGGTCCCGGTTGCGACCGAGGGCACGGTGCGGGCGTTCACGATCGTCACCTTCGCCGCACCGGGCATCCCGACCCCATTCGTAGCGTCGGTGGTGGACTGCGACGGTACCCAAGTGCGGGCCAACCTCATCAACGTCGAGCCTGATCCCGAGCATGTCCGCGACGGGATGAAGGTGCGACTCGCCACCTACCCGATGGGGACCGACTCGGCGGGTACCGAGGCGATCGGCTTCGGCTTCGAGCCCGCGACCTGACGATCCACTTCACGAAGGAGCAGCCACATGACCGCCAGCGACGAAATCTGGATCCTCGGAATCCGGATGACCAAATTCGGCAAGCATCCCGATCTCGACACTGTTGACCTGGCGGCCGAGGCCGCGACCGGCGCGCTCGCCGACGCCGGCGTGACCATGGCCGACGTCGGGGTGATCGCCGCCGGCAACCTGATGGCCGCCAATGCCGGGATCGGGCAACAGCTGCAAAAGCAGATCGGGCAGACCGGCATCCCGGTGTACAACGTGGCCAACGCCTGCGCGACGGGGGCCACCGCGCTGCGCACCGCGATCATGGCCGTCAAGGCCGGTGAGGTGAAGTACGGATTGGCGGTCGGCGTCGAGAAGCTGTCCGGCGCAGGACTGCTCGGCGCGGGCGGCAGGAAGAAGGCCGAAGCCGACGTATGGGCGCCCGCCGGCCGCTACGGTGCGGTCGCACCGGTCGACGGACGGATCGGCACCGAGGCCATGCCGGGCGTCTTCGCCCAGATCGGCACCGAGTACGGCCATAAGTACGGCGGTACGAGTTTCGAGTTGTTCGCCAAGATCAGCGAGAAGAATCACGCGCACTCGACGCTTAACCCGCTGGCCGCCTACCAAAAGAAGTTCACCCTCGAGCAGATCATGAACGACGTCATGATCGCCTACCCCAACACTCGGCCGATGTGCTCGGCCAACTGCGACGGCGCCGCAGCGGCGGTCGTCTGCAACGGCGAGACGTTGAAGTCGCTGTCACTCGAGCAGCGGCGGCGTGCGGTGAAGGTGTCCGCGTCGGTGCTGACCACCGACCCCTACGAGGACGGCTGCCAGGTCTTGCCGAACGTCAACACGCTGACCCGCAACGCCGCCGCGACCGCCTACGAGCAGGCCGGCGTCGGGCCGAGCGAGCTCGATCTGGTCGAGTTGCACGACTGCTTCGCCACTGCCGAGTTGGTGCACTACGACAACTTGATGTTGTGCGAAAAGGGCGGAGCTGCAGACTTTTTCAACACGGGTGCGACGTGGCGTGACGGCTCGACCCCGGTGAACGTGTCGGGCGGTCTGCAGTCCAAGGGCCATCCCATCGCCGCTACCGGTATCGCCAACATCTGGGAGATCTGCCACCACCTTCGCGGCGAAGCCGGCGACCGCCAGATCGAGAACGCCAAAGTCGGGCTGGCACACGTGATCGGTCTGGGCTCCGCCTGTGGCGTCCACATCCTGGAGAAGTCGGCGGCCTAACCGTCACTGCAGCAGAAAGTCGGCGACGATTGCGGCCATGTCGTCGACGGCATTGCGCGGTATGACCTCGAATCCGTGCGTGCTCAGCGTGGGCAGGCAGAGCAGCCCGGCGCGCGGGGCCAGCCCGCTGGCCTTGGAATGCGAGGCGTCGGACATGAACGCACCCAGAGTCGCCGCCTGCGGCGCCAGCCCACGAGCGGTGGCGATCTGCATCAGCCGATCGGCGACATCCTTGTCATATGCGCACAGGGCGTCGCTGTACCCGACGATGGGACCACCGGTGACGCTGGTCGCGTACTCCCGCTCGGTGGGCCCGACGTCCAGGGCTAGCGTGAGGGTGCCCGGCAAGCTGGCGCTTGCATAGGAGCCGCCGATCCCGCCGACCTCTTCGTTGGTGGTGAACACCAGGTAGACGTCGTCGGCGGGTCGCTGCCCGCGCTCATGCAGTAACCGGGCCGCGCGCAACAGGGCGGTCACCGCGGCGCGGTCGTCGAGAAAGTAGGCGCCGACGTAATTTCCAAACTCGACCAGATCTCTCTTACTGCGGTCGACACATACCCGCGTGCCGGCATGCACGCCCGCGGCGGCCAAGTCTTCGGGGGTTCGGCCGGTGAAGACGTAGACGTGCTGCCAGTCCAGCGCGCGGTCGCCCTGATCGGGTTTCGTTTCCCAGATCCGCGGACTCTCCTGCGTGGTGTGCTCGGAGCCGAGCGTGAGCACCGCGGTGAGCGTCTGGTGCTCGCCGAGCACCGCGACCGGCCCGAGCCCGAAGTTGCCCGGGTACATGATTCCGAGCTGCGTCAGGTGCAGCGTGCCGTCGGATTCGACGCGCTTGACCAGCATCGTCAGTTCGTCCATGTGCGCCGTGACCCGCGTCCCGGCGCCGGGGCCCGCGGTCGAAGCCGATCGGTGGCGGTGCGCGTGCGCAGCCACCTGGTCGCCGGAAGCGTCGCCGGCGCCGATGTAACCGATCAGGTTGCCGGCGTCATCGGTCCACATGTCGTCGACGAGGGGCTGCAGCTCGCGGGCACACACCTCCCGCACCGCCTCTTCCTGCCCGCAGGGCCCGTAGGTCCACAGGAGTTCTTGCAATAGGCCGTCGGTGGAGTCGTCGTTGCGCCGTTGCGCCATCGGATCCCTTCCCTCACTGACAACCGTATCCATGACGGCCCCGACGCAAACCGCGGCGGTTTGCGAGCCCGTTCCAAGTGGTAGCCGCAAGGGGTGTCGCTGCGCGATGCTAGGGGAAAGGCCCGATAGAGGAACGGAAGAAGGACTGCCGTGAATGAAGAGCAACGCAACGTGATGGCATCAGGGCGCGGCTTTATCGCTGCGTTGGATCAAAGCGGTGGAAGCACCCCCAAAGCTTTGAAGCTGTATGGGATTTCGGAGGACGCCTACCACAACGACGAGCAGATGTTCGATCTCATCCATGAGATGCGCGAGCGCCTGATGACCAGTCCGAGCTTCACCGGCGACAAAATTTTGGCAACCATTCTTTTCGAGCAGACGATGGACCGCGCCATCAACGGCGAGGACACCGCGGCGTTTCTGTGGAAGCAGAAGCACATCGTGCCGTTTGTCAAGGTCGACCAGGGGCTCGCCGATGCTGAAGACGGTGTGCAGCTGATGAAGCCGATGACAAAACTCGACTCCTTACTGGAGCGGGCCGCCGCCTTGGGCATTTTCGGCACCAAGATGCGCTCGTTCATTCAGGAGCCGAACGAGGACGGGATCAGCGCCATCGTCGACCAGCAGTTCGATTACGCGCACAAAATCGCGGAGCGCGGGCTCATGCCGATCATCGAGCCCGAGGTGAGCATTAAAAGCCCCGACAAACCCACAGCGGACAGGCTGCTGGTGGAAAGGCTGAAGAGCAAGCTCGACAAGCTGCCCGACGACGGACAGGTCATGCTGAAGCTGACCCTGCCGGACGAGAACGACCTGTATGCGCCGCTGATCGAGCATCCCCGCGTGCTGCGCGTGGTCGCGTTGTCCGGCGGCTACAGCCTCGCGGAAAGTTGCACGATCCTGGCCCGCAACCATCGCCTCATCGCGAGCTTCTCGCGGGCATTGACCGAAGGGCTGACCATCGACCAGAGCGATGCGGAATTCGACGAGAAGCTCGGCGCGAATATCGACGAGATCTACGCCGCCTCACTGACCTAACCGGTAGCGCGAGCGCTGCGCGCAACGGGATCAACAGATATAGGGACTTTTCCCGATGTGCTGCCACCCGGTGAATTGCCTTACCAGCGCAGCATGGGAAACGGGCGCAAGGGGTGCCGGACGGCGTAGCTGGTCAGACCTCTGGCCAGGAATGCGTGGAAGCCGCTGTACGACAGCTGGGCGACGACGGCACGCACCTGCGAGCGTCCGATCTGGCCGGCGATGAACCCGCGGCTCACGTCGACAAGGTCGGCCCTGCGGAACGTCTCGGTCATGCGATCGTCCGCGGGCCGCAGCCGGTGGTGTTCGGTGATCAGCATTCGCGCTTGGTGCACATTGTTGATCCCGAATTCGTCGGCATGCAATGACGCGAGGTCGGCTGACGCGCCGAGGTAGTCGAAGGTGCCGGCGGTCCAGATGCCGAGATCGTGTGTGGCCCATGCAAGCGCGGCGAAATCTGGGATCTGGGCGCCGAGTAGCAACTGGTGGTAGGTGATGCAGCGATAGACGTGGTTGCGGTAGGTCAGCATCTGCTGCCCGAGCTCATCGCGATACCGGTCCAGCACGGCCTCGACGATCGGATGCTCGGTAACGGCTTCCACCTGTTGACCGCTCATCGGCTTGTCCGGACTGCTTGGGCCACAGCCTCTGGGGCTTCAGACTGAGGGTAGTGACCGACGCCTGCGAGCTCCGTCACCGTAGCGTGCGGCAGCACCTTGACGGCCTCTCTCAGCACATGGCGACCCGACACTGGGTCCTCAAGTCCCCACACGAGATGCAGCGGGCCGTTCCAATTGACTAACGCCGCTTCCCAGCGACGATGGTGGGTCTTCCGCTCAGCGTTGTACTTGATCAGCAAGTGCGAAAGCTTGTGCCCGTTTTCTCGCGACATGCCCAGCCAAAGATCGTCGAACTCGATGTCGGTGAGGCTTGATCCACAGACGGCGTCGAGTGCAGAGCGGACTCGCGCAGCGCTGACACGGCTGGCCAGCAGCTTGCCGACGAACGGCCGAATCAGCAACTGCTGGAGGCGAGTTGGGCGATACGCGCTGTAGACGATGCCGGAGTTCAACACGATGAGACTACTGATCGTGAAACCAAGCGACCCACGGTTGGCTCGATCCAACAGCTCCTGGCCGACGATTACCCCGTAATCATGGATTACCAACCGCACCGATTCGACGTCGAGGTGCGCGACGAGATCCTCGACCACATCGGCTGATTCGGGCACGGAGTAGTCGTAAGGGTTGGGCTTGTCCGACGCCCCGTAGCCCAGGAAATCCAGCGTGATCACGTCATGGTCTCGAGCAAGGTCGGTGGCCACTTTTGCGTAGTCATAGGACCACGTCGGGAATCCGTGCAGCATGAGCACCGTTGGCCCGACCCCGCGCCGCCGGAACGCAATGCGATGCCCTCGCCGACTGGTGAAGTGGTCGTTCTCGGCGATCCATTCCGCAGCCCGGGGCACACCGCCACGCCCGTTCATCGTTTCCTGACTGCCACTGGGTTCACCACTTTCTGGTGCAGATCCTTAATCGAATGCAATAGTGTCATCCGGCGGCGTGATCTCATCGGCGTTTGTCCCACCTTAGTCACGGCACGCCACCGTTGCCGATGTCAAAGTCTCATACTTCACGTTATGTATGGCTTTGATGTCGTGTACGGGTACAAGCCGTAGATGGCTTTACCGCAACAGAAGTCCAGCACTGCCAGCTGCTCGATTGCGCCGTGGAGTAACGCCTGCATCCTATGCGGGATATATTTTCTGTCATGGCAAAATCCCCGGTTATCGATACCGCGAAGACCATCGCCGACATGATCGACACCGGGACGGACTTAACCTGGCGCTATCTGCTGCATAATCGTAAAGATCTGAGCGCAAGCGCGACGCTCGTTCTGAACAGGGTCAACCAGGAAGGCCCGATGCGGCTGACGGCATTGGCGGCAGCCGAGGACACCAGCCAGCCGGCTATGACGCAGTTGGTCCAGCGAATGGAACGTCAAGGCCTGCTCGAGCGATTGAGTGACCCCGAAGACGGTCGGGCCGCTTTGGTGGCGATCAGCGCGGCGGGCCGAGAGCTCTGGGAGCGGCGCACGGACGGTCGCCGGGAGCGCCTGGCGAACTTGTTGGCCGGGTTGCCGTCTGAAGATGCGCTGACGTTGTTGCTCGCTGCGCATGTTGCGATTCCGATCCTGCGACAACTTCTGACCATTGCGGCTTCTGAAGCGGCGTCGGCCCAGTCTCCAGAGTAGTGCGAAGCCGCGTGGACACTACATGCTGTCTATTATGTAAATATCAATCTAAGGTCTCGTACAGCCTCCAAGCCAGGGTTTGATCAGGGATTTCTCTCTGCGAGGTTGACCTCCTGCATGCTCCACATGATATAAATATGGGTGTCGCACGAATGCCGCAGCGGCCCACGTTCATCCGGAGAGCCGACTGTCGACGATGCGGCTGGACCGCCGCTTGGAGGTCACGGGCAGCCATTCAGTGAGTTAGCGTGGAAACTAAGTTCGGGGCGAAGCGAAGGAGCGGAGTAATTGGAATCGGCTTTGTTTGGTTTTGTGACGATCGTCGCGCTTGCGCTGGCCTTGGTGTTCGCTGTCTTTGCTGGTGTATACGTGAGGCGGCTCGAGGCTCGGACCTTTAATCCGATAGGCGACGAGATAGGCAGTGCCAGAACAGTTACGCGCAAAGTGCGCAAGGGCGAACCCATGTCGCCCGATGAGTTGGACTATGCGAAGCAAATCATCAATGCTCGTAGCTCCGTGATCACGTTCTGCATCCCCGCCACTCTGTTCAGCCTGGGACTCTTTTATGTGTTCGGGAGTCTTTACCACTTGCATGGAGCAACGCCATCCGAACGGACATTTCTCGGAGTGTTCCCCATGTTGGCCGCCACGAACTTCACGACTCAGATTCTCCGCAGCATAAGGTTGAAAAGGCGTCTCCGGAATATTTCATGAAGCAAATCAAGGCACGTGGTGCTGCCGTTTCGGTGATTTCCGGTGCGTTGGACGTTGATTCTTACGCACTACCGACTGGACCAACAGGTGATAACGCCGCCCCTTGCTCGCGTTCCTGCGGAGGCTGGTAATGTCATATCGGCCCTATCTCAACCTAGTTGATATATGGCGGAGGTAGGCGAAGCGAGAACACGAGGTCGGGGAGCGGATTCCGAAAGGTGATGGAGTGAGCCCTCGTTCAGCCGGCAGGACTGTCTTGGCGCGAGTCTGGATGCCTTTAGTTGCTGTCGTTGCGGTCGGCGTGGGTGCGGTGGCCATGTGGAAGGTGCACCAGTTTTCCGAGCCGCCTCCTGTCGTCACCGTCAATGAGCCGGCAGCACCGCCGGAGTTCAGTATCAAACGGCTCGAGTATGAGTTGTTCGGCTCCGTCGGGCAAGGGGGGATGCTCGTCTGGGTGGACATCGACGGGCATCCGCATCAGGTTAATCTCACGACCTTGCCGTGGTCGCACACGGAGTCGACCACGCTCACCGTGGTGTCCGGCAGCATCTCGGCGCAGGTTCATGGTGGTCAAGTCGGCTGCCGGTTGCGGGTGAATGGCGTTGTCCGCGCTGAACAGTCCGACACCCATCAGGATGCACACGTCTTTTGCCTGGTGAAATCCGCATGAGCGAGCATCGGGTGGAGCCTCCGGCGAAACGCCCCTTCGTGCCCAGAATGGTTCGCGCCTTCGCGATACCGATCATCGCCTTTTGGGGCCTTCTCGCCGTGTCGACGAACACCTTCATGCCCCAGGTAGAGAGGGTCGCAGAAGAGCTCGCGGGGCCGGTGGTCCCACACTACGCACCGTCGCAGCGGGCGTTGCTGGCCATCGGTGCGAAGTTCCAGGAGTCCAATTCGACCAGCTTGGCCATGGTCGTGCTGGAAGCCAACCGGCCACTGGGCGACGTGGACCATCAGTACTACGACGATTTGATGCGCCGGCTGCTGCAAGACACCAAGCATGTGCAGTCCGCCATAGACCTGTGGGGGAAGCCGATCACCGCGGCGGGGGCGCAGAGCCTCGACGGCAAGTCCTCGTACGTGCTGTTGCGTCTCGCGGGCGATATCGGCCAAATGCAAGCGAACGAATCCGTTGCTGCCGTTCGGGATATCGTCGCCAAGGACACGCCGCCACCCGGGCTCAAGGTCTACGTCAGCGGCGCGGCGCCGCTCGCCAAGGACACGGTGGCTATTGCGAATGCAAGCTTGAACGACATCACGATCGTGACGATCTTCCTCATCATCGGGATGTTGCTGCTGGTGTACCGCTCCCCCGTCACCCTGTTTGTGCCCCTGGCCGGAGTTCTGTTCGAGCTGCTGGTCGCGAAGGGGGTTATCGCAACCCTCGGGCATCTCGGGTACATCGAGCTCTCGTCATTCGCCGTGAACATCGTCGTCGCGCTGACCCTGGGAGCGGGAACGGATTACGGCATCTTCTTGATAGGCCGCTATCACGAGGCGCGACACGACGGCGAAGACAGGGAGGAGGCGTTTTACACCGCATATAAGAGTGTCACGCCGGTCATCCTTGGCTCGGGGCTGACGATCGCGGGGGCGTGTTACTGCTTGACTTTCGCGCGACTCAACTACTTCCACACCATGGGGCCGGCCGTCGCTATCGCCATGCTGTTCACGATCACGGCAGCGCTGACGCTCGGCCCGGCCTTCTTGACCGTGGGCAGCCTCTTTGGGCTCTTCGACCCAAAAAGCAAGGCCAAGGCACATCTATATCGGCGGATCGGGACGAGCGTGGTCCGGTGGCCGGTGCCGATCCTCTTCGCCAGCGCCGCTGCCGTCATGCTCGGGGCGATCTTCGTGCCGACGTACCGGCAGAACTACGACGACCGTGAGTACCAGCCGCGGAGCAGCTCCGCCAATCAGGGTTTCCAGGCGGCCGATCGGCACTTCCCGAAAAGCAAGCTGTTCTCCGAGATGCTGATGATCGAATCGGATCATGACATGCGAAACTCGGCTGACTTCATCTCATTGGACCGCGCGGCCAAGGCCCTCGAGCGCCTTCCCGGCGTCGCGATGGTGCAAAGCATCACCAGGCCCATGGGCCGAGCTTTGGAACATGCCACAATTCCCTACTTGTTCACCACACAAGGCAGCGGGAACGGTCAACAACTCCCGTTCAATGTCCAACAAAACGCTAATACCATCCAGCAGGCACAGATCACCACCCACACCGTCGCCGTCTTGCGGAAAGAGATCGTCTTCTTCCAGAAGGTGTCCGATGAGCTGCATCAGACGTCACTCACCATCCAGGATCTGCAAAGGGTCAGCGAAGACATACGGGACGACGTATCAAATCTTGACGACTTCTTCCGTCCGATCAAAAGCTATTTCTTTTGGGAGAAGCACTGTTTCGACATACCGATCTGCTGGACGTTCAGATCGGTATTCGACACGATCGACCAGATCGACCACTTGGCCGAAGACATCAACTTCGCCAGAATCTCCATCGAGGAGATAGACAAGACCTTTCCGCAAATCATCACGCAGCTGAAACTCACCGCCGACGACTCGGAGTCTTTGGCGTCCCTTTTAACCAACACCTACGGTTCCTCGTCTCTGCAGTCCACACAGACCGACCAGACATTCTTCGACCAGGTCAATGTGGGGCTTGACTTCGACCAGTCCCGCAGCGATGACTTCTTCTATATCCCGCACGAGGGTTTCGACAACGAAGACGTCAAGACGGGCATGAAGCTCCTGATGTCGCCGGACGGCAAGGCTGCTCGGTTGATTATCACCCACACGGGCGACGCCAATGGCCCGGAAGGCGTGCAGCATGTCGAACAGTTCCCCACAGCTATAACCGGGGCGCTCAAAGAGACCTCGCTGGCTGGCGCGAGAGTTTATATCGGCGGTTCGGGATCAACCAACAAGGACATCAAGGAATACGCCATGTCCGATCTGCTTATCGTGGCGATCGCTGCCTTCGTGCTGATCTTCTTGATCATGTTGTTCCTGACGAGAAGTCTGATGGCCGCCTTGGTCATCCCCACCACCGTGGCTTTCTCGTACGCCGGAGCGTTCGGGCTCTCCATACTCGTCTGGCAGCACCTCATCGGCCTGCCCCTGTACTGGTTGATATTGCCGCTGACGTTCATCATCCTGGTGGCGGTGGGTTCCGACTACAACCTCCTGTTGATCCTCCGTGTCAAAGAGGAGGTTCACGCCGGAATTCACACCGGCCTGATCCGCGCGCTCGGGAGCACGGGTGGCGTGGTGACGTCGGCGGGTTTGGTGTTCGCGTTCACCATGCTGGCGATGCTTTCCAGCGACCTGCGAACCATCGGTCAGGTGGGCTCCACCGTATGCATCGGCCTGCTGCTTGACACGTTGATCGTGCGTTCGTTCGTCGTGCCGTGCATCATCAGAATCCTTGGGCCGTGGTTCTGGTGGCCAACGCTGGTGCGCGCGCGTCCACTACCGCAGCGATAAGCGCGCCGGGCAACGGTCAGTCGAGCCGGGACGCCTGATAGTAGACGATGCTCCAGCCGTCCTGGTCGTGCTTGATCACCACACCGATGAACACGCTGACTGTGGGCCGGTCTGGATATGCGAAGTCGGCGTGCACATAGCCCAGCACCTGATCGGGGGCCAGCGGGCGGGTCTGAATGATCTGATAGTCGACCGTCATGCCCGGCGGTTGGCTCGCGTAATAGTCGATGACTCCTTGGCGGCCAACGCTATAGGGGCGCAGACCCTGGAAGATCGCGTCCTCGGTGAATACCTCGGCGACCCGTTCGGGCTGCTGCGCGTCGATTGCCGCCTTCCAGCGGTCCAGGGCATCAGGTACGGCGTCAGTGTCCGGCACTTTGACCACCGTCCACGTGCAAGATCTCGCCCGTGACGAAGTTCGCGCTCTCCCCAGATACAGCACGGCCTCGACGACATCGTCGATCTCGCCCATGCGCCCCAGTGGATGCATGCTCGCCAATGATTCCTCGGTCGCTGCGTCGTGCATGGGGGTGCGAATGTCACCCAAAGCGACGGCGTTGCACCGGATGCCGTGCTTCGCGTATTCGATGGCCAGTTCTTTGGTCACTGCGTTCAAACCGCCTTTCGTCAGCGATGCCAATGCGGATGGAACCGCGGAGTTTGCGTTGTCGACCAGGCTGGTGGACACGTTGACCAGGTGGCCGCCTTCCCCGCCGGTGAGCATTGCGGACACCGCCGCACGGGAAAGCTCAAAGAAGCCCACGGAGATTCACTCCGGTGATCGCGTCATAGTCATCGTCGGTGTACTCGGTGAACGGCTTGGCAATGAAGATGCCGGCATTGTTGACAACCATGTGAATCCGTCCGAACCGCTTCAGCGCGGCATCAACGATGCGCTGGCCGACGCCACGCTGCGCGATATCGCCGGGAACCGTGAGCACCATGGCGTCGTCACTTGGGGTAATGGTCCGCGAGTTGGCGACGACGGCGTCGCCGAGCCTGCGGTAGCCGGTGACCAGGCCCGCGCCGATGCCCTGGCAGGCGCCGGTGATGACGACAACGGGTTGAGCGCTCATCGTTCGATCCAAGCACTACCCCTCCTCCGCCGGGACCCGTCGTGACTGAACCACCGTTCCCAGATCAGGGGAGCCACGGGATTGGGGTAGCGTTTCAGCGAGTCTTCGGTAGTTCGACGGTGGAGCGAAGGAGCGGAGTAGTGCATTCGGCTTTACTTGGCCTACTGACCATAGCCACTCTTGCGCTGGCGTTGGTGTTCGCAGCCTTTGCTGCGGTACACGTGAAGCGGCTGGGATACCGAACGCCGGCTCCGATGAGCGAAGAAATTTGGAGCGCCAATGCGGTTCTAAAGAAAGTACGCAAACGCGAACCCATGTCGAAGGATGAGCTGGATTATGCGAAGCAAATCGTTGCCGACCGTAGCTCCCCGATGGCATTCTGCATCCCCGGCACTTTGTTCATGCTGGGCTGCTTTTACGTATTTGGCAGTCTTTACTACGACTACTTGCATGGAGTTACGCCCTCCGAGCGGACATTCCTCGGGCTGATCCCCATGTTGACCTCCACAAACCTCGCCATTCGGCTCCTCCGCAGCGCAAGGTTGAAATGGCGACTACGGACAATGGCTTGAAGCAACACAAGGCATGTGGTGTGGCCGTTTCGTTGATTTCCGGTGAGTTGGACGTTGGTTCGTACGTGCTGCCGACAGCATCAGCAGGTGATAACGTCTCACACCGCTTGCTTCCGTTCCGGCCGAGGCTGGTAGTGTCATAGCGGTCCTATCTCAACCTAGTTGATATATGACCAAGGGGTGTGGCCCTGGCACCGGGGTCAGGGACGAAGCGAGAACACGAGGTCGGAGACCGGATTCCGAAAGGTGATGGAGTGAGCCCTCGTTCACGCGGCAGGACTGTCTTGGCGCGAGTCTGGAAGCCGTTGGTTGCCGTCGTTGCGCTCTCTTTGGGTGCGGTATTGATGTGGAAGGTGCACGAATTCTCCGCTCCGCCGCCGGTCACTACCGTCCTTGGCCCGCAAGCAGTTCCGGAGTTCAGTCCCAAACAGGTCGTGTATGAGTTGTCCGGCTCCATCGGGACGGGGGGGATGCTCGTCTGGGCGGACGTCGACGGGCATCCGCATCGGGTTGATCTCACGACGTTGCCGTGGTCGCACACGGAGACGACCACGCT
>Ga0209139_10000524_pt1 | contig 13378 bp, 14 predicted proteins | sample BogFormECP14_OM3_FD_188246 | JGI IMG/M metagenome (GOLD analysis project Ga0209139, IMG submission 188246) | Bog forest soil microbial communities from Calvert Island, British Columbia, Canada - ECP14_OM3 (SPAdes) (version 2) | ecosystem: Environmental > Aquatic > Freshwater > Wetlands > Bog ...
GAGATTGATTCGTATTCGGCGTTTCAGGAGAATGACCGCGCTACGAAGACCGGACTTGCCGGGTACCTGCGCGAATTGGGCATTGAGCGCGTGTTTCTGACCGGGCTGGCTTATGACTACTGCGTGCGGTATTCGGCTGTGGATGCGCGTGCGGCGGGATTTGAATCCGTGGTGATTGAGGATGCCTGCCGCGCGATTGGGCTGGGGGGATCGGTGGAGGCGACACGAAGTGAATTTGTGAGCTGCGGGGTGGAACAGGTTGGTTCTGAAGAGATTCTGGTTTAATCGTGCGATAGTACCGAGGTTGACACTCCACAATTTGGAGTGAGATGCTCAAGAGTTTTGAATCAAGGGGTGTTTCTGCATGAACCCAGTTGCTACGCAATTGCACGTCGCCGAATCCTTTCTCATCCAGCAAGACTGGGATGCTTACACGCCGGAACAGCATGCGGTGTGGGCGGAGCTGGTGAGCCGGCGGATGCCGCAGCTTGCAGAGCATGCCTGCGATGAGTATCTCGACGGATTTCATCAGATCGGGCTGCGCGAGGATTCGATTCCCAATCTGGCTGAGGTAAACAAGCGGCTTGGTCCGCGTACCGGCTGGAATGCGACGCCTGTGAGCGGGTTTCTGCCGCCGGATGCTTTTTTTGAGATGCTGGCGGCGCGGCAGTTTCCAACGACGACCTGGCTTCGCAAGCGCGAGTCGCTGGAATACACGCCGGAGCCGGACATTTTTCATGACGTCTTTGGGCATGTGCCGATGCATGCGCATCCTGTGTTTGCCGATTTTCTGCAGCAGTACGGGCGTGTATGCGCTGGGCTGATGCATGACAAGGACAAGCTTGAACGCATGGGGCGACTCTTCTGGTTCACGGTTGAGTTTGGAGTGATCCGGCAGAAGGGGACGATCAAGCTTTACGGCAGCGGGCTGATTTCGTCGCATGGCGAATCGACGCATGTGATCAACAGGACTTCGGAAGGCGGCCCGGAGATTCGCGATTTCGATCTCGATGCAGTGCTGAACCAGGAGTTTCTGGTGTCGGAGATGCAAAAGGTGCTGTACGCGGTTGAGTCCTTCGATCAGATTTACGAAGCTGCGAAGGAAGCGGAGCATCGGCTGGCTTAACAGCTATCCAAATGACTCTTCGGTGAATCTATGAAGTATGGTGAGCGCGCGGAAGAGTCGATGGCAGGTTGTTTTGCGGCAAGTGACCGGCTATGCATGTCTGGTGGCTGGCGTTGCGGGCTGTATCCTGCCGATCATTCCGGGGATTCCGCTTTTGTTTGTTGGGCTGGGACTGCTTGCGGTCGATAATCCGTGGGCTGCACGGCTGCGCGACCGGCTCAAGGATTATGTTGCGAGACGTTTTAACTCGCGGCGTGGCAGGGATCCGAAGTCGCCGGTCGGCAAAGTTAGATCAGAGGACTCTGCTGCCTGAGTTGAACTAGGCCCTAAGGTACGACAGTACCCAAGCCAGCTGCGGCATGCGCAAGTTTTCGCGGGATTGTCACATATCTGTTGCATACTGTGGATTGGAGGGCTTCTTGCCGCGCATCCATTTTCAGCAGCAGCTAGCCGAACTCAAGGACAAGATTCTGGGGATGGCCGCGCTTTCTCAGCAGGCCCTCGATGCGTGTGTCGATGCCTATTTGCAGCGGGACGCGGGCTTGTGCCAGTTTGTGCGCGAGAACGAGAATGCGATCAACTCCGCGCAGCGTGAGCTGGATGAAATGGCTTATGACCTGCTCGCCAAAGAGCAACCCATGGCGATCGACCTGCGATTTATTCTGGCCGTTATCAAGATCAATGGCGATCTGGAGCGGATTGGCGATCAGTCGATGAGCATTGCGAACAGGACGTTGGATCTGCTGGAATGTGACCCGATTGACCTGCCGATTGATATCGGTGAAATGCGCGATTGCGCGGCGCGCATGATCCGTACGGCGCTGCAATCGTTACTGGATGCCGATGCGCAGATCGCGGAATCGGTTCTCGCGATGGACGACGAGATTGACCGGATGAACCGGATCGCGCATGAAGATCTGACAAAATTCATTCAGGGCAATTCCGAGCGCAGCCAGCAGGCTCTGCAGGCGATCATCATTTCGCGAAATCTTGAGCGCATCGCTGACCACGCGACGAATATCGCCATGGATGTGATCTTCTGGGTGCGCGGCGCTGATGTGCGTCACCAACTGAGCGCGGCTGTCGATTAGCTTCCCGGGTTCGGCCAGGACTCGTTTTTACCCGTCTGAAGGCCCCTCAACACAATGAAAAAAACCTCGATCATTCTGTTATTGCGCTGGAGCATGTTATGGGCATGGCGCACTCGTCCGAGCGCCTTGGCAGGCCGCACTCCAACTGGCTCTCCGTACCGTAAAGATCTGAAAAACCACCGATAAATCGTCGATTACCCCATGTCCAATTTATTTCCCAAGCAAAAAAGTGACAATGCCGTTACATTTCTAAGACGGGGTCAAATTGGTTATCGAATACTCTGAAGGGTGGGATCCAGCATGAGAATCGCTGCAACTGCGACGGCTTATCCGCCGTATTATTTCTCGCAGCAGGAAATCGTTGAGGCCATTAAGGAATACTGGGGGGAGAGTTTTGACAAGTCCAGTCTGCTGGAGAGACTTCACTCTCGGACAGGCGTGGACAGTCGGTATTTTTCGCGACCACTGAATGAATATCGCGGGCTCGATACCTGGGGCAAGGCGAACGATGTCTGGATTGAAGTGTCGGAGGAGTTGGGCGAAAAGGCGATCGACTGCGCCTTGAAATTTGCCGGGTTCTCTCGTGATCGCATCAACGCGATCTTTTTTGTTTCGGTCACGGGTGTTTGCAGCCCATCCATCGATGCGCGTCTGGTCAACCGCATGGGACTTTCGCGGAATATCAAACGCAATCCGATCTTTGGATTGGGCTGCGTTGCGGGCGCGGCTGGACTGGCGCGCGCGGCGGACTACGTGCGCGCATATCCGGATCAGGTTGCGGTGCTATTGTCGGTTGAGCTTTGTTCGCTGACCTGGCAAAGGGACGATCTCTCTGTAGCCAACCTTATCTCTTCGGGGTTGTTTGGCGATGGCGCTGCCGCCGTTCTGGTTGCGGGCGACAATGTCCCTTCGAACGGACCGCGCATTGTGGCGAGTCATCAGGTTTTCTATCCGAATACGCACGATGTGATGGGTTGGAAGATCTCGGAGAAGGGCTTCAACATCGTCCTGTCGCCGGATGTGCCGGCGGTCGTGCGCGAGAATCTTGGCCGCGACGTCGATGGATTTCTGGAGCAACATGGATTAACGCGGGCCGATATCGGCTCGTGGATTATGCATACGGGCGGTCCGAAGGTTCTGGAGGCAACCGCGGACGCGCTCAACTTAAGAAACGGCCAACTGGATGCTTCGTGGGAAGCGCTGCGCCGTGTCGGTAACTTGTCGTCCGCCTCGGTCCTGATCGTGCTGGACGAGGTGATGAAACATCGGCGTCCAGCGCCGGGGACGCGCAGCATCCTGGCAGCCATGGGTCCGGGCTTTTGCGCGGAAATCCTGTTGCTGGAGTGGTAGCTGCCCTTTGACCCAAAATTCGTGTGATGTCCTGATTGTCGGTGGCGGCCCAGCCGGGTTAGCTGCCGCAATCGCATTACGAATGAGGGGTGCTGATGTACTGGTGGCGGATGCGCTGAAGCCGCCAATCGATAAAGCCTGCGGAGAGGGCCTGATGCCGGATGCGCGCAGCGATCTGGCTGCGCTGGGCGTGCATTGCGAACCCGGTGAGGGGGCGCCGTTCCGCGGGATTCGGTTTATAGACTGGACGGACAGGGAGCCGGTTTCTGCGTCTGCTGATTTTGCGAGCGGAGCGGGAATCGGGATGCGTAGAACCGCGCTCCACGCGCGGCTGGTGGAACGCGCTCTCGAAGCCGGTGTTCGGCTGCGTTGGAATACGCATGTTGCGCTTGGCAGCAGCGTCTCGCTGGACCGCGAGGCGTGCAGATACGGCTTCCTTGTGGGTGCGGATGGGCAATCGTCGCGAGTGCGAAGGTGGGCTGGTCTCGACGCGTGCAGGCTGATTTCCAGGCGATTCGGCTTTCGCAGGCATTATCGAATGGCTGCGATGAGCGATTTCGTTGAAGTTCACTGGTGCGCTCCTGGACAGGTCTACATTACTCCCGTTGCACCGGATGAGATTTGCGTTGCTGTGGTGACGCGGCATAGTGCGACGCGTATGCAGGAGATCATCGATACGATTCCGCCGCTGCGCGAAAGGCTACCAGCGAAAGAGGCAGTTACAGGTGAACGTGGCGCGTTGACAACGACTCGACGGCTGAGACGTGTCGTGAAGGGCAATGTTGCGCTTATCGGCGATGCTTCGGGATCGGTCGATGCAGTTACCGGCGAGGGCCTTGCGATCGGTTTCCGCCAGGCAGCTTTGCTCAGCCGTTCGCTGGCGAATGGCTCGTTGGATCTCTACGCCGTGGAACATGATAATACTCTGCGAATGCCGCGGCGAATGGCGCGTGGCTTGTTGATGGCGGACAAGCATGCATCCATGCGAAAAGGAGCTATGCAAGTGTTGGCTCGGTCGCCGGAGTTGTTTCACGGTCTGTTGCAGGTGCACATGGGCGAGCTGAGTCTGCCGCATCTGCTGCTTCATAGCGCTGGCATCGTGAGGGGTCTCGCGTTCGCGGGCATTTCCGCATCTGGGAGAACATCCACGTGAATTCTGTACCTCGCAAGCACCGTCTTCTCGCCGCCATCGTGCTGTGCTTCGCGCAGATGGCGTGGGCGCAATCGACAACGCCGAAAGTCACTGTGCATCTTGATCCTCAGAAAACGGAAATCCATTGGACGCTGGGAACTACGCTGCACACGGTGCATGGCACATTTCGACTGAAGGGCGGGTTGATGACGTTCAATCCGGCGACCGGTGCAGCGGAGGGAGAGTTTCTTGTCGATGTGACTACGGGCGAGAGCGGCAACAATTCTCGCGACGGAAAGATGCAGAGTGAAGTGCTCGAAAGCAGTAAGTATCCGCAGGCGTTCTTCCATCCGGTGAAGGTGACTGGAGAGCTAAAGCCGGGCAGCTCCCAAAATGTGACCGTAGATGGCACATTTAACATCCACGGCGCTGATCACCCGCTCACGTTGCAGATGACAGTGCAATTGACTGGAACGGATGCGACGGCAACGACGCACTTCACCATCCCTTATCTTGCGTGGGGGATGAAAGATGAAAGCACTTTTCTTCTGAAAGTGGACAAGGAAGTGACGGTGGACATCACGGCGCGGGGAACTGTAGACGGGCTATCCCCGGGGAAATAAGTAAGGAGCAGGAGCACCTGGGAAGGGTTAGGCGCTCCTGCCGAACGAAAGAACTCCTTACTTGAACTGGCTAATTGCGTCCCAAACGTAAATGCCGATAATGGTTGCGGACAGAACACATGTTGCGCCCGTCATGATGCGAACGAGCGGCTGGATTTTGTTCACTTTCTGCACAATCTGGGTTTGCTCTTGCTGCTGGTGGCTTGCTGCCGGATCGAGGAAGAGCTGGTCTTCCTCATAGCGGGTGATGGTGCCACGGTAAGCAAGAAGTGCCAGAAGCGCGACTAAGACTACGGCCCATACGATCCATAGAATAAGCATGATACTCATGCACCTCAGGATTCGAATTGGAGCCGGTCCCAGGTACGAGCGGGTCCGAAACTTTCCCGGGCTCGGGGTAGGTGGGGCCGCTTCGATTAAATGATAGTCCTGTTGCAGCAGCATTGAACAGTGCTCCCCCTCACTGTGAAACTAACTTGGCAACCTCTTGGCGGTTAAATGACTCCATCCTTGTGTCCAGATACGTGTGGAGGCAGGAATGAAAGTCGATAGAAGAAGAAATTCCGACAGTCTTGTGATTCGTTTTGTTGCGGTTATGGGGATGTTTGCGGCGCTTTTGTGGCTTGCGGCCTGCAACCAGCAGCCTTCCGATGAGCAATTGAAACAACAGGCAGCGCAGACGACGCAGCAAGTGAAGGCGGGCGCGCAGCAGGCGGCGGCCGATGCTAAAGTGGCCGCTGCCAACGCAGAACGCAAGGTGAATGACATTGCCGCCGGAGTGAAAGAGGGAATGAAGGCCGACGGTAAACCCGTTGCGGGTGTGGTCGATATCAATTCGGCAACCGAAGAACAACTTGCTGATTTACCGGGAATTACAGGCACACGAGCGCAGAGGATCATTCGTGGCCGGCCCTATGGGAATCCGCATGACCTGGTGAGCAAGGGAATCCTGACGAGCGAACAGTATGGGCGAATCTCAGGGCAGGTTACGGCCAATTAACCCTTTACATATCAATCACCAGCAGCGTGAATCCATTGCCGGGCGTCGTCATCCAATAAGAAAGAAGTGTTGTGTGCGCGGTTTTTGGGCGGTACACTCATAGTTGAGTTCATTTGAGGGAGAAATACATGGCAACCACAACCGTTATGCCGGCTGAGACCACGGAAGTCAGGAAGGCGCCGTTATCGCTGTCGGATACAGCAGTTGGCAAAGTTCGCGAAATCATGGCGACGCAGGACCCCCTTCCGGCAGGATTGCGCATTGGCGTAGTAGGCGGCGGCTGTTCGGGTTTCCAGTATTCCATGTCCTTTGAGAACCAGTCGGGAATGATGGACAAGGTCTTCACCTTCGACGGTCTCAAGGTTTTCGTCGATGCGACATCGCTGATGTACCTGAGCGGTTGCGTAGTGGATTATGTCGAAACGCTTGAGGCGGCAGGCTTCAAGTTTGAGAATCCGAACACGAAGAGCACCTGCGGTTGCGGATCTTCGTTTAGCGTCTAAGCTTTCTTCTAATGGGAAGCAAAATGGCCTCGCAATGCGAGGCCATTTTCATTGCGGTGATGTTGGCGGATTACTGACCGGAGCCGGCGAAGGGCTGGAGCCGAAGGGGCTTGTCGGTGAGCTTGGATTAGTCGAGCCGGGGAAGCCGCTGGATGGTGTTCCCGTTGTGCCGCTGGTGCCTGGACCATTCAGGCCGCCACCCGCTCCCGCTCCCGCGCCTCCTGCGAGGCTGACGGAACTCATCAGGTCTTCCACTGGATCGTAGACAAATTCCCACTCGTTGTAGTGCTTCTGCTGCTTGTATTCCTTGATGGAAGCCTTGGTGTTTTTGCTGACGACCCCTACCATCGGAGCGCCGCCCAAAGTCTGGCCGCTGCTGCCGAAGGCGCTGCTTCCAGTGCTGCTGCCGAACGGACTTGTAGAGCCGCCGCTGGTGGTTGTGCCCGAAGTGCCCGAGGTTCCGGATGAGTCGGTACCGGTGCTGGTTGGAGAGGACGAAGTAATGCTTCCCGTCGATGGTGTGGTTCCACCAAAAGACGATGTGTTGCCCAGAGGATTCGATGTCAGGCCTGGAGTGCCGCCGAGAACGTTCCCTCCCGCGGTTGTCGAGAGGCCGCCATTCTGAATGGGCTGGCCGAAGAGGCCCATCGCTTTTACGTGCGCCTCACCGAAATGGATGATCTTCCAGTCGTCCTTGCCGGTCATGGGATCGACGTAGCGCTTGCGCAGAAAGCGTATGTTGTTGGTCTTCTCCAATTGGTCGATCGAGGAAGGGTAGCGTCCGAACTTTTTGTAATAGAGCTTGACGGCGCGCGTGTACTGCTTACCCCGGTGGATGAGCTCGTCTTCGCGGTCGCGTTGAATGTCTGCCGAGATGCGCGGGGCAGCGACGGCTAGGGCAATCAGAAGCAGCACCACCATGAACAGCACGGCGAGCAGGATGTAGCCGGCTTCGGATTGGCGGCTGGGGCGCTGCATATGCATCAATTCTGCACCAGCGGCAGGGGTTGGGCGTTCTTGTACGGAAGGTCTTCGACCTGCACGGATAAGGGCGCGATCTTCAGGACTTTGTAGCGGTGATCGACCACGTCTCCCTCGGATGCGATAAAGACGTCCTCGCCATGAAGCAGGAATGCTTTACGTGTGCCGTCTTTGCGGGCTTCGTAGCCGAAAAACTTGAGGTCGATGGGCGGGGGGGGCGGAGGGCCTTGCGGAACCTCTGCGACCGGTGTGCTGGGACGAACCGGAGCCTTTACCTGTTCGATCTCTACGGGAGCGGACGATTGCGAGAAAATGTTGCGGCCGCGACCTGAGTATTCGAGCGACTCCGCTTGCGCCATCCATTCCGGATGCAGGGTTGGATCGAGGCTGGCGGCGACGCCTGGGATTCTGGCTGCAGCGTGTTCGCTTGCTGCCGGCGTGGTGCTTGCAGGGCGGCTTGTTGGCTGGACCGCAGCGGTCTGCGCGTGTGGAGGCGGTGGCGCTGGAGACGAGCTGCCGCCAAAATAGCTCATCAGCACGTTTACCATAAGCCCGATCACGACTACGCCGAGCACGCCGACGATGATGACTTTCTTCCTGTCCTCGGCGCCGATCTTCAATGCCATTACCGGGCCTCCTGAGGAATTGCAGTCTGCGGATGTAAGGACGCCTGATCGTTTCCTGCGGCACCTTCTTCACCGCTTGCGGGCGGCAGATCGCTGCTCGATCGCAGATATGTGGTCATGCGCAGTCGCAGGTTGACGAGGCCGCCCTGCTGTCCGCTGAGCGTGAGCGCGTTGATGGTAAAGAAGACATGCTCCTTGTCGCGCTCGATGTCGTTGATGAAGTGCATCAGCGCGGAGTATTCGCCGCTCAGGCTGGCGTCGATGCGCACCTCGGTCAAGCCATTGATGGCCGGCGTGGGCGTGTATTGGGCGCGGGTGAGGCGGACGTTGTCTTTACTGGTGAGAGCACCCAGTTGTCCAGCCATCGTTGAATAGTTTGCCGCGATACGCTTTTCGTAAAACGCGTCGGCGTCTTTGTGGGCCACGTCGACCTTCTGCGGAAGCCCTTGCAGTCGGGACATCTGCGTTTGCAACTGCACGTACGTCATGCGCTCGGATTCATAGTCTGCAGACTGGTCGGAACTGGCCGCATGCCATGCGATGACGAGGCGAGTGAACAAGAAGAGGTTCAGTCCTAACAGCACCACTACCCCAGCGAAGTGAAGGTTGAGCAGCGTGAAGAGCTTACGCAGATTATTCATTGCGCACCTCTTTTCGCTTTTGTTCCGGTTCTTTGTCCTGCTTGTCAGTGTGTGCTTCGTCGAGAGGCAGCGGGCGGTAGTCGGCGAGGATGTCGAAGTTTACGTCGGTGGGCGCGTTGACCGGCGTTGCCTGCTGAGTACCGTTATTTGCGGTGGCCAGCGCTTCTCCTGCTAACCGCGGAGAGGCAAAGTGCTTCGAGCCCTCGAGATTCTTGACCAGTTCGATGGCGCGTTCGCGCGCGCCGCTCACACGCATGCGTATCGTCACATGGCCGTCGGGCGTGACCTGCGGATCGATGCTGAGGACCTGCACGCCCGCGGGCAGAACAGTTTCGAGGTCGGTCATCGTGGCCGTCCACGAGAAGGCCTTACGGCGGAAGAGATCATTCAGAAAATCCGATTGCGTGAGCACGGCGGCGTTCTGCGGCTGGCGCATCAGCGCCTGGTAGCTCTGCTGCTGACGCTGCATCTGCTGCACGCTGGCCTGCATTTGCCGCACGCGCGCGGTAGCGACGTCAGCCTTTTTCTGTTCGATACGCGCCAGATACCATAGCGGGATCGCCAGGAGTAGAAGCGCGGCCATCCAGATCTGCAGGCGCTGATAGACCGGCTTCAGCTCGACAAATGGCCGTGTTGCGAGATTGACGGTGATGCGCATTAGCTTGCGAGCGCTCCTGTTACTCCGGCCATCAGGCCCTTCGGCACGGTATTTCCATTTCCCGCGCTGGCTGCCGAAACCAGATCGCGGACACGAAACTGTTCCAGCTCAAGCACGCGCGTCAGCTCGGGCGCGCCGCCCGGGCCGGCGTAGAAAACCGCATCCGGCATGGACGCGAGGGTGTCTTCAAAGTACGCGACGGATACTGAGACGGCGTGGCGAAGCTCGTCGTCGCGCAAAACCTGGTCGGCGGGGAGCTCGATGCTGCGGTGCAGCAACAACTCATCGCCGCGCGTGATCGCTGTGGTCACGGAATTTCCGTTCAGGTTGACCAGCAACGCCGGTTCAGACTGTACGAGTCCTGCAAGGGATGCCAGTGTGCTGGGCATCACGACGCCGGGCTCGTATCCGGCAAGCCGGACTGCTTCTTCGTATTCGGCGAGGACGGAGCGTGGCATCACCGTGACCAGCGCGCGGATTTCATCCGTCGTCTGGTGGATGATTTGGTAGCTGATGGCGGCATCATCGACTTCAAAGGGAACAAGCTTGCGCAGACGGAAGCGGACCACCTGCAGCGCGTCACTTAATTTCGGCGGCAGCGTGTCGAAGTCGAGCAGCAAGACACGTGCAGCCGCATCGGGCACGACGACTGTGAGACGCTTGTCGCGAGCTTCCACGGCATCGAGCGCACGCTTCAGGGCGGCCACGACTGCGGCCTTGTCGATGATGTTTGGAGATTTCAGCCCCGGAAGTAGTGCTCCGGGAAACAGCGGAGCGAATGCCGTTGTCGTTTGCAGTGCATCGGCGAGCCGCGCTGCCACAACGCCGTCGGGTGTGAGATCACATGCCAGACGCGGACGCTGGTTCTTGATCGGAAAGAGGAAGGGGAATGCCACTAGCGCGTTGCCTCGATGAATGTGACCTTGTTGATTTCTTTCAGAGTCGTCAACCCGCGCCGTACGCGGTCCAGCGCCGACTCGCGGAGGAACTGCATGCCCTCCCGCTGCGCGAGCTTGCGAACTTCTGAGCTGGGCTTCTTTTCGAGAATCATTTCGCGGATCGGATCGGTCAGGTCGAGCAGCTCATGGATGGCGGTTCGTCCTCGATAACCAGTGCCGCCGCATTCGATGCAGCCTGCGCCTTCGCGGAAATCGAAGTCGCGCCACTCGGCTAGACCCATGCCGCTGGCGATGAGCGTTTCCTCATCGTGCCGGACGGAGTGTACGCAGTATTCGCAGATAGTGCGTACGAGGCGCTGTGCGAGGATGCAGTTGAGCGCGGAAATGAAGTTGTACGGCTCGACGCCCATGTTGAGGAAGCGTCCCAGTACGTCGAAAACGTTGTTCGCGTGGACGGTGGTAAAGACGAGGTGGCCGGTTAGCGCCGAGTTGATGGCGATCTGCGCCGTTTCCTGGTCGCGTATCTCGCCGACGAGGATCTTGTCGGGGTCGTGGCGCAGGATGGAGCGGAGACCGCGCGCGAAGGTGAGGCCTTTTTTCTCGTTGACGGGAATCTGCGTGATGCCGCGAATCTGGTATTCGACTGGGTCTTCGATGGTGATGATCTTGTCTTCGTCGCTCTTGATCTCGTTCAGCGCGGCGTAAAGCGAGGTGGTTTTACCGGAGCCAGTCGGGCCAGTGACGAGCACCATGCCGTAGGGCTCGCGGATGTAGCGGCGGAAGCGGCGCAGGTCATCATCGGCGAAGCCGACGACGTCGAGCGTGAGCTTGCTGAACTTCTCGCTCATCGATTCTTTGTCAAGCACGCGAAGCACCGCATTTTCGCCATGTACGGTGGGCATGATGGAGACGCGGAAGTCGATGAGGCGAGTCTTATAGCGCACGCGGAAGCGGCCATCCTGCGGCACGCGGCGCTCGGCAATGTCGAGCTCGCTCATAACCTTGATGCGCGAGAGGATGGTCGAGTGGTGCTCGCGGGCAATGGGCGCCATGGCCTGCTGCAGCACGCCGTCGATACGGTATTTCACCAGAACCGAGTCGTCGTAGGTTTCAATGTGGATGTCGGAAGCGCGCCGTTCAAGCGCGGTGAAGATGGTCGTATCGACGAGGCGGATGATCGGGCTGATGTCTTCTTCTGAGGTCAGCTTCTCGATCGAGATGTTTTCATCGGAGTTGTCTTCGCCGGTGAGCACGTCGAATGTGAGGCCTTCGGATGCTTCGTCGAGGACGCGCTGCGACTGTTCTGTCTTTTTGAGCAGGTCGGTGATCTGCGAGAGGGTGGCGACGCGCGCGGAGATGCGCTGGCCGAGGAGGCTCGAGATTTCATCGAGCACCATGAGGCGGCTGGGGTCGCTGACGGCGATGACGAGGCGGTCTACGTGCTGTTCGAGCGGCACGAAATTGTAGCGGAACATCATGTCCACCGGCACGGTGCGGAAGAGATCGTGCTGGATGCGGAAGTTCTTTAGATCGACGAACTCGCAGCGGTAGCGGATGGCGAGCGCCTGCGCGCGTGTTACTTCGTCCTGCTCGACCGGAATGAATGCTGGTGCCTGTGCCATGAGAGATCCTTAGCGTTATCGCTGAAATGAACCCGATTGACTCAGCGAGAAGATGGGTAGATACAGGCCAATAAGAATGATGACGACTACCACGCCCATCACTATAAGGATAGCTGGTTCGATCAGCGCGAGCGACGCGGTCAGCGCGGTCTGCACGTCTTCTTCGAAGAACTCGGCCACGGAGTTCAGCATTTGTGGCAGAGCGCCCGTCGATTCGCCGACCTCGATCATTTCTGTCGACAGCTCGGGGAAAACTTTGGTGCTGATGAGGCTCTTTGCGAGGCTTTTGCCCTCGCGGACACTGCCTACCGATGAGAATACCGCTTTCGCAATTCGCTTGCTGGCGATGGAGCGGGCGGCGGTTTCTAACGAGGGCACCAAAGGCAGGCCGCCGGTGAGCAGGGTTGAGAGGGTGCGGGCGAAGAGAGCTACCTGATATTTGAGCCAGATCTTTCCGAAGAGAGGGAGTCTGATGCGGATGCCGTCGATGCGGTCGGCGCCGGATTCGGTCTTGCTCCAGCGGTAGAGGAGGTAGGCGATGATGGCGAGCGCGGGCAGTATGTAGAGGATGTAGTGCTGCGCGCCATTTCCGAGAGCAAGCAGGAAGAGCGTGATGGCGGGCAGTTTGGTACCGATCTGGTCGTAGAGCAGGGCGAAGCGCGGGACGACGAAGGTGATGAGGAAGATGAAGAGGCCGAAGACCAGTGTTATCAGCAACGCCGGGTAGATGAGCGAGGCCTGGAGCTTTTTTCGAAAGCTGAGCGATATGCGCTGGAAGGACAGGAAGCGGCTGAGCACCTCTTCGAGGTTGCCGGAGCGTTCGCCGGCGAGCAGGGTGGTGGTATAGATGAGCGGAAATCCGCCCTGGGCCTCGAAGGCTGCGGAGATCGACTCGCCAGTGCGCACGCGGGCCGCGACGTTCTGCAGCTGGCCAGCGAAATTGGGGTTCTTCTGCTGCTTGGCGAGCATGTCGAGCGAGCCGAGGATGGGCAGGCCGGCGCGGACGAGGGTGAGGAACTGCTCGTTGAAGATGATGAAGCTCTCGAGCTTGGCTTTCTTGCGCTTGCCGGTGAAGCCGCGCGCCTTCACCGAGTAGACATAGTAGCCGGCGGTGGTGAATTTGGAG
>Ga0209139_10000525_pt1 | contig 13370 bp, 12 predicted proteins | sample BogFormECP14_OM3_FD_188246 | JGI IMG/M metagenome (GOLD analysis project Ga0209139, IMG submission 188246) | Bog forest soil microbial communities from Calvert Island, British Columbia, Canada - ECP14_OM3 (SPAdes) (version 2) | ecosystem: Environmental > Aquatic > Freshwater > Wetlands > Bog ...
GTCAGAAAATCGATAAAAACTAGTTGATTACCCCTGTTGAGTCAACGACATAATTCCGAGGATTTCCAAAGAAAGCCTTGGCGGTTTTGTGGGATTTCAAGAGGTTGCAAGCCCCCAAATCGTAAAAAGATGTTTCTCCAAATTTATTGCCGCTCCCCGCCTCGCGTCGGCCCAATTCCAACCGCCGCCTCGCCGCCTCGCCGCCTTCCGCACTTCGCGTCGCACGGGTTCGCGGTCGCTTGGGCCGTTCGAGTGCGTTTGGGTCGCGGCAGGGTAGCGGGCGCGTTCATGGCGAGCGATGGCCCGGATAGGGAGAATTCTGATCCTAGCATAATTTGGTTTATTAGAACGAAAAATGTCTCCGCCATTCCTGCTTTCGCGCGAGTCGCTGAATAGGGTGGGATTTGCGGTCGCTTCATCGCCCTTCGGCGCCCCGGCCAATCCCCCGGCCCCTCACTCGACGTCTCCCCGCAAGAGCCGCGTGACTCGGTAGTTTCTGGAGCGCTTCAAAAAGCGAGATCGAAATAGACCTGGGCCAGCTCTATCCTGAAATCGACCGCTTCGAGCGCCAACGTCTGTTGCGGTGCGGTGAGAGCTTCGAATCGCCAACCGTCTTCCATTCGCCAATAATGTTCGGCGCGCATTTGATCGGAATATACTAGCACGATGTGCTGAACTGTCGGGAGCGCCTTGTAGAAACGCAGCTTTGGCCCGCGATCATTGTCCATAGTCGATGGCGAAAGCACCTCGACGACGACGACGGGATCGGTGATGTAGGCGCCGGCTCCCGGCGGTCCACAGCGCACGACGACATCCGGTTTGAACTTATTGAAGGCTTTCGAATTGTCGTCCGCTTGCACGCGCATGCCGCCCTGATAAGTGCGGCGGCCCCTGCTATCCATGGCGAGCTTCAGGCGGGCGCCGATGTTCGAAGCGATCTGCTCGTGCGTCTCCGTCGGGTTCGTCATCATGACGATTTCGCCGTCGATCAATTCGTAATCACGCGCTTCGGTCGCCTTTTCCGCGATTTCGTCGAACTCGGCGATCGTCACCTTTCGAAGTTTCTCCGCGGCCCTCGCCATCTCCGCCTCGTCCCAACGACCAGCCCATCATAGGCGCTAATGCGACGCCGAGAAATAAGCGCTGTGCTTTCGGCTTCGTCATACTCGGGCTTGACCCGTGTATCCAGGGCTGCGTGATAATCCACAGAGGACAGCGCCTGGATCCCAGGCTCGAAGCCGGACATGACGCAGCGGCGGGGGAGCCCGCCGACGGCTCGCGCCGGAATGAGCAGTATTCGCCGCGCGGCAAGAATCCTGCCGTCTTATTGTCCGAATCGTGCGATTATGGACCGCGATGGCGATTCGTTTTCCTGCAGCGCGGGCTTACGGGTCCGCGGCGCTCCTCGCCACGGTCTTGGTTTGCGGGCCCGCACGCGCCGAACCCCCCGTCCCGGCCGCCAAAACCGACGAGCACGCGTTGCGGGAAACCCAATTGCGCGGCGTCGAGGACACGCTGAAGGCGTCGGAGGAGCAGCGTCGCCAGATCGAGGCGGATGTAGAGGCGATCCGGCTCGATCGGGCGCGGCTGAACGCGGCCTTGATCGAGACGACCGCCAAGGTGCAGGAAACCGAGAGTCAGCGAGCGGCCGCGACCGCGCGGCTGGCCGAGCTGAATATCAACGCCGACGCATTGAGCGCCTCGCTGGACAATCGCCGCGTAGTGATTTCGGACGTGCTCGCGGCACTGCAGCGAATGGGCCGCGACCCGCCGCCTGCGATTCTGGTTCGGCCGGGCGACATGGTCGAAGCGGTGCGGGCGGCGATGATGCTCGGCGCGACGATCTCCGATCTGAAGAGCGAGGCAGACGCGTTGGCGAGCGACCTCGACAAACTGACCGCCTTGCGCGCTTCCATCGCCAGTCAACGCGACGATCTCGCGCGGAGCGCGCAGTCGCTGGCGCTCGACAAGACACGCCTGACCGAGTTGATCCGCGCGCGCCAACAATCCCTTTCCGTTGCGGAGAGCGCGCTGGGGGCCGAGCGCAAGCGCGCGGCCGAACTCGCGGGGCAGGCGGCGAATCTCAAAGATTTGATCGCCGGCATGGAGCGAGAGATCGGCGCCGCCAAGGCGGGCGCCGACGCCGCGGCGGCGGCCGATCGAGCGACCGCTGCGGATGTCGCGTCCCGTGCCGCCGCCGCGCGTGGCGCCGATCCTGCAAGGCTCACGCCAGCGATCGCCTTCGCCGACGCAAAGGGGCAATTGTCGATGCCGGTCGCCGGCGCCGTCCTCAAAACCTTCGGTTCCGCCGATTCCTATGGCGGCGCGGAAAAGGGCGTCTCGATCGCGACGCCGGCCGCCGCGACGGTGTCCTCGCCGATCGACGGCTGGGTTGTTTACTCCGGTCCGTATCGGACCTATGGACAACTCTTGATACTGAACGCCGGTGGGGGCTATTATATGGTTTTGGCGGGCATGGATCGTATCAACGTGTCGGTCGGCCAGTTCGTTCTGGCGGGCGAGCCTGTCGCCGTGATGGGAGACGGGTCGGCCCGGACGGCGGCGGCGGCGGCTATTGGCGCCGCGCAGCCTGTTCTTTATATTGAGGTCAGGAAAAACGAAACGGCGATCGATCCCGGGCCGTGGTGGTCGAAGTCAAACATCGAAAAGGCGCGCGGATGATTCGCAAAGTTTCTTATTTGGCGTTGGGCGTGGCGATCGGCGCCGCGACGGCGACTTTCTCACCCCGAGTTCTGCTGACCCTAGCGCCCAGCGCCTATGCGGCGGCGGCCGACACCTACCGCCAGCTCAATCTTTTCGGCGACGTGTTCGAGAAAATTCGCACCGATTACGTCGAGAAGCCCGACGAACCCAAGCTGATCGAGGCCGCAATCAACGGCATGCTGTCCTCGCTGGACCCGCATTCGAGCTACATGGACGCAAAAGCCTATCGCGACATGCAGGTGCAGACCAAGGGCGAGTTCGGCGGCCTGGGGATCGAGGTCACCGAGGAGGACGGCGCCATCAAGGTCGTGACGCCGATCGACGACACGCCCGCCTCCAAGGCCGGCATCATGTCGGGCGACATCATCGTCGGCATCGACGACGATTCGGTGCAGGGACTGACGCTCGACCAAGCTGTCGACAAGATGCGCGGCGCGGTGAATTCGGCGATCCGGCTCAAGATCATTCGCGGCGCCGCCAAGGAGCCGAAGGAGTTCAAGATCGTTCGCGACGTCATCAGGGTTCAATCGGTGCGCTCGCATGTCGAGGACGACGACATCGGTTATATCCGCATTACGCAATTTACCGAACAGACCGCCGACGGATTGAAGAGCGCGATGGAGAAGTTCCGCGGCGAGGTCCCCGCCGACAAGTTCAAGGGCTACATCCTCGACCTGCGCAACAATCCCGGGGGGTTGCTCGATCAGTCGATCGAGGTGGTCAACGCGTTCATCGACAAGGGCGAAATAGTCTCGACCCGAGGACGCAACCCGGACGACGCGCAACGCTTCAACGCGCGGCCGGGCGGCGACCTCTCCGGCGGCAAGCCCGTAGTCGTGTTGATCAACGGCGGCTCGGCGTCCGCGTCGGAGATCGTTTCGGGCGCCTTGCAGGATCATAAGCGGGCCACGCTCATCGGCACCCGCTCATTCGGCAAAGGCTCCGTGCAGACGATAATGCCGCTGGGCGAGAACGGGGCGCTGCGTCTGACGACCGCGCGCTACTATACTCCGTCTGGCCGCTCCATTCAGGCCAAGGGAATCGACCCGGACATCCAGATTCTCGAGGACGTGCCCGACGATCTGAAAGGCAAGGACGACACCAAGGGCGAGGCCTCCCTGAAGGGTCACCTAAAGAACGGCGAAGACGAGAAGACGGGATCGCAGGCTTACGTACCGCCGGATCCGAAGAACGACAAGCAATTGATCGCGGCCGTCGATCTGCTGCATGGCGTCAAACATGCATCGGCCGCGCCGGTCGAACCGCCCAAGGACGCGTTGGCTCCGACCGCCGCGCCTTCGCCAAGCGCGCCTTCGCCTGGCACGCCGAACAGCGAACCCGTGAAGCCGAACTGAACCCAAGGAAGCGAGCGGGATGACGCGCGGATTTACGTATTTGTTTGTCGGCGCCGGGATGGGCGCGGCGGCCGCGCTGGCCGGCGGCGTAGTGCGCGCCGCGGTCACTCCCTCGGGGGCCGAAGGGCTGTCGCTCTTCAAACAGGTCTTCGAGAAGGCCCGCGAATACGATTTCTATGTCGACGCGCCGGATGGCTCGAAAATGGTCGAGTCGGCGATCGGCGGCATGCTCGCCTCGCTCGACCCGCATTCGACCTATTTCGATCCAAAGGCTCTCAACGAATTCCAGACCACGATGAAGGGCGAAGAGTTCGGCGGGCTGGGCCTGGAAGTCATGCAGGACGAGGGACTGGTGCGCGTCGTCAGCCCGATCGACGACACGCCAGCGGCCCGCGCAGGAATGTTGTCTGGCGACCTGATTACGAAAATCGACGATACGCCGGTTCAGGGCCTGAGTTTGAAGGAAGCGGTCGATCGCATGCGCGGAACCGCCAAGACTTCGGTTCGCCTGACCGTGTCGCGGGGCGAAGCGAAGGACTTGAAGGAATTCATGATCGTGCGCGAGATCATCCGCGTGCAACCGGTGCGCTCGCATGTCGAAGGCGGCGACATCGGTTATATCAGGATCACGCAGTTTAATCAGCAGACATACGACGCGCTGAAGATCGCGCTAGCCAAGTTCCGCGCCAATCCGGGAAGCGATAAGTTGAAGGGTTACATCCTGGATTTGCGCAACAATCCCGGGGGTCTGCTGGCGCAGTCGATCGATGTCGTCAACGCCTTCATCGACAAGGGCCAGATCGTCTCGACGCGGGGGCGCACCGGCGATCAGTTTCAGGCCTACGACGCGCGGTCCGGCTATAATCTTTCCGATGGCAAGCCGCTTGTCGTGTTGATCAATGGCGGCTCCGCGTCGGCGTCCGAGATCGTCTCCGGGGCCCTGCAGGATCTCAAGCGCGCCAAATTGATTGGAACCCGCTCTTTCGGCAAGGGCTCGGTGCAGACGGTCTTGCCGCTCATCGACGGCGGCGCCCTCAAACTGACGACCGCCCGATACTTCACGCCGTCGGGACGTTCGATCCAGGCCAAGGGAATCGAACCGGATTACAAAGTGGTCGAGAACATTCCCGACGACCTCAAAGGCAAGGTGGAAAGCCGCGGCGAAGCCTCGCTCACGGGCCATTTGAAGAACGGCGACGACGAAAAAACCGGTTCCGACGCCTATGTGCCGCCGGACGCCAAGAAGGATACGCAGTTGATCGCGGCGGTAGCGCTGCTGCACGGAACGCCGCCGATAGCGAAGGCCGACGGCGCCAAGCAGAATTAGCGATGAGCCTCGCCGAGGCTGCCGTCCGTCGGCGCTGAAGAAGCCGCCGGTCGGGCCGTTGTTCGGCAGCAGCGCCAAGCGAACGGCGGCCTCGTCGCGCTCACGGCCGAGCTGGAGATGCCGATCAGTGAGGCCGCCGAACAAGTTTCGCATCGCATGGAGTTCCGGGCACGCGCGCGGCCCCGCTGGCGTATTTTCAATAACCTCCCGGTGATTTAGTTAGATAGGCTGCGAGATTCGGCTGGCTCGCCGGGGAGGAGCCAGCCGCTGGGAGGCTCGAACGGGGAAAGGAGCCAGCTTCGATCATGCCTGTCGCCTGGAGCGATATCGTTTCGGCTTTCGAATTCGTCAGCGGGGGAGACGGCGGCGAGACGGTTTTCCTCTGCCGGGAAACCGGTGAGATGCATTGGCATTCCGGGAACGGCGACAATTTCGAGGAACTGCCCGAGGACATCGACGATCGCGAGAAATACGTCAAATTGCCTGACAAGCGCGACCTCGATCTCGGCCGGCGGCTCGTGATGCGGTTCACGCGCGAGGAACTCCCCGACCGCTACGACAAGGTCGTCGAAATCTTCTCGCGTCGCGGCGCCTATCGGCGGTTCAAGGACCTGCTGGAGCACGAAGGCGCGCTCGACAAGTGGTTCGAATTCCAAAATGCCGCGGAGGAGAATGCGTTACGCGAATGGTGCGCGGAGAACGGGGTCGTGGTCGAGGGTTGACCGGAGGCTCTGGCGACGCGCGGCCCGACGGCTGCGCCCACGATGGGTAGCACCTCCGCCTGGCGTCATAGCGCGCAAATTGCATTCATATTTGGCAGGCGCGCCTTCGCGCGACCAGCAAGTCTCCCGTCGGAAGAAAAGACGACAGCTTCAAGTCGTTTCGCCTAATCGAGCCATTCGTCAGAAACACTAGCGAATCGGGCTCCGATCGGCAGCCCGATCCTCTGCGCTCGACGATTTGGCGGGCTCGAAGGAAGATCCGACGTTGGTACGCTTCGTGCATTCCTCAAGGCCGTGAATCGAGTCCGATCGCAGAAACGATGGCTCGTCTCGCTTTGTGCGAAGGCGGCTCGCACCAGCGACATTGGAGGCTTCGATGTCCATCACCGTCCTATATCTGATCGTGGTCGCGATAGGCGTGGCGCTCGCGTTGATCGCCTATTTCCGAAACAAGGATGCCGGGGAAATCGTCGTCGGCTTTACGCTGATGGAAATCGTCATCATGGCGGTCATCGGGGTCATCAATGGCGTGCTCGGCACGCCGAACGCCATGCTCGGCCGTCTATTCATGACCTTTTCGGGCAGCTACGGCTTTCTCGCTTTCGCAGCGATCTGTGGCGGCTTTTATGTTTCCGGTCCCCTGTGCGGCTATATCATCCGCAAGCCTGGCGCCGCGACCATCGCCGAGACGATGAACGGCGTCGCGCAGGTGCTTTCGGGCAACCCCAACGGGGTCATGGTTCTGGCCGCCGGATTCCTTCAGGGCTTCATGTCCGATCTCGCCTACGCCTATTTCGGCTATAAGCGCTGGACCCTCGGCGTGGTAGCGCTTTCCGGCGCGCTAGCGCCAATCTTGCAGCAGTTGCCGGAAGTCTATTTCTTCGGCGTCGGCGACATGGGATTGGCCTACAATCTCCTCGCCCTCGTCATCCGCATGGCCAGCGGCGCGGTCTACGCCATCATTCTCGTCAAGCCGATCGCCCACGGTCTCGCCCGGGCGGGCGTGCTTCGCGGCACCGCAGTCGGCGACGAGGAGGCTGCCCTGCGGGTGGGCGGCAAAGTTCCGGTCTGACGCGTAGTCTATGGGGATTCTGAAATGCTCGCCCGCGACACGCCGGATCCTCTCATGAATGTCGAAGAGAGGGATGGCGGCGCGCCCGCGCGCGCCGCCGCTCAGTCGGTCGACGCGTCCGACCGGGACGCGGTCTCGACGCTCGCCCGCGAGGAGGCGCCGCTCGTCGAACTGGCCGGCCTCGCCTATACTTACGAAGGCGAGCGAAGCCCGGTTCTCGAGGGCATATCGCTCACGGTGACATCAGGCGAATTCGTGCTGATCCTGGGCCCGAGCGGCTGCGGCAAGAGCACGCTGATGCAGGTCATGAACGGCACGGTTCCCCATGCCTTGCGGGGCCGCCTGGAAGGAAGCGCGGTCGTCTGCGGACGCGAGGTGGCGAGCGCCAAGGTGACTTCCTTTGCGACGGAAGTCGGCATGGTGTTTCAAGATCCAGAGGCCCAGATCATCAATATTCGCGTTCGCGACGAGGTGACGTTCGGGCTCGAGAATCTCCGTCGCCCGGTCGACGAAATCCTCGCGCGTCAGGCCGAGGCGCTGACGTTCGTCGGCCTCGGCGACGCCGGCGACCGTTCCATCTTCGACATGTCGGGCGGCCAGAAGCAACGCGTGAGCATCGCCGCCGTTCTCGCGGCGCGGCCGCGCCTGCTGGTCCTCGACGAGCCCACCGCCAATCTCGATCCGGCGGGAATGGCCGAGGTCTTCGCCGTTCTCGAACGGCTCAACAAGCAATATGGCACTACGATCCTGATGGTGGAGCACCGCGTCGACGAACTTGCCGACAAAGTGTCTCGCGTTATCATGATGGACCAGGGGCGAATCTTGTTCGACGGATCGCCTCGGGCCGCGTTTTCGCGGTCTCGCGAGGCGCATTCCGAGGAAACGGAAATCGTCCCGACGAGCGCCTGGTTTCCGCAGGCGTCCGAATTCGCGCTCGAGCTGTCGCGCGCAAGGGGTCGCGAGCTCTCTGCCGAATCGACGCCGCTGAACGTGAGCGAGGCGGCGGCTTTCGCCGAGCGAGCGATTGCCGAACTCGCGAGCGAAGGTCGGGCGCCGTCGTCCGCCGCGATCGCCGCCGCCGCCATGACTCGCGAGCCCGGCCGGCCCCTCGTTCAGATCCGCAATTTGTCGTTCGGCTACGTTCGAGACAAGCCGATCTTGAAGAGGGTCAGTTTCGATCTCGCCACCAACGCCATAGTCGCTCTGCTGGGTCGCAACGGGTCCGGCAAGACGACGCTCGCTCGCAATCTCATCGGCATCAATCCACCGCCGAAGGGCGCCATTCTGCTCGGCGGCAAGGATCTGTCGGAGCTGGGACCGAAGGAGATTTCCGAGACGGTCGGTTATGTCTTCCAAAATCCCGACCACCAGTTCGTCACCGACCGGATCGACGATGAAGTCGCCTATGGGCTCAGGGTGCGCGACTATTCCGGCGAGGCGATCGAACAGCGCGTCACGGAGGTGCTGGAAACCGTCGATCTCGCACGATATCGACACCGTTCGCCCTTCAGTCTGAGCCTCGGCGAGCGGCGGCGCCTGAGCGTCGCCACGATGTTGGTTCTGGAACCTAGGCTGCTGGTGCTCGACGAGCCGACCATCGGCCAGGATTACGAACGCGCGCAGCAACTGATGAAACTGATGGTGCGCTTGCGCGAGCGCTACGGCACGACTGTGCTGATGATCACGCATGACGTCCGCCTCGTCGCCGAATGGGCCGAACGAGCGCTCGTTCTCGACGCGGGCGAACTCGTCTTCGACGGCGCGCCCGAGGATCTTTTCGGCCGGCATTCGCTTCTCGCGGCGACCGGCCTGCTACAGCCCCCGATCTTCGAGCTCAGCGCCGCGCTGTCGGCGCGCCATCCGGACCGCGTGCCGGCAGCGACGCTGTCGGTGCCGTCCCTGGTCGCTTCGCTGGTCGCCTGAAGCCAAGGAGGGTCGATGTCGCGCGCAACAGTCTTCCAGTTTCGCGCCGGGACTTCGGTGTTCCATCGGCTCGATCCGATGACCAAATTCGCGTGGCTATTGTCGATTTCGCTCCTCGCTTTTGGCGCCTATATCGCTTGGATCCAGATATTGATTACGCTCATCGTGCTCTTTACGGCTATGATTCTGGCTCGGCTGTCTCCCGGCGAGATCTGGCGGGGAACTTGGCTGTTCCTGATCGCCTGCACGAGCTTCTTTCTGATTCAGACCCTCACTCTGCCGGGAAGCCTGAAGTTGTTCACCATTCTCGGCAAGCCGATATATGCCGAGAGCGCCGATTACGCGCTGGCGTCGGCGTTGCGCATCTACACGATCATCCTGTCTTCGCTAGTCTTCGTCCGGACGACGGATCCGAGGGAGCTGGCAATTTCACTTGTGACCCAGGCGGGCATTCCCTACCGCATCGCCTACGCTTTTTTCATCGCTCTGCGGATCATTCCGACGATCGAAGAGGAAATCAAGATCATCCAATCGGCGCAAGCCGTGCGTGGGGTGGCCAAACAACGCGGGCTCTCCGGCCGAATCAAGGACATGAAGCGCTATGCCATGCCGCTCCTGGTCGGAAGCCTGCGACGCGCATCGATCATGGTGATGTCGATGGAATCGCGCGCGTTCGGCGCCTATCCCACCCGAACCTTTCTCGATCCCCCCAAGATGGGGCTGGGGGGGCGTCTGTTTTGCGCGGGCATGGTCGCGGCGGTTATTGGTTGGTACGCGGCCCTTTTGTTCGGCCTGGTGCACACCGTCTACGTCTTCGCGCCGAAGTGAGAAGTCGGCCGCGAAAGCGCGGGCGCGGAATCAACCGGCGTCAGGCTGATGGCCACCCGAAAGCGGCACGAAGGGAATGACCTTGCCGCCAAAAATGTCGGACCGCGCGACCGTGGTCGCGCCGTCCGCGCCCGTCTTCTTGACCACCTTGAGGATGTGTTGCGCGCCGGGCGGACCGACCGGAATGACCATGATTCCGCTCGGCTTCATTTGCTGCAGAAGCGGCGGCGGGATATGGTCGATGCCGCAGGTGACGATGATCTTGTCGAACGGCGCGGCGTCCTCCCAGCCGTAATAGCCGTCGCCTTTTTTGCCTGTAATGGACGCGTATTCGCGATAGCCCTTGCCAATCAGCTTGTCATAGACGCCGCGCGTGCGCGCCTGGAGTTCCTCGATGATTTCGATCGTCCAGATTCTGTTGGTAAGATAGCTGAGCAACGCCGACTGGTAGCCGGAACCGGTGCCGATTTCGAGCACCTTGTCGCCGGGCCGGACCCCGAGCGTGCTCGTCATGCGACCCATGGTGCCGGGCGGGGTGATGGAGACGCCGAACCCGATGTCGAGATAGTGGCCGACATAGGCGTTGTCGCGGTCTTCGGGCAGGACGAATTCCTCGCGCGGCGTCAGCAGGAAGGCGCGCTTCTCGGCGGAGGTGTAGAGATCGTTGAAAGCGAGCACCTCCTTGTAGCGGTCGAAGCGCCGGCCGAGGAAAGTCGCATCCTCCCCACGGTTCGCAACACCCCAGGCGACGAATTCGGCGCGATTCGTCAGAGGCGGCCAGAGGTCGGACCGGAACGGCTTGGGCGGATCGGCCCAGGCCGGAAACGCGGCGGCGACGCCCGCCGCCGCGCCGATGAGAAAATCGCGTCTGAGCATGAAGACCTCGTTGCAGCGCAGTTGCGCGCCCGCGCGGGCGCATGTTCCTCGTTATCGCGCGAGCTTCGCGGCCAGGAAATCGCGCAGCTCGGCCCTGGACCGCTCGGCGGCGTCGGAATCGTATTTCAGCCACATCCCCAGCAACCGTTTTCCACCGACGAACTCGGAATTGTCAAATACGTGCGCCGCGCCTGGATAAACGACGAGCCTTACGATCGACTGTCGCTGCGCCAGCCGCTCGCAATCCGCCGCGGGCGTCACGGCGTCCGATCCGCCGATCAGGATGAGCGTCGGGATCTGCAATCTGGCGTTCGCTTGATTCTCGCACGGCGGATAGAAGGCCGCCGCGACCTTGAATTTCAGATCGTCCGGCATCGCGAACGCCGAGCCGGAAGGGGAAGAGGCGATCTGGAGCGTGGTGTCAGCGCCTTGCGACCAACCGATCGCGGCGATCCGTTGCGGGTCGACATAGGGAAGCTTGGAAACGTATGCCAACCCCCCAAAGGCGTCGGACAGGCCCTCTGGAAAATCCACGGCGCAGGTTTCCTTCACGCCCCGAGTGGTGAAGTCGTCGACGAACAACGCGACATAGCCCCAGCCGGCGTACGTTTTGGCCATCGATCGTCGGGCCGCCGGGAGGCCGAGACAGGAGTGCAGCAAGACGACCGCCGCGAAGGGACCGGCTCCTGTGGGCCTGGTGAGCCAGCCCTGAATGGCCTTGGCGTCGGCGCCCCGCTCCCTTCGAGGAATTGCGGCGTCGAATTTCACCAGTTCGTCGGCCGTCGCTGACAAGCCCTGAGTCCATGCGAACGCCGCCAGCGCAGCGAGGCTGACACATCTGCGGGCGAAAAGGCGCATGAATGTCACCACGGTAGGAACAATATCCGTAAAACCCCGCCGGCTCGCGCGGCGCGTGGCTCGATCAATTCCAGATCGCCGCCGAGCTCTCGGCGACGCGCCGTAAGGTCGTAATCGGTCTGTAGGCCGAGGAAGAAACCAGGCGTCGGGCCGAAGTAGCGGGTCAAGCGAAGGTCCGTCTCGGCCGTGATCGCGTGCTTGCCGATGACGATTTCGTTGATGCGGCCCGACGAAACGCGCAGCTTGCCCGCGAGCGAAGTTTGGCTGAGCGCCAACGGCTCGAGAAAATCCTCGAGAAGAATCTCTCCCGGCATCGGATTGGCCAGCAGTTCGGGATCAGTGATAGTCGACAGTTTGGACATCGAACGGCGCTCCTTCCCGCCAAATAAAACAGATTCGCCACTGATTATTGATGCAAAGCGAATGTTGCCCCGATCCGCTCGCAACACCGTCCACAGAAACGAGATGCCATCCGCACGAGGCGAAGCGGTGCTCTAGCTCAATCCGTTCCATTCACCTCGCGCGCGGCGACAAGTTTGGGAAGCCATTCGGGATCAGACGGCCAAGGCCGTCTGGATGAGGCCGTCTGGATGAGGCCGAGCGGGGTCAGGAATTTCTTGCCCCAGGAACGAGCGATTACGCCGCGCGAGGAACCGTTCGCAGAAAGAGCAGATCGTCCCTTGGGCACGATGCGATTGCGTAGGCGCGTCCCTCATCGTCGCTGAATTCCACGAGCAGGGTCTCCGGATCGAGCGCCTCCACGATGGCGCCGACTTGCCCTCGGACCAAACCGTGCGCTGGCATATCTGACAACAAGGCAACAGTATCCAAGAGGGCGCTCGTCTCTTGCCTTTCCCTGCTCTCAGTCTCCATCACAACATCCAACAGGTCACGAGCCGCGGCTCCAATTCGCCCGCCCGTATCAGCCATATCGATCTTACCACAGCGCGCTTGCCTTGTCGCGACATCGCGACATCGACCCGCCATCGGCTTCCCCGAACGTCGCCCGACGCTTCCAAAGCGACGTTGTCGCGCGCTGCCTCCAGCAATCGGTCCCACAACTCGGCGGCGTCGCCACGCTCAAACCCGAGCGCTTGGCGAAACACGCGGGCCTTATGCCGTCCGCGCAGATGCGCCGGGTTCAAACAATAGTTCCGCCAGCTTGCGGATATCGAGGATGGCGCCGCCACCGTTCGGCAGAAGCGACGTCAACGCGGCGGCCCGATTGCCCGACCACCGGCCTCAAAACAAGAAATACCTCTGCGCCATCGGCAGCCGATCCGCCGGCTCGCAGACCAACAGCACCCCATCGGCCGTCACCGCGTAGGTCTCCGGGTCCACCTTGATGTCCGGCGTCGCGCCATTGTGCACCAGCGATTTCTTGCTGATCCCTTTGCGCGTGTTCTCGACGGCGACGAGAGGCTTTTGCACCTTCAGCTTCGACGCCAGCTTTCCCTCCACAGCCGCGCCCGAAACGAACGTGAGCGACGAGCCGGTCAACGCGCGCCCGAACGCGCCGAACATCGGGCGGTAGTGGATCGGTTGGGGCGTCGGAATCGACGCGTTGGGATCGCCCATCGCGGCGGCGGCGATCACGCCTCCCTTTATCACGAGGTCCGGCTTCACGCCGAAGAAGGCCGGGGTCCAGAGCACGAGGTCGGCGAGCTTGCCCTTTTCGACCGAGC
>Ga0209139_10000527_pt1 | contig 13359 bp, 12 predicted proteins | sample BogFormECP14_OM3_FD_188246 | JGI IMG/M metagenome (GOLD analysis project Ga0209139, IMG submission 188246) | Bog forest soil microbial communities from Calvert Island, British Columbia, Canada - ECP14_OM3 (SPAdes) (version 2) | ecosystem: Environmental > Aquatic > Freshwater > Wetlands > Bog ...
GCCCGTTCATCGCCGCGCGAATCGTGCGCCCGGTATAAAGCACATCGTCCACAAGCACAAGGTCCATGCCGTCGACGCCAAACGCAATATCCGAAGACTGCAGCACAGCCTGAGGAGCGACCTTGGAAAGATCATCGCGATAAAGCGTAATGTCCAGCGTCCCGACCGGCACATCCACGCCGTCAATCCCGCGCATAGCCTGTGCGATGCGCTGAGCCAGCGGCACCCCACGCCTTCGAATTCCGATCAACGCAAGATGCTTCGTCCCGCCGCTTTTCTCCACAATCTGATGCGCCAGCCGCCGCAGAGTCCGGTCAATCTCCGAGGCAGACATCAACTGAGCTTTTTCAACGATGCGCATGGTCGGGTAATCCTAGCACAAGCCGATAGTAGGACAGACACTCCTGTCTGTCCCTTTAAATTTTCCGTCCAGCAAAACCCGACAGGCAAGAATGCCCTCCGAGTCTCCCCTCGTGCCTCAGGGTAAACAGGGTACCTGTCCCGCCGTAAGCCCAAAGCCCCGTGATAAACTTCCCCGGCCAATTATGGAGAACTACGATGAATAAGTTGCGCGGAAGTGGCGTGAGCAAAAGATGGCAAAGAGCTCTGGCGGCATTGGCTGTGTTGTTTGCAATCTGCGCCCCGCCGGTGCTCAGCCAAACGGATGCAGCTGCGAAGGACTCCAACGCCCAAGCCGCAAGCACCCCGCCGCCCGCCAGAACCGCACCAGCCCGGCCAAAGCTCGTAGTAGTTCTGGTCGTGGACCAGATGCGCGCCGACTACATCGACAAATTCCTGGGCCAATGGAATGGCGGACTACGGCGCCTGGTGGAAGAAGGCGCGTGGTTCCGCGATGCCGCCTACCCGTACGCAGCAACAGAGACTTGCGTGGGGCATGCCACAATTTCCACTGGAGCGTTCCCAGCGACTCATGGCATGGTGGCCAACGCCTGGTGGGACCGCGAGTCGCAAAAGATGGTCACGTGCACCTCCGACCCCAACGCAAAAAACATCGATTACGCGGGGGCGACAGCAAAAGGCGGCGATTCCGCCTGGCGAATGGACGTCCCTTCCTTTGCGGAAGAGTTGAAGTTTCAGGCCGGCGCAGGTACGCGCATCGTGACTCTTTCCTTAAAAGCGCGCGCAGCCATCGCTCTTGCAGGCCACAAGGCCGACGCGGTCACCTGGTTTGATTCGGCAGAAGGCGCCTGGGAGACCTCCAGTGTCTACGGCGCAGTGCCCTTTGTCGAAGACTACGCCAAAGCGCATCCCGTGAAAGAGGACTACGGGAAGACGTGGTCGCTGTCGTTGCCAGAAGCCGCGTATTTCTATAACGAAAAGGCCCTCGGCGCAGTGCCGGCGGAGGGTTGGGAGCTGACCTTTCCACATCCCTTGCGTGGCAAAGCCGACAGCACTGAACCGGACGCCGCCTTCTACGAGCAGTGGTCGGCAAGCCCCTTTGCAGACGTTTATCTGACGCACTTGGCGGAAACCGCCATGGACAACCTGGGATTAGGAAAGAGCGCGGCAACGGATTATTTGGGACTGAGCTATTCGACTTTGGATTACGCAGGCCACGCCTTTGGCCCGCGCAGCTGGGAGGTTCAGGACGTCCTCGTCCGGCTGGATCAGGATCTCGCGGACCTCTTCAAACATCTCGATGAAAAGGTGGGCCGCGGAAACTACGTTGTGGCCCTGAGTGCTGATCACGGAGTCGTGCCCATTCCAGAAGATATGAAGCAGACCGGTGCAGACGCGGGCGTCTTGCACTTGCCCGACGTACAGGACCGCATCGAAAAAGCGCTGGAGCCTCTGAATTATCCAAAGCCCGCGGTTTCACGCATCAATGGCAGTGACATCTATTTTGCCAAAGGCGTCTACGAGCGTTTGAAAGGCGACTCAGCTGCGATGAACGTCGTGCTTGCTGCCATTAAAAGCGTAGACGGAGTCGAAGGGGTTTATCGTGCCGAAGACCTGGCCGGTCGTCCCGCAACCCACAGCCCGCTTCGCGAGGCCATGGCTGCAGGCTACTCCCCGCTGCGGAGCGGAGATCTCTTTATCGTTCCGAAAGCCTACTGGCTGATGGACTCGACGCCAACTGGCCAGACTCGCCACTACGGCACCGGCCACGGCACGCCATGGGCTTACGATCAGCACGTGCCGGTTTTATTGATGGGTTTCGGCATTAAGCCTGGGGAGTATCAGGGCACAATCACACCTGCGGACATTGCCCCGACCCTGGCTTCTCTCTGCGGCATCACCATCGCGCCTCGCGACGGCCGCGTCCTTGGCGAAGCGCTGGCATCCACGCTGACCGCCCCAGCCAAGCCAGCCAACAAGAAAGCCACTACCTCGGATAGGCCCCGAGTCATCAAATCCCCCCAAACGCCCGAGCAATATTTCCACAAGCAGAAGGATCAGAAGCAAAATTAGCGATAGGCTGGCCCAGCTTCGTGCTATCCTCTGCCCGAAGTGACGAATTCTGTCGCTGTTGATCTGACCGTGCAAGTCGGCGCGGTGCGCCTGCGGAATCCCATTCTCGCAGCCAGCGGAACCTTCGGCTACGGCGTCGAATTTGCCCATCTGGTCGACCTCAATTGTCTTGGCGGCATAGTAGTCAAAGGTCTGTCCCTCGAACCCATCGAGGGGGCCCCTGCTCCCCGCCTGTGCGAGACCCCTTCCGGCATGCTGAACGCAGTCGGACTCCAAAACATAGGCGTCCGGGCATTTGTGGCTGAAAAACTCCCAGTACTGAGAAAATACGATACGGCAATTGTTGCCAACGTCTTCGGCTACTGCCAGGAGGACTACGTCGAGGTCATCCGCATCCTCGAAGACGCCGAGGGGGTATCGGCCTACGAACTGAACATCTCCTGCCCTAACGTCAAAAAGGGGGGAACGCAATTCGGGAACGATCCACTTCTGGTTTCCGAGGTGGTGGGAGCCGCCAGGAAGGCCGCCGCCAAGCGGCCCCTCTGGGTGAAACTCTCGCCGATGGTTGCAGATATTGGACTTATTGCCCGTGCCGCCGAAGCTGCTGGAGCCGATGCCCTGACCGTCGCCAACACTTACCCAGCCATGGCTATCGACCCCTGGACCCGCAAATCTCGCTTGGGTAACCAGACCGGCGGACTCTCCGGACCAGCCATCAAACCAATCACTTTGCGCCTCGTCTGGGAAACGTGGAAGGCCGTAAAGTCACCAATCTTAGGACTGGGTGGCATCGAGACGGCGAAGGACGTGCTTGATTATCTGGCCGTGGGCGCGACTGCCGTACAGGTAGGGACGGCCAGCTTTACTGACCCTCGGGTCAGTCAGCGACTTGTTGGTGACCTGGAGAGGGCCTTTTTTGAGGCTAAAACGTTTACTGTCAATGAGTTAAGGGGAAAATTTTCCGTCGATTTTGGTTGACATAATGACTATTCCTTGCTACACTTTTCTGGATATGAGTAGCACAAAGAACACACTATGAGACGACCACTATTTGTTTTCTGGGCCGCTTTCCGATGGGTGCTCCTTATGTTCCTCATCGTTCCTGTCATGGATGCTCCCCTCGTGGCGCACCTGAGTGCTCCGGTGAAGCCGGTAAAGACCTGGGTCGGCAATGCCAGCTGGTATGGCCCTGGCTTTAACGGCAAGAAGACCGCCAGCGGGGAGCGCTTCGACTGCGAAGCGCTTACCGCGGCACACCCGAACCTGCCATTTGGCTCGATCGTCCGCGTTGTAAACCGCCGAACTGGCCAGTTTGAGGTGGTGCGCATCAATGATCGCGGTCCCTACCAGGAAGGGCGCGAAATTGATGTGTCCTATCGTGTAGCCCGAAAAATCGGGTTAATCCATTCCGGCGTGAACCAGGTGCGCCTGGAACTGCTAGAATTGCCACAGAAACCCTGACCCCGCCGAATTCGGGGTCATACCTTATGACCTTGAGCTTCGACGCCCATCCGCGCAGCAGTTTGATCGTGGCACTGGACTTTGATTCGCTGTCCACTGCCCTCAAGTTTGCAAAGCAGATTGCCGATCTCGTTGGCATGTTTAAGATCGGCAACCAGCTCTTCACGGCTGCGGGTCCCGCAGCCGTAAAAGAGATTTCCGCGCTGGGCCCGGGCATCTTTCTCGACCTGAAATTCCACGACATTCCGAACACGGTAGCGGGAGCGGTGCTTTCTTCCGCGGCAATGACGGGTGTGCAGCTCGTCAACGTGCATGCTCTTGGTGGCAGCGCCATGCTCGAGGCTGCAGTACAGGCCATTAGCGCTGGCGTTCCCATGGGCGCGGACCGGCCGCGCTTGCTTGCCGTGACGGTGCTCACCAGCATGGACCAGAAAACCATGAAGGAAGTAGGAGTTAGCGGCACGCCAAAGGTTCGCGTCGTGAAACTCGCGCAGCTCGCGAAAAAGGCCGGAGTGGACGGGGTCGTCGCAAGCGTTCACGAAGCAAGATCCATCCGTAAAGCCTGCGGGCGCGAATTTCTGATCGTAACTCCCGGAGTGCGTCCCGCAGAGACATCCGTCCAATCCAGATCCGAAGACCAGGCCCGCAAAGCAACTCCCACCGAAGCGATTCGCGCCGGCGCCGATTTTCTCGTAGTTGGCAGACCAATCATTGCGGCGCCAGACCCGCGCGCAGCAGCACAAGCCATCGTCGACGAAATCGCCGCCGCGAAGTAGCGACTCACCATTCTTCTTATTTCAAGCACTTCAGATTTCGCAATCCGCACAGGAGAGCGGCGTGACGGCCGCGGGCGCAGCCAGGAGTGGCTGTGCTACCTTAAATATCGCAGCCCGCGAGGTCGCGCGCTGAATTCTCTTCCCTCATGACGACTTCCACGAAAAGCGTGATTGTTGGTACGGCCGGTCACATTGACCACGGCAAGTCGGCGCTGGTCGAGGCGCTGACGGGGACGCATCCGGATCGGCTTGCGGAAGAGAAGCGGCGGGGCATTACGATTGACCTGGGCTTCGCTTTCCTGGAAGAAAATGGCGTGCGATACGGTCTAGTGGATGTACCGGGGCATGAGCGATTCGTGAGCAACATGCTGGCCGGGGCGGCGGGGATCGACCTGGTGCTGCTGGTGATTGCCGCGGATGAATCGATCAAGCCGCAGACGCGGGAACATTTTGATATCTGCCGGCTGCTCGGCGTGAAGCGCGGCGTGGTGGCGCTAACGAAGAGCGATTTGCTGGATGCGGACATGATCGGACTGGTGCGCTTGGAGGCGGAAGAGTACCTGCGCGGGTCGTTCCTTGAGCGTGCGCCGATTGTTTCTGTTAGCGCGAAGACGGGCGCAGGACTTGCCGAGTTGAAGAAGGCGTTGCATGACGTGGCAATAGAGGTTCCTGGGAAAGATGCGGCACGCTATTTTCGGCTGCCGATTGACCGGGCGTTTGCGATGAAAGGGTTTGGGACCGTGGTCACCGGCACACTGATTTCCGGGAGCATCGGCGCGGAAGACGAAGTTGAACTATTCCCGGGAAAGCAGAAGCTGCGCGTTCGCGGCGTGCAATCCGGAGGGAAATCCGTGGAGCGCGCCATCGCCGGGCAGCGGACCGCGGTGAATCTTGCGAGAATCGATCACGCGGACGTAAAACGCGGGATGACGTTGGCGACGCCGGGACGTTTTCGCACGACGCGCCGGGTTGACACGCGCCTCACGTTGTTGCCTTCCGCACGCAAGATGAAGCATCGGGCGCGCGTGCACTTTCATTCGGGAACGTCGGAGACGGTTGCGGAGGTTTTTCTTTACGGGGCTAGCGTACTTGCGCCGGGACAAAATGCGCTGGTTCATTTGCGCTTGCAGGACGAAGTGCTCCTGTTGCCGGGTGACCGGTTCATCGTGCGGAAGTTTTCTCCAGTGATTACGATTGGCGGAGGCGAGGTACTCGATCCGCTGGCGCGGCGGCCGACGTTGCGGGACGCTGGGCGGGCGGCATTCCTCGAAACGCTGGAGACCGGGAAGCGCGAGGATGTGCTCGCGGCGATGACAGAGCGCGCGTTGCTGGGGCTGCCTCTCGAAGAGATTGTCGGCAGAACTGGTTGGTTCGAGAAAGAGGTTCGTGAGGGCGCGCAAACTCTCGCAACGGGTTCCAGGATCAAAATCGTTTCGACCGAGCCGCTAATACTCTTGTGCAAGAAAGCATTCGACGAGGTTCGCAAGAAACTCACCGAGCGTGTGGAGCGATTTCACAAAGAGAATCCACTGCTGCCTGGAATCCTGCGCGAGGATTTGCGTGCCAGTCTCGGACGGCGCGTACGCGAGGAAACTTTCCGAACCGCCCTTGCCGAATTGGCCGCGGAGAAAAAGCTGGACCTCCAGGGCGAGCTGGTGAAAAAAGCTGGCTCGGAAATTGCCCTTCTGCCCGACGAGGCAATCGCGAAAGACAAGATTGCAAAGGCATTTTCGGATGCGGGCCTGGCGGTGCCATCGGTAAAGGAAGTGCTCGCGACACTTGCGGTCGAGGCCAAGCGCGCGGAGAAATTGCTGCAGATTCTGCTGCGCGAGAAAAGCCTGGTTCGGATAAGCCCAGAGCTGATTTTTCACCGCGACGCGCTGGCTCATCTGAAAGGGCAGCTTTCCACGTATAAGAAGGCGAAGGGCGAGCGCATTTCCGTGCCCGTTTTCAAGGAGTTGACCGGGATTACCCGCAAGTACGCGATTCCCCTGCTGGAGTACCTGGACCGGGAGCGGGTGACGCGGCGGGCCGGGGATGAGCGTGTTATACTTTGAGGCGTACGTGCCGCGCAGCCCCCGCGTGCGAGTGCGTCTGGCCGTGCGTGAAAGGTAGGTGTCCTGTGTGGGACAGCCCAATGCATTTGCTGATTGTTGCCATCGTGATCCTCGTGCTTTTCGGGGGACGCAAGATCCCTGAGTTGATGCGCGGGCTTGGAGAAGGCGTGCGCGGATTCAAGGAAGGGATGTCTGGAGCGCAGGCGTCTTCGACACCACCTCCTGCTCCGCCGGTCGCAGCTCCTGCGGAGAAGCCTTCGGAAGAGAAAAAAGCGTAAGACTTTTTGTTTGCTCATAAGAATTGTTTATCCAAGGCGCTCTGAAAAGAGCGCCTTTCGATTTTTTGGGTTGTTGCCTTGCGGCTTGCGTCAACCTTTTTGCTGGCTTGCAAAGAACGCTTCCTATTGCCGCACGCAAAAGCCGCATGGACAAATGTGTCTGTGTTACGCCGATTGACGTGATTGCCCAGGCGCGCTAAATTACTGCCAGCGCGAAGGGCGCATCCAGTCCGCGGAAAGGGCCGTGCCCACCTTTTGTACTCGAACAGATTTGCGAACTTTCTTTCAGCCTGATTCGGGCGGACTCCAGGCGCATTTACGAAAGGAAGGTCGTGATGGATCCCAAGCCGCTACCGGCTCGCCCGAGTCTTGAGCAGTACAAGAAACAAGCCAAAGAGTTAGTAAAATCATTTCGAGCAGCGCAATTCGGCAAGTTCACAGATTCCGAATCGATTCATTCCGAAACAACTCAACGAGTCAAAAAGCAACACCCGCGTTTTGCGGATTTGCCCGACGAGCAAATTAGCAACACAAAGTTTGCGCTTGCGGATGCCCAATTCATCCTCGCTCGCGAACACGGATTCGAGAGCTGGCCGAAGTTTGCGAAGCACATCGAGGAACAAGCCGCCGCGAATTTTGCGGCTGCGGTCGACGATCCCCTGACTGCGTTCATGGTGGCTGCGTGCGTGCCGCGGGACGATTGGCATGCTGCCGGGACGCTGGAGCGGGCAGAGGCGATTCTTGCAGCACATCCCGGCGTGGCTGTCGCCAACATTCATACGGCAGCCATTCTTGGCAACGCTGCCGGTGTGCGCCGATTCCTTGTGGTTGACGCAGGCAATGCCACGGCAAAGGGCGGCCCTTATGGCTGGGATGCGCTCACCCACTTGTGTTTTTCGCGGTACCTGCGGCTCGATCGCACGCGCTCCGATGGGTTCGTCGCGGCGGCGCGGGCTTTACTGGACGCTGGAGCGAGCGCGAATACCGGATGGATGGAGACTGAGTATGATCCGCGTCCGACCTGGGAATCCGTCATCTACGGCGCGGCCGGACTGGCGCAACACCCGGGAGTGACGCGGCTGCTGCTCGAACGCGGAGCTGATCCGAATGACGACGAGACTCCTTACCATGTGCCGGAAACGTACGACAACACCGTGATGAAGATTTTGGTGGAAAGCGGCAGGCTCAACGAAGCGAGCTTGACGACGTTACTTGTGCGCAAAGCTGACTGGCACGACGTCGACGGGTTGCAATGGTTGCTGGAACATGGAGCGGACCCGAACCGGCAAACTCGCTGGGGGAGAACAGCGTTTCACCAAGCGGTATTGCGCGACAACAGCATCGAGATTGTTTCCGCGCTGCTTGAGCATGGAGCCGATCCGAGGCTCATCGCGGAAAGGCTTGATCACCGGCCCGAGGTTCATTTCGGCGGCATTTCTGGCATCGACCTGGCAGCGCGGCGGGGGCGCGGCGACGTGTTGGAACTGTTGCAAACTCGAGGCATTGCGATTGAGCTGCAGGGAGTGGCGCGGCTCATAGCGGCATGCGCGCGGAACGATGCTGCCACCGTCCAATCGATAAAGCAGCAAGAGCCCGAACTGGTTCGCGAACTTGTGGCTGCCGGCGGAAAACTGCTTTCGGAATTTGGGGGTACAGGTGATGCCGACGGAGTTCGGCTGCTGCTGGACCTGGGCGTTCCTGTGAATGCCGTTACGGAGCACGGCGATCCATATTTCGATGTGGCAAAGAGCAGCACGGCACTGCATTCAGCGGCTTGGCGCGCGCGGCCTGGCGTAGTGAAGCTATTGCTCGAACGAGGAGCGCGTGTGAATGCGCTTGATGGTAAAGGCCGAACAGCGTTGATGCTGGCGGTGAAGGCCTGCGTGGATTCGTACTGGACGAATCGGCGCACGCCTGAATCCGTGGAGGCGCTGTTCGACGCCGGAGCCAGCGTTGACGGCGTTGAATTTCCGTCTGGCTATACGGAAGTTGACGAGCTCTTGAGAAAGCATGGAGCGGGTGCTTCTGAGTCGTGATCCCTTGTCCCGTGTTCCGCGACCCGTGTTCCGTGTTCTCAGATTGTCAGTCGCGACTAGGCTTGATTGGGGGACCCCCTCCCCCGGGTTTCTGTAAGTGTTGCATCTAAAGGGGTTAGTATTTCCGTAGGTCTATTAGAATCAACACTTACGCGACGTCTCACAAGTGTTGATTCTAATTGGGTTAGCTTGACTGGGAGGCGGCTCTTGCAGCTTACCTGGGTGGTTCAACGCTGCGTTCGCCTTGGCAATAAAAAAGCGGCCTAGAGGCCGCCGCAGAACAATCGCATTACTACCTGGAGCTAATGCTACCCCGGATACGATTTGAAACCAAGAGCCATATTGGGCTGTTAGTCTTCGGACCAGCCGAGTTCGGCGAGGGCTTGGGTGACGCGGGCGAGGGGAAGGCCAACGACATTGAAATAGTCGCCTTCGATGCGGGAGATGTAGCGGCCGGCGCGGCCCTGGATGGCGTAGGCGCCGGCTTTGTCGTGGGGTTCTTCGGTGGCGAGGTAGCGCGAGATTTCTTTGGCGGAGAGCTGGGCGAAATGAACGAGGGTGGACTCGACGAAGCTGCGGCGCTCGGCGTCGGGTAGGCGGATGAGAGTGACGCCGGTGAGGACGGCGTGGGTGCGACCGGAAAGTTGTTCTAGCATGCGGCGGGCGTCGTCAGTTGAGCGGGGCTTGCCGAAGATGCGGCCTTCAAGGGTGACGATCGTGTCGGCCGCCAAGACGAAGGCAGGGCCGGTGGCGCGGGCGGCGACGAGTTCGGCTTTGGCATTCGCGAGGCGCTGGACTAGATCGTGCGGGGATTCGCCGGGGATGGGAATTTCGTCGACGGCGGAGGAAACGACGGTGAGGGAGAAGCCGGCGTCGTGGAGGATTTGGGCGCGGCGCGGAGAAGTGGAAGCGAGAATGAGTTTCATGCGAATTCCGTGCCGGGCAGAATACTACATCGTCCAGATGTAAGACTCCGCGGGAGTTGGATAAGGGGGTTGGATCGAAACTACTTACTCAAATGGCGCACAGAAACAACCTGGAGTGAGGCACATTCTCCCGCATGTAGTACGAAGCCTTCTGGCTTATACCAGAAGTCATCGCCGCCGTTCAGGTAGTATTGCTTGGAAGAGAAATCCAGTTTGTATCTGCCAGGAGGCGCTGGAAAATGGAACCAGCCGTCTTTGTCGGTGACGGCGGTGTAAGATTTTGATTGGCTCTTGATGGTGACCAAAACGCCGGACACATCGATTCCGCCGGTCTCGGCCGCGATCCATCCTTCGATCTCGCTCGGCTGCTTACCGGCCAGGAGCCTGTTTAGACGTTCAAGTGAATCTGCAGCCTCCGAAATCAGGGCGGAGTTTCCGCAATTGTCGATTTCAAATCGACCTGCCCTTCGGTCCGCAAAGAGAAGATATTCGCGGTTCTTTTCCAGGGGAAATCGAATACTACTGTTTTCCGTGAAAACCTCAACCGCGGGCCGCGCGACGCCACGAAAAATCTTCTCGACCTTGACCTGATAGAGCCAGCCGCCGATAGCGTCGTCCGTGTCCGGCAGTTCGCGAAACGACAAAACCGAACCCGTAAAGACTAAATCCCTTTTAAAAAACTCACTATTCGCTGGGATTTCCGGCGCGGGACAGACAGCTTTAGCTGGCGGTGACGAGGCCAGAATAAAAGCAACGAGGAAAAATGTGAGTCGAGACACGGTAGAAAGAACCAACGGCATGGGATAGACATGCTTCTCGTGCCGCCGCACCGCTAAATAATAACAGATTCCTGGTATTCGCCGAAGACGCGGCGGAGGGTGTCGGAGATTTCGCCTACTGTGGCGTAGGATTCGACGGCGGTCAGAATGGCTGGTAAGAGATTTTCCGTGGTGCTGGCGCGGCGTTGGAGTTCGGCTAGGCCGGATTGCGTCTTGGTGTTGTCGCGTTTGGCGCGCAGGGCGTTCAGGCGGGCTACCTGGGAGCGCTCGATTTCTGGCTCGATTCGTAACGTTGGAATGGTGCGCTCTTCTTCGGCGATGAAGTCGTTTACGCCTACGATGATTTGTTCTTTCGATTCCACGGAGCGCTGGAAGTCGTAGGCGGCTTTTTGAATTTCGCCTTGGACGAAGCCGGATTCGATGGCGCGCAACATTCCTCCCATGGCGTCGATTTTTTCGATGTAGGCGATGGCTCCCTGTTCGATTTCGTCGGTAAGGTGTTCGATGGCGTAGCTGCCCGCCACCGGGTCGATTGTGTTGGGGACGCCCGTTTCGTGGGCCACGATCTGCTGCGTGCGCAACGCGATGAGTGCTGCCTCTTCGGTGGGTAGAGCAAGAGCTTCGTCCATGGAGTTGGTGTGGAGGGACTGGCAGCCGCCTAGAACAGCGGCTAACGCTTGGATCGCGACGCGGACGATATTGTTTTCCGGTTGCTGGGCGGTGAGGGAGGAGCCGGCGGTTTGGGCGTGGAAGCGGAGTAAGAGCGAGCGCGGATCCTCAGCGTGGAAACGGTCGCTCATGATTTTGGCCCAGAGGCGGCGGGCGGCGCGGTACTTGGCGATTTCTTCGAGGAGGTCGCTGTGGGCGTTGAAGAAGAAGGAGAGTTGTGGGGCGAAATCGTCGACGGCTAAGCCGGCGTCTAGAGCGGCTTGGACGTAGGCGATGCCGTCGGCTAGCGTGAAGGCTACTTCCTGAATGGCCGTGGAGCCGGCTTCGCGGATGTGGTAGCCGGAGATGGAGATGGTGTTCCACTTGGGGAGGTTGTCGCGGCACCAGGCGAAAATGTCGGTGACGATGCGCATGGCGGGACGGACGGGATAGATGTAGGTGCCGCGGGCGATGTATTCCTTGAGGACGTCGTTTTGGACGGTGCCAGAAATTTTGGCGAGATTGGCACCCTGTTTTTTGGCGACCGCTACATAGAGACAGAGAAGGATTGCCGCGGTGGCGTTGATGGTCATGCTGGTGGAAACTTTTTCCAGGGGAATGCCGTTGAAAAGCGTTTCCATGTCTTCGAGGGAATCTATGGCTACGCCTACTTTGCCTACTTCGCCTGCGGCTAGCGGGTGGTCGGAGTCCATGCCGATTTGCGTGGGGAGGTCGAAGGCTACCGAGAGGCCGGCCTGGCCCTTGCTGAGGAGATAGCGATAGCGCTGGTTGGATTCGACGGCGGTGCCGAAGCCGGCGTATTGGCGCATGGTCCATAGGCGGCCGCGGTACATCGTGGGTTGAATGCCGCGGGTGTAGGGGGATTCGCCAGGATAGCCGATGGTGGATTCGGGGTCGGAGACGGCGGGATCATTTTGCGTATAGAGGCGATCGATGGGCAGGCCGGAGAGAGTTGTGAAATGGGGTTTACGTTCTTTTGATTCGGCGGGGGATTTTGTTTTTGTGTCGGACATTTAGGCGTTGACCGTGGTCGGACAAAAGAGGGCGGGGCAAGCCCCGCCCCTACAGCCTTCGGGCCTTACGGAACGAAGATAGTGCGAAAAAGAAAAACAATATGGCAAACGCTACTGCCGCAGCGATTAGCCAGTGGGCTGTGTCGCGGTTCCAGGAGCGTAGAGCGGCGTTCAGCCATGTGAGCCCGAGAACCGCGAAGGCGGCGCCTACTATTTCTAGAAAGAGCTGCTTCAGGGCGCGCCAGAAACGATAGAAGCCTCCCTTGCGGGGAACTGCTGCCGGGGATGTGGCGGCCGATGACATGAGAGCATCTTAGCGCAAAATACGGCGTGGAACGCGGCTGGCGGCTGAACCGAGGCATTGTGACGGCTTGGCTGCAAGGCCTATTCACCTGAACGAAAGGACTGTGAACGGATTGGAGACAATGTAAAACGGGGCTACTTGTATCCTGAGAAACGCGAGCCTAGAATGACAAATGTAGTGAAGGGGAGCGCCCTTGCAACTAGACGATCACCTGAAAAACCTGCTCCGTGAATTGGGACACGCCATCAATGACACAGTGTCCGACTCCGACCGGATCACCGGCGCCATTGCGGGAGTGCGCGCGCACGGATACGACATCGTGCTGAAGCTGGATGCGACGATCGGATTGGCGAAGCGCGATGCGGCCGCAGCGGAAGCGGCGAAATTGACGACGCAGGACCGGCGCTTTTTGGAATCGCTGCGCATTCAGGTGGATCAGGAGTCGTTTGATCAAATGCCGGACAAGAAACCAGCGGCGCGGCTGACGATGACCCCGCAGGATGTGCGGTTTTTGAAGTCTTTGAGGATTGCGACGGACGATATCGAATGAAGGCGTTGAACAAAATCGCGGGACTGGGATTCGCGGCAGCGATGCTGGCGGGAATTTGCAGCGGGCCAGTGCGGGCG
>Ga0209139_10000528_pt1 | contig 13354 bp, 12 predicted proteins | sample BogFormECP14_OM3_FD_188246 | JGI IMG/M metagenome (GOLD analysis project Ga0209139, IMG submission 188246) | Bog forest soil microbial communities from Calvert Island, British Columbia, Canada - ECP14_OM3 (SPAdes) (version 2) | ecosystem: Environmental > Aquatic > Freshwater > Wetlands > Bog ...
GATTCAGGGCGATTGAAAGATAGTTCAGCACGGTAGCGGGATACGTCTCCGCGATAGGTAGTTCGAAAGTGTGGGGATCTTTCAGGTGCTCGGGACGGAGAGCCGTGGCCTCGACACCCTCGCCGATGCTGGGCTTGGCCGCGCCCAAGGACAGAGCGATTACGTCGTACGGGCTGTGCGGGCCCGCGAAGGGATTTGGCGTGGCGCGAAGGATGGCCACGTCGTGCTCGGGATCGACGGCGATGACTTCGGTCTTAAGCAAGCGGGGCGGGGCGGAGGTCAGGCGGACAAGAACGCTGGGTTGGCCGCCATTGTGAAATTCGGAAAGGACGTGCGCGGCGGTCAGGAGATAGCCGTCGCGATTGATGAAGAAGGCGTTGCCGTAAAAGATGTAGTGGTAACCGCGGTTGCCGGGAGAGTCATCGAGTTGATAAACGACCGGGCAGACGGCGGCGGAGAGATTCTCGGTCGATGGCGTGACGGGCGCGGAAGCCGTGGAAGACGAGACAGCGGGTTCCTCACTTGCGCGATTTACACGGGCAGGGTGCGCCGACGAGCGAACGACGACGAACGCCGCGAGCAACGCTAGGGCAGCGGCAACTGAGGTGGGTTGGAGGCGGCGGAGCATACGTCTAGCATAGCGGTGGGATTAGCGGACGCAATGGTCCGCGTGGACAGGTGTGCGGCGGCGCGCGGTGGCTGAGCAACGATCTTTCGCGCCAAAAAACCAGGCTTTCGCAGACCCGGGAAGTAAGAGAGTGTTAGCGGGCGGGAATTGTGGGAGACTGCGAACCATTATGCTCATGATTGCAAAGGAATGCTGGTAGCGGCGCGCGAATGAGCACCGCCCCCGCCATCGCCGAGAATGTGACCTTGCAACGCGGAAGATGGTCCATCGCATTTTTGCTGGCGTTTGGCGTGATTGTTAATTTTTTTGACCGCATCAACCTGGCGGTGTCGCAGCAAGCGCTGCACGATTCCTTTGGGCTGACGCTCATTTCGTTTGGATATTTGTCCAGTGCGTTCAGCTGGAGCTACGCGGCGATGCAGGTGCCGGTGGGAATACTGCTGGACCGATTGGGAGTGCGCTACGTCGGGCGGATTAGCGCGTTTTTGTGGAGCATGGCGTCGTTCTGCGCGGCGCTATCGCCTGGGCTGGCGTGGCTGTTTGGCGCGCGGTTGCTGCTCGGCGTGGCGGAAGCTCCGACATTCCCGGCCAACGCCAAAGCCATCGGGCAGTGGTTTCCGGAGCAGGAGCGGAGCTTGGCGGTGAGCATCACCGATACCGCGGCGAAGCTGGCTTCCGGTATCGGCGTGCCCCTGATCGGCATTTTACTGCTGCACTTTGGCTGGCGGTGGAGTTTTGCGGCCACCGGATTAGCAAGTTTCTTTTACTTTCTTATTTTTTACGTGGTGTACCGCGAGCCGGCGCAAGAAAAGCCTGCCGCTTCCTCCCAAATTGCCCAGAGCGAAAATCCTCCTACTACGGAACGCGTGCCGCTCCGCTATTTGCTGCGGCAACGCCAGGTGTATGGGCTGGCAATCGGGTGGGGCGCCTACAATTACACGTTTTATCTGCTGCTGACCTGGCTGCCCAGCTATCTTTCCGCCACGCTACACATGGATTTGTTGCACTCCGCGCTGTACACCAGCGTGCCATGGATGTTTGCGGCGGTGACGGATTTTGTGGTGGGCGGATGGCTGGTGGATTTTCTGATTCAGCGCGGCTGGAATGCCACGCGCGTGCGGCAAACGGTGCTGCTCACGGGCACGAGCCTGGGGCTGGGAATTTGGGGCGCTGGCCACGCAACTACGCCGGTAAGCGCGCTGCTGTGGATCAGCCTGGCGCTCGGGGGGTTGGCGGCGGCCGCGCCGGTGGCGTGGACCGTGCCGTCGCTGATCGCACCACGCGGTGCGGTGGGCACGGTGGGTTCGCTGGCGAATTTCTGCGGGCAGCTTGCGGCGATTTCGGCGCCGATTGCCACGGGATATATCGTGACGGCGACGCGTTCGTTCGCGGCGGCGTTTGCGATTGCCACGGTGGTCTTGGTGATTGGAATTGCCAGCTATGGCTTGCTGCTGGGGCGGATCGAACGAATTGCCGAGCCGGTAGCGGCGGCCTGAAGGCACGAGCTAGAGGGTAAATTATTAACTTTGCATGGGTTATTTTTTGACCCTCGAATAATACGTTCCCTCCAGAGTGCGCTGCTTACGGTGCTCACCGAAGCGCAAGTCGATTGCTTTCATAAAAAATCAGCCGGGTTAGACGCTGCCGCGATTTGGCACGCCGCATGCCGATTTGTCAGGCGTCCTCAGTAAGCAAATCGCGGTTTACGAGGAGGGAGAAAGTCATGGCAATCCAAAAGAAGAGTTTGCGCAGTGGTTCCAAGGCGAGCAAGAACGCCGAAGCTTCGACGGGCGCGGTTAACAGCAAGCGGACGCCCCGCGGCACCAAAGAAGTAAACCTCAAGGCCGCGGTCCTAAAGCTGCCGGCCGTGCAGTAATGGTTCCTTGCGCGATTCACGAAACGCCGGACGCAAAAGGCGCGTCAAAGATTCAATACATTCCTCCGCAACAAGCGAGGGCTGCGCTGTTGGCAGCCCTCGTCCATTTCCGTATCTCGTTCATCTACACAACTTTGCGCAAATGAACCGAGCTTTACTGAGCCTGGCGCCTTTGCGCATGCTTGCCGCCCCCTTCGTGCGAGACAGATCCTGCCGCGAAGCGCTTGGAACTAACATTTTTGGTATACTTCCCGCGGCGCGCCCCGCCCGGCGGAGCCGTCCAGCCCAACGAACTGTCCTGTGTGTCTGGAAATTCAATCGGGGTTCCGGCGGTAGCTAACTTTAAGCTTTTTTTTGACCGGTAGCCACCGCAGAGCGGCGGGCGAAAGCTGCAAAATGCTGCGCAACTCTCTTGGGGAATACGGGGTTAGCAGCCAGCAGGCAGAGAGTATCTGAATTTCAGGCAAGCACATGTCCCTTTCCTACATCGCTCGGTTAAAGCGCGACCGCATGCGCAAGCGGCGGCTTTTTAAGCGCATCACGAATGTAACTTTGGTTTGCGTGGTGAGCGCGGCCACCGCTTATGTAATCACGCGTCCCACGGGAGGCACGGCGTTTAATCCTTCCGAAGCGGTGCGCAATGCACTGTTGCGGCACAGCGATGCGTCTACGCACGCGGCGAGCCGCACCAAAAGCGTGGACGGCAGCGATGCGGCCTCGCCGACCGACAATCCCGTAAATTATTTTGGCTACAAGTTGCGTGCCGGGCCATACCGCGTGAGCGAAGTTAACGACATCGCGTTGCACGACGCGCGGCGAAACAAGGATTTGCACTTGCGGGTGTTTTATCCGGAAGCGGAAGGGCGCTATCCGGTGATTGTGTTTTCGCACGGTGCGGGTGGCTCGCAAGACTGCTGCGAAGAGTTGACGCAACATTGGGCCAGCTATGGCTACGTGGTCATCCAGCCGACGCACGATGATTCCGCTGTGCAGCGGCGCGACGCCGGCGAAGAGAATGTGCGCTTCATGCAGGCGGTACGCGATGCGCTGAAACAGCCGGCATTGTGGGAGAGCCGCCCACGAGATATTTCGTTTGTGCTGGATTCGCTTGGTGAACTGGAAAAGCGCGTTCCGGATCTGGCGGGAAAGCTGGACGCCCAGCACATCGGGGTTGGCGGGCACTCCATGGGTTCGTTTACGGCCGAAGCCGTCGCCGGGGCGCTGGTGAATTTGCCGAATAAGCCGCTGGCAAACTTCGCCGATGGGCGCGTGAAGGCGGTGTTGTGCTTATCGCCGCAGGGACCGGGGCAGTTTGGATTGAGCGAAGCGTCGTTTCGCGCGTTGCGCATTCCGTATCTCGGCGTCACCGGATCGCTGGACAGCCTCGGGCCCATCGCCAGCGAGGTGTGGCATAAGACGCCCTTTGCATTGGCGCCCGCGGGGGACAAGTATCACGTGGATATCGAAGGCGCGAGTCACATGTCCTTTATCACCGCGCGCACGGCGCTGCCCGCGCAGGAGCAAGAAGCTCAGGATATTTTGGGGTACACCAATTCCGCGTCGCTGGCCTTCTGGGACGCCTATCTAAAGCAGGATGGCAACGCCAAAGAATATTTGCACTCCGGCGGATTGGCGAGCTTCAGCAAGGGAGCCGCGACCATTTCGCTGCGATAAGCAATTTCGCGCCGCCGCGGCGGGAATCGAGCGGGTGAACGTCCAACGTGAGCGAAGTGTTTGTGTGCCGCAGCCGTATGCCGGCTTCCGCGGAGCAAGTGTACCGGTTCCACGCTGAGCCGGACGCGCTGGCGCGGCTCACTCCGCCGTGGGAAGCCGCCACGGTTTATGAGGAGAATGGCGGCATCGAGAACATCGGTTCCCGTGTAAAAATTAAATTGCGCATCGGGCCGATCACGCAGGTCTGGATTGCGGAGCACGCGGCCTGTGAGCCGGGAAGAATGTTTCGCGACGTCATGGTTTCCGGACCGTTCAAAAAGTGGGAACATACTCACCTGTTTAGCGCGGATGGCGCAAATACCAGTTGGCTTGAAGATCGCGTGGAATACGAAATGCCGCTGGGCTGGCTGGGCAAGACCTTCGGCGGATGGTACGCGCGCAGGCGTTTGGCGCGCATGTTTGCCTGGCGCCATGAAGTGACCGCCAAAGCCCTAGCCGATAAAGTTTCGGCCGCTGCTGCGAACCGCGGAGGTGCGGACTGATGGGTATCTTCGGATCAAATCAGATTGCCCCGGAACTGCTCAGCGCTTATCGGGCGCAGACTGGAGAGACGCTCGCGGAGCTCTCCGCGCGGCGTTCCGTGCTGCTGGTCTTTCTGCGTCACTTTGGCTGTACGTTTTGTCGCGAAGCCACGGAAGAGCTTTCGAAGAAACGCAGCAGTATTGAAAGCGGAAACGCCCAACTGGCATTCGTACATTTGGGTACGGAAGAAAAGGCGCTTTCCTACTTTTCCCCCTATGGCTTGCAAGATGCGCCGCGCTTCGCCGATCCGGGGGGCAAATTATACGAAGCGTTTGGACTCGTGCGGGCAGACTGGCGGCAAATCCTGAACCAGGAAAGCATTCTGCGCATGCTGGTGGCGTGGCTGAACGGAAATTTTGTGGGTCTGCCGGCGGGCGATGTGCAGCGCATGCCGGGCGCATTCCTGCTGGTCCATGGAGAGATTCGCAAGGCCTTCCGGCACAAACTGGTATCCGATAGGCCGGATTATCTGGCGCTGGCAGCGGCCACGTGAGAGCGACTCATTCTGGTTTTGGTCGACACCGTTCCGACCTGCCCGCCATTTTGCGAGTAAGCCGAATCACGATTTCCTTCATATTGTTTCTGATGATGCTAATGCTGACGAGTCGCGTGGATCGCGCCGCGCAAGACCCCGCACTCCAAGTAACTGTGGATACCGGAACGCTTGCCGGGAGACTGCAGGGCTCGGTGCGCACGTTTCTGGGCATTCCGTACGCGGCGCCCCCGGTTGGCGAGCTGCGCTGGAAGCCGCCCGTCGCTCCCGCCAAGTGGAGCGGCGTGCGCAACGCCACAGAATTTGGCGCGCGCTGCATGCAAGGCGCGATCTACGACGACATGGTTTTTCGCGACCCGGGCAACAGCGAGGATTGTCTAACTCTGAATGTTTGGACCGGTGCGCAAAGCGCCGGCGCAAAACTGCCGGTGATGGTGTGGATTCATGGCGGCGGATTTATGGCCGGAGCGTCTTCCGAGCCACGGCAGGACGGGCAATTTCTGGCACGGCGCGGTGCAGTGGTGGTCTCGATGAACTATCGTCTCGGCGTTTTCGGATTTCTCGCGCTGCCGGAACTGGCCGCGGAATCGGGCAGAAACGCCGCGGGAAACTATGGATTGCTGGACCAGGTCGCTGCGCTGCAGTGGGTACAGCGGAATATCGCGGCGTTCGGCGGCGATCCGGCAAACGTGACGATCTTCGGAGAAAGCGCCGGATCATTTTCCGTCAGCGCGCTGATGGCCTCGCCGGCCGCGCGCGGGTTGTTCCACAAAGCAATCGGAGAAAGCGGGGCTCCATTCTGGAGTTCCGCCTTGCCGCTCAAAACGCTAGCGGAGCGCGAGCAAACGGATGCGGACTTCGCCGGCACGGCTCTGGGAACGAAGCGCCTTGCGGGATTGCGCGCGCTTTCCGCCGCGAAAATATTAGAGGCAGCGGTCAAGACCGCCAACGGGGAGCCGCGGTTTGGCCCCCAAGTAGACGGCTATTTTCTGCCAGACAACGTGCCCGCAATTTTTGCGGCGGGAAAGCAAAACGATGCGGCGTTGCTGGCGGGCTGGAACCGCGACGAAATCGGTCCGTTGGCCGTTGCGGCGAACGAGCCTTCCGCAACCCAGCAGTTGAAGTCCATCGCGAAAAAACAATTTGCTTCGCAAGCGGAGGAGTTTCTCAAGTTCTATCCCGCGGACAGCGAGCAGGTGGCCAAACGTTCCATGGGAGTTCTTATGAGCGATCAGGAACTCGCCTGGCCCACGTGGGCGTGGCTGGAAGAGCAAGCAGCGACGGGAAAGATGCCCGTGTATCGCTACCGATTCGATCGATCTTTGCCCAGCGCTACCAAGAAAGAAGGGCTGGGCGCGTATCACTCCGCGGAAATTGAGTACGTCTTCGGAACGCTGGATTCAAAAGCCGGAATACCCTGGCGCGCGGAAGATCGCGAGCTAAGCGCGGCCATGCAGAGCTACTGGGTGAACTTCGCTCGCTCCGGGAATCCGAATGGCGAGGGCTTGGCGAAATGGCCCGCGTATCGCGCCGATGATGGATGGCAAGTGATGTATCTGGCCGCACCCTCCAAGGCCGCAAAAGATGCGCAGCGAGAGCGCTATCTATTTTTGACGGACGCTCGGAAAAAATAGCCGGCGCAACGCCGGGCATTCTTTGCGAGTGGCGATGGAAATTGACGTTATCCCTGCCGGAATGATACAGATATAGGGTTGTGTGAGCGCCAATTAAGGCGCAGGGTGGCGGCACAAGCAGCGGGCCTGCGCTTCCCCGAGCCGGCCGCCAGTCTCGCGGTAAACGCGAGCGCCACTTCGTGCATCTGAACCGAACACTAGCGTCTGGAATAGCCTAGAGAAAGACTGGCGCGGCAGAATGCGTGCGAGTCGCCAGAGGGACTAAGGAGTGTCGATGAAGAGGTTTTTGACAGCGCTGGCTGTCGCTTTGCTCACGATTTTTGTTTTCGCCGGCTGCAACGATTACGGCAACACCTTTCAAGCGAATACCGGCGCGGTGATCACCACGCTGTCTCCCTCGAACATCACCGCAGGGAGCCCTTCGTTCACGCTGACGATCAGTGGAAGCCCATTTGTTGCGCAGACCTACGTCACCTGGAACAACCAAAAACTGGTAACGACGGACATCGATGACAGCGCAGGTGATGTGTTGGCGGTCAGCGCGGCTGTTCCGGCCTCATTGGTCGCAACGGCGGGGAACGCCGTGGTTCAGACACACAATCCTTTCTCGGGCGCAGGCAATAACGGACTCTCGAATCCGCTGACTTTCTTAATTACTCCCACCACGCCGCCGAATCCCACGCCCTTGCTGCAGTCCGTCACTCCAAACAACGCGGCGATGACCAGCTCAGCCGCCGGAACCTTCCTATTGACGTTGGCTGGCTCGGATTTTCTCATTGCTAATGGCACGACTCCGGGCGCCATGGTCTGCTGGCAGCCGCCGACGCCCCAGACCACACCGCCAACCACCACGCCACCAGCTCAAGTGCTGCTGACACCCGTTGCGCCGGCGGCATCCTCGACGCAGATCACCGTGACTGGCTCGAATTCGCTGCTGAATACGGCTGGAGCGGCTTTGCTGATCGTGCTCAACCCGCCATTCACCGGTACTCCGTGCACAACCAACAGCGGGGGAATCTCGAGTGCGTCTGTGGCCTTCACTATCTTCACGCCGAATCCAGTACCCACACTGACGTCCATTAGTCCTAACAGCATCGCCGCAGGTTCGCAGTCGTCGTTTACCCTGGCGGTGGCCGGCACGAATTTCCTGACCAACATCGATCCCACGCAGGCATCCACCGTTTTCTGGAACGCAGGCGGCGCCACCGGCACCTTCACCGCGCTAGCCACGCTGTCCAGTCCTGCTCCCACCAGTAGCGCCATAAGCGTTACGGTACCCGCGAGTCTTGTCGCCGCGCAGGGCACGGCCAGCGTGCTCGTGCAAAATCCTCCCAGCCGGTCCGCCTCCACGGGAGGTGGCGGCGGAAAGAGTAATTCCCTGCCGTTCACCATTGGTCCCGCTGCCGCCGTCGTCAAGGCGCAGGCCGCGGCGGAAGAGACGCCGGCGGTAAGCGCCGATGGACGCTACGTGGCGTACACCGCCCTGCAAGGCCAATACGCGACGGTATTTTTCCACGATACTTGCCAGAGCGCAGCCTCCTCCTGTCAGCCGAAAACCTCCGTCGTTTCCGTGGGTCCGGAGGGCGCCGCAGCGGACGAAGACAGTCACTCACCCTCAATGAGCGCCGATGGGCGCTACGTGGCATTCGCTTCGGCGGCCACAAATTTGCTCGCCACGAATAATTCCACTGCATCGAGCGCTGCGCCCTCCGCCGGCCGGCAAATTTATTTGCGCGATACCTGTACGGGAGCTCCGGCTTCCTGCGTGCCTTCCACGGAGCTGGTTTCCACCGATCCCACCGGACAACTCGTCGGCACGGAAGGAATTTTGCCGTCCGTCAGCGCCTCGGGAAGGTTCGTGGCCTTCGTGGCGGTAACCCTGAGTAAATCGCCAACTGCCAGCTCTGCGCAGAACAGCTCCGCAAGCAACAGCGGCTACCGGCAAGTCTTCGTGCGCGATACTTGCCTTGGAGTTTCGCCATGCACTCCAAAGACCACGCGCATCTCCCTGCAACCGGGAGACGGAACGGAGAGCGCTCCGGCGACGGCTACTCCCGCCGGCCCGGCGCTCAGTGGCGATGCGAAAAAAATTGCGTTGAGCGGTGGTGGCAGCGCAGTGCTGTTTACGCAATCGGTAGCCGTGGACGACCGCCTGTTTGTGGCTGTTCTTGGGCAATCGAATAGCGGGGCGCAATAACCGAGCGCCGTAGCCAAGCGCCATAGTTAAGCGATCGACGTCCGGCGAATCAATCTGTTGCGCGCCGCGCCCGCGGCATCTGTGAAGCGGCCTCTTTCGTGAACAACAAGCTCTCTCCATTGCTGGCGCCTTACGCGGGAAAGTGCATCCTGATCACTGGCGCGGGCGGATTTATCGGCTCGGCGCTGGTCACAGCGCTCGCCGAAGCCGTGCCGCGATTGCTCGTCCTGCTGGACAACTCCGAACACAACTTGCACGAACTTTCCATGCGTCTGCGCAAGTTCAATTCCCCGCCGCACGAAGCCCTTCTCGGCGACGTTTGCGATGCCACGCTGCTTGCGGAAATGTTCGAACGCTACCGCCCGGGGATGATTTTCCACGCGGCGGCGTGCAAACACGTTCCGCTGATGGAAAATAATCCGTTGGCGGCCATGCGCACCAACGCCGTTGGCACGTGGCGTCTGATGCAGGCCGTGACGAACGCCGCGAAAACCGCTCGCGATACACAGCTACTGTTGATCTCGACAGACAAAGCGGTGAAACCGGCCAGCGTGATGGGCGCCACGAAACGCGTCGCCGAGATGGTGATCGATCGCGCGGGCTCTTACGGCATCACCGCACAAAATATACGTCTGGGCAATGTGTTCGGTTCGAACGGCAGCGTCGCGCCGCTTTTTGCCAGGCAGATTTCACATGGTGGGCCAGTGACAGTCACGCACCCGGAGGCGGAGCGCTATTTTTTCACCTTGGACGACACCCTGGAAATTATTCTCGGCGCTGCAACCATGCCGGGCGGAACATTTATTCCCGCGTTGCCGCCGGCGTTGAGAATTGCAGATCTCGCGGAGCGCATGATCCGTGAGGCGCGCGGGGCCGCTTCGCGGGATGTCTCCATCAAATTCACCGCGCTCCGGCCTGGAGACAAACTTCACGAAGAATTCGTGAACCCTGACGAGATCCTAGAAGCGCTCGCGGGCCGGCAATTATCTCGCGTACACGGCCCCGTGCTGGATGCCCTAAAGTTTGACGCTGCAATGCCGCGACTCGAGCGAGCTGTCGAGCAACGGCAGCTCGGTACGGCGATGGAAATCCTCCGCGAGTTCGTCCCGCAATACCAGCCGAGCGTTTCCCTGCTGGCGTTGCTTCACGAAGCCAGCGTGGCCAAAACGTGAAGCGGAAAATCGCCGTCGTCACCACCTCTCGCGCGGACTATGGCCATTTGTATTGGCCTTTGCGCGAACTCGAAAAGCATCCCGGCGTACAACTCGAATTGCTCGCGCTGGGCGCGCATCTTTCTCCGGAGTTCGGCGCAACCATTCAAGAAATCGCCAAAGATGGGTTCGCGATCGCCGTGCAAATCGAATGCCTGCTCAGTTCCGACAGCGACGTCGGCATGGCGAAAACCATCGGTTTGGCCACGCTCAGCCTCGCCGACACTCTGGGCGCGCTGCGTCCCGATATTTTGCTGCTCATCGCCGACCGTTACGAAATGCTGGCGCCGGCTTCGGTGGCGCTGGCGCTGCGCATTCCCATCGCGCACATCGAAGGCGGAGAAATCAGCGAAGGCGCTATCGACGATTCCGTGCGCCATGCGCTCACAAAAATGAGCCATATCCATTTCACCTCCACGGAAGCCGCCCGCCGCAGAATCATCGCCATGGACGAGGAAGAGTGGCGCGTGCATCGCGCCGGCGCGCCATCGCTCGATCATTTGCGCCGCAGCACGCTGCTAAATCGCGCCGAATTAGAAGCGCACCTGGGAATTTCTTTGCACCAGCCCGTCACGGTGGTCGCCTATCATCCCGTGACCATCGCGAAGAACACGCTGGTGGAGGCTGACGCCGTTTTTGCCGCGCTCCGCCAAATGCCCGGGCAAATTCTATTTTGCTATCCAAACGCCGACGCCGGCAGCCGGCAATTGATCGAACGCGCGCACGCCTTTGCGTCCGGCCGCGAAGACGCTCGCGTGTTCGTAAATCTTGATGCCGTCACGTACTGGAGCTTGCTTCGCCAAGCCGACCTATTCTTAGGCAACTCCAGCAGCGGCATCATGGAAACACCTTCGCTCGCGTTGCCCACGGTGAACGTAGGCTTGCGTCAGCAAGGACGCGAACGCGCAAAAAATATTGTGGACGCGCCGCCAGACGCCGCCGCAATCATCGCGGCGGCAAACGTCGCGCGCAGCGAAACGTTTCGCGCTTCGCTTGCGGGTATGATCAATCCGTACGGCGAGGGGCGCGCGGCGGAAAAAATCGTCGACGTCTTGACCACCGTGCCGCTGACGCAAGATTTATTGATGAAGCGCCACCCTCTGTAACGGATTGACCGCAAACCGCGAAACCGAAACTGCTTCACGAGAAATCCATGCCCATAAGGATTCCACTTTCCGCGCCGGACATCACCGAAGCGGAAATCGCCGCGGTCACCGCGGTGTTGCGCACACCCCGATTGAGCCTCGGCGATGAACTAGTTGAATTCGAAAGCGCCCTGGCGCAATTCGTAGGCGCCGAGCATTGCGCAGCCGTCAGTTCAGGAACTGCCGCATTGCATCTCGCCCTGCTCGCCACGGGAATCCAGCCCGGCGACGAAGTGATCGTTCCCTCGTTCACCTTCGTTGCCGTGGCCAACGCCGTCCGCTACGTCGGCGCAATTCCTGTTTTTGCGGACATCGATCCGGCAACACTGAATCTTGCGCCCGCCTCGGTGGAAGCCGCGATTACTCCGCGCACTCGCGCGCTCATCGCCGTGCATACCTTCGGCGTTCCGGCGCCCATGAGCGATCTCCTAGAGATCGCGCGCCGCCACGAACTGAAACTCATCGAGGATGCCTGCGAATCGCTCGGCGGCGAACACCACGGCCGAAAGCTCGGCTCGCTCGGCCACGCCGGAGTCTTTGGCTTTTATCCCAACAAGCAAATCACCACCGGTGAAGGCGGCGCGCTGGTCACCAGCGACCCGGAAATCGCCCGCCGCGCCCGCATGCTGCGCAATCAAGGCCGCCGCGCCACGGGCGATTGGTTCGAGCATGAGGAAATCGGCTACAACTACCGAATCTCCGAAATCAATTGTGCCTTGGGAATCGCCCAGTTGCGGCGAATCGACGAAATTCTCGCGAAGCGCGCGAATGCCGCACAAAAATACTTCGCAAATCTCCAAAACAATTCCAATCTACATCTGCCGCCTATGCAAATCGCGCACGGCACAATCAGCTGGTTCGTTTATGTAGTGCGCCTGGCGGAACGTTTTCGCGCGCAAGACCGAGACAGGGTAACAGCCGAGTTGCTCTCGCGCGGCATAGCCTGCGGCCGATACTTCGCGCCAATTCACCGCCAGCGCGCCTACCGCGATGCGCCACACCGCTGCATGGATTTGCAAGTCACCGAATCTGTCGCGGCACGTACTCTAGCCCTGCCGTTTTTCAATCAAATCTCCAGCGAACAGGTCGATGAGGTGTGTAGCGCGTTGCGAGACGCCCTACTGTAGCGGCCGCTTTTCGGGGCGGGCGCGTTGCGTCGTCTGCGGCTAGAGTCTTCTTGGAGATACTGCGAAATCAATTCGGTACGGGGAACAAATTAATTCGCGGCGCCTTGCGCGTCTTTCGGCGAGGACGCCGCGCGCGTCCGCAGCAGGTGAATCGTCGTTCCCGTTGCGTCCGTGGAAAGCTCCACCACGCGGATATTATCGTTGCGCACAGCGAGAAAAGCGATGTCGTCGTTGGCCACGTGAACATCCTGAAACGGTTCGGCGAACGGCTGTTCGCTGCCGCTGTGCTGCGTATATTCCGCGCCGAGGTGCTGCACATACCAGTCTTCGACGATGCCCCGATCATCTGTGCTGCGATACGCGACCACGGAAACTCCATTTTGGGCGTCCAGGAGTACTTTTGCGGTGTCGTCGTTCGCGGGAAGCTCGAGGGATGCGCGCGGATATACCGGCAGGCCGGGTCCAACCTCGGCCGCCCTTTCCATGCGGAATCCGCCCTCGGGTGTGCGCAGTGTATTTCTCCCAGTGGCCGCCGCCAAACCCAGGGAATGCACCAGGTGGCTGGCCATGAACAACCCGCCGCCCAGCAATACGCCAAAGCCGGCAAAGAGCGCCATCGTCATCCATAGCAGAGATTTAGCGGATGAATCCCCGGTGCTGAGCGAATCGGACATGGAAATGGGGCTCCCAAGGGGTGACCACGGCCGACCCCAATGCTAGTTTGACAGAATCGCCCGTCGCTCGAGTCAGAAAGCCGGGCCGAGGTGCCGTATCCGTTCCTGTTCTT
>Ga0209139_10000530_pt1 | contig 13345 bp, 9 predicted proteins | sample BogFormECP14_OM3_FD_188246 | JGI IMG/M metagenome (GOLD analysis project Ga0209139, IMG submission 188246) | Bog forest soil microbial communities from Calvert Island, British Columbia, Canada - ECP14_OM3 (SPAdes) (version 2) | ecosystem: Environmental > Aquatic > Freshwater > Wetlands > Bog ...
ATGGGTTCGCCGGTTTTGTAATGCTTGGCGTAGTGGGCGAAGACGGTGGGATAGAGGGCCCAATGCTCGTTGAATTGCGAGGGGAACTCGACGAAGTCGCGGGCGGTGGCGGCGCCGGAGAGGCTGGGATATTCGGAGTTGGCGAACATGCCGTGGAGGGCGTGGCCAAATTCGTGGAACATGGTGGTGACGCCATCGAAACTGATTAGCGCGGGTTCGCCAGGGGCGGGCTTGGGAAGATTAGCGATGTTGTAGACGACCGGTTGCGTGCCGAGGAGTTTGGATTGGGTGACGAAGGTGTCCATCCAGGCGCCGCCGTTTTTGTTGTCGCGCTTGAAGTAGTCGCAATAGAAGAGGGCGAGGGGCTTGCCGTCGGCGTCGGAGACTTCGAAGACGCGGACGTCGGATTGGTAGACGGGGATGTCCTTGCGTTCCTTGAAGGTGATGCCGTAGAGCTCGTGGGCGGCGTAGAAGACGCCGTTTTCGAGGACGTTGTTCAGTTCGAAGTAGGGTTTGACGGCGTCGTTGTCGAGATCGTATTTGGCTTTGCGGACTTGCTCGGAGTAGAAATTCCAGTCCCACGGTTGGAGCGTGAAGCCGCCTTTTTGTTGGTCGATGAGAGATTGGATGTCTTTGGCTTCGGCGGCGGCTTTTGCGGTGGCGCCGGGGACGAGGGCGTCCATGAATTTTAGGGCGGCTTCGGGAGTTTTGGCCATTTGGTCGCCTAGTTTCCAGGCAGCGTGATTGGGATAGCCGAGGAGTTGGGCGCGCTGGGCGCGGAGTTGCGCCATGCGGGAGATGATGTCGCGCGTATCGTTGGCGTCGCTGTGTTCGGCGCGGTTCCAGGAATTCTCGAAGAGCGATTGGCGGCTGGCGCGGACTTGGAGTGCGTCGAGATCGGGTTGTTGCGTGGTGTTTTGTAGCGGGAGGAGGTAGCCGTCTTGTTTGCGGCTTTGCGCGGCTTGGGCTGCGGCCGAGATTTGCGCGTCGCTGAGGCCGGCCAGGGCGGATTTGTCTTTTGTGACGAAGGCCGCTTGTTTGGCGGCTGCGAGGAGTTTATTGGTGAAGGAATTGGAGAGCGTGGCTAGTTCTTCGTTGAACTTTTTCAGCTTGGTTTTGTCGGCGTCGGAGAGATTGGCGCCGGCGCGGACGAAGTTGGTGTAGTCGACTTCTAGGAGGCGGCGGGATTCGGGATCGAGGTTGAGGGACTCGCGTTGTTTGTAGATGGCGGCGACGCGGGCGAAGAGTTTGGTGTTGAGGGCGATGGCGTCCTGATGGGCGGCTAGTTTGGGGGCTAGAGCTTCCTGGGCTTTTTGCAGCGTGGGATTGGTGTTGGCGCCGGTGACCCCGCCGAAGGCGTTTCCGGCGCGCAGGAGGAGTTGGCCGGTTTTTTCCATGGCGACGATGGTGTTTTCGAAGGTGGGAGCGGCGGGATTGTTGGCGATGGCGTCGATTTGTCTTAGTTCTTCGTCCATGCCGGCTTCGATGGCGGGTTGGTAGTCTTCGTCTTTGATTTTATCGAAGGGCGGGGCCTGGAAGGGGAGAGTGCTGGGCGCGTAGAACGGATTTGACGGGCTTAGGGCCGTGTCGGCGGATATAGACGGCGTGTGCATGTGTGCGACGGCGAGTGCGACGATTCCGGACGCGACCGCGAGTATCGAAAACTTAAGCATGAACTTCCTCCGGCGTGATGGCATTGGCACATCCGAGCCCGAACCTCACGCGAATTGATTTTAGGGGAATTGAGAGTTGGCTACAAGAATTTGGAAACCTGCCTGCACAGCCAGGATTGGCTGTGCCACTTAGGCCTCGAGGGCGCCGGCGGAGCCGGAGGGGAGTTCGATGGCGTATTTGGTGCGGGCTTTCTCGGCGTGTTGTTCCAGGGCTAGTTCGATGAGTTTGTCGATGAGTTGGGGGAAGGGGATGCCGCTGGCTTCCCAGAGTTTGGGGTACATGCTGATGGAGGTGAAGCCGGGGATGGTATTCACTTCGTTGAGATAGATTTTGCCGCCGTCTTTTCCGAGGAAAAAATCGACGCGGGCCATGCCGCTTAGTTCGAGGGCGCGAAACGCCTGGACGGCGAGGTGTTGGAATTTTTTTATTTGGACGGGCTTGAGATCGGCGGGAATGAGGAGTTTCGTGCCTTGTTCGAGATATTTGGCGGCGTAGTCGTAGAACTCGCGATGCGGGACGATTTCGCCGGGCATGGAGGCTTGCGGATCGTGATTGCCGAGGACCGAGACTTCGATCTCGCGGGCGTTCACGGCGCGCTCGACGAGAATTTTCATGGCGAATTCGGAGGCGAGATTGAGGGCGGGGACGAGTTCCTGGCGGGAGTGGACTTTGGTCATGCCAACGCTGGAGCCGAGCGTGGCGGGTTTGACGAAGACGGGATACGGAAATTCCTTTTCGATTTGATGGGTGATGATGTTTTCGTTGCGTTCCCATTCGTGGCGGTGGATGCAGAGCCAGGGGACTACGGGAATTTTTGCGGCGTGGAGGAGTTTTTTGGCGATGTCTTTATCCATGGCGACGGCGGAGCCTAGGACGCCTGCGCCCACGAAGGGGAGGCCTGCGAGGTCGAGGAGGCCCTGGATGGTGCCGTCTTCGCCGAAGGTGCCGTGCATGACGGGGAAGACGACGTCGATGCGCTGGCCGCCGCCGCTGCCGTCGAGGCGGACTAGGGCGGCGTCGGTGGGATCGGCGGTCATGGTGACGCGCTGGCCGGTGCGTAGGACTTCGGGTAGCAATTTTTGGGCGCTGGTGCCGATGAGCCAGTGGCCTTCTTTGGTGATGCCGATGGGGACGGCTTCGTATTTGTCGGGGTCGAGACCTCGCATGACGGAGGCGGCGGAGGCGAGGGAGACTTCGTGTTCGCCGGAGCGGCCGCCGAAGAGGACGCCGATGCGGAGTCGTTTTTTGTCAGGGCTCATGGAATTGTCGTTTTTTTGGGGCTTGGCCGCCTGTTCTTAGTTATAGGGCAAGGGGTGGGAGTTGTCGCGGGGGAAATGGCGGGTTGGTTCTGGAGTGATAACGGAGATTTGGCGAAGATTTTTTGCGAGAAATTTGCGAGGAGTGACGGAACTTTCTGGGGATTCCATCGTCTACAGAGGTGCGGTGATTCTGGCAGGAGGGATCCGTGTCTTCACAAAGTGGGAATGGTGGCACACCGTTTTTGGAGAATTTGCGGCGGGACGTGCGGTACGCCGTGCGGACGCTTTGGCGGGATGCGGGGTTCGCGGCGTTTGCGATTTTGATTGTGGGGCTCGGGGTGGGAGCGAGCTGCACGATTTTCAGCGTGGTGAACACGCTTTTGATTCGGCCGTTGCCGTTTCGCGATCCGGGCAAGCTGGTGTGGATGGCGAATCACCGGGATGACACGAACGATATGTCGGGGAAAACGGTCCAGGTGAACTATCTGCTGGAATATCGGGAAAAAAACCAGTCGTTTGAGGATATGGCGGCGTACTTTGCGTTCTACGGGTTGGGAGATGCGAAGTTGATTGGAGATGGGCAGCCGGAGAGGTTGACGAGCGTGCCGGTGACACAGAATTTCTTTCCGTTGCTAGGCGTGGAGCCGCAGATTGGGCGGCAGTTCAGCGCGGAAGAGTGCAAACAGAACGGACCCAACGTCGTGATGTTGAGCGATGGGTTGTGGCGAAGGAAATTTGGCGCCGATCCGAATATTGTCGGCCGGGCGCTATCGTTCGATGGGGGCCCGGCGACAGTGGTGGGAGTGCTGCCGGCTTCGTTTGATTTTGCGACGGTCTTTACGCCGGGAAGCCGGGTGGATATGTTTCAGCCGCTTCCGCTATCGCCTGACATAAACCGTGAGGGGAATACGATTTTGATTGTGGGGAGGCTGAAGCCGGAAGCGACGCTGGGTACGGCGCAGGCAGAAGCCGCGATTCTGGGAAAAAGATTCCAGGAAGAGCATAAGGACCAGAATGATTTTGATCCGAAGCTTTCGATGCTGGCGCAGCACGTGAGTGGGAGGCTGCGGCCGACGCTGGTGCTGCTGGCGTGCGCGGTGGGCGTGGTGATGCTGATTGTGTGCGCGAACCTTTCGAATTTGTTGCTGGCGCGGGGAGCTGGGCGGCAGAAGGAAATTGCGATTCGCGCTGCGATGGGAGCTGGGCGGGGGCGGTTGATTGGGCAGATGCTTACAGAGAGTTTGGTGCTTTCATGTTGCGGTGCGGTGCTGGGATTGTTGCTGGCGTTTGCGGGGACGCGAGCGCTAGCGCATCTGACATCGGTGAGCATTCCCATGCTGAGCGATGTGCGGATTGACGGCAGCGTGCTGGGATTTACGCTGGTGGCGGCGCTGATGACGGGACTGCTTTTTGGATTGGTGCCGGCGCTGCAGGTGCAGGATTCGAAATTGCACGACAGACTGAAGGACTCGAACCGCGGGTCGAGCCAGGGGCGCGGGCATGCGTGGATTCGCGGGGCGCTCGTCGTGTCCGAGATTGGCTTGGCGTGCGTGCTGCTGGTGGGAGCAGGGCTTCTGATACGGAGTTTTTTGCGCGTGCTCGATGTGGATATGGGATTTCGTCCGGAGCGGGCGGCGGCGCTGCGGATCGATCCGAATTCGTCGTACAAAACGCAGGAGCAGAGGAACGCTTACTTCACCGAAGCGCTGCGTCGCGTGATGGATGTGCCGGGGATTGAAGGCGCGGGACTTTCGGATGCGCTTCCGCTGGGGCACAACCGCAGCTGGGGCGTCGCGGCGAAAGGCGTGCAGTATACGCCGCAGACTTATCCGAACGGATTTCCGCGGATTATCAGCGACGGATATTTTCGCGCGATGGGAGTTCCGCTGCGGGCGGGACGCGATTTTACGGAGCGCGACACGAAGGGTTCGTTGAACGTGATTATTTTGAACGAGACTTTGGCGAAGAATTTGTTTCCGGGCGAAAATCCGATTGGGAAGATCGTGCGCGCGGATGATCCGGATCGGACCGTCGTCGGTGTGGTGGGCGACGTTCATCACATGGCGCTGGAGGAAGGGTCGGGGAACGAGTTTTACATTCCGATGCGGCAGACGCAGGATTACGGGTCGGTGGATATGGTGGTGCGGACGTCGATGCCTACTGCGGAATTGGCGTCGCGGCTGCGCGAGGCGCTGCGGCCGATTGAGCCGGACTTGCCGACTTCGAATTTGAGGACGATGCAGACGATGGTGGATCGGAGCGTGTCGCCGCGGCGATTTGTGGTGTGGTTGCTTGGCGGTTTTGCGGGATTTGCGTTGATTTTGGCTTCGCTGGGAATTTATGCGGTGATTTCGTATTCGGTTAGCCAGCGGACGCAGGAGATTGGGATTCGTATGGCGCTGGGGGCGTCGGCGGAAACGCTGCAGAAGAATATTTTGCTGCAGACGCTGGGGCTGGCGGGGATTGGAATGCTTGTGGGGGTGGTTGCGTCGTGGGCGCTGGCGCGGATGCTTAGCGGGCTTTTGTTTGGTGTGACTTCGAGCGATCCGGTGACGTTTGCGGGGATGCTGGTGATACTTACCGGAGTGGCGGCACTGGCGGGGTATTTGCCGGCACGGCGTGCTTCGCGGATTGATCCGATGTCGGCGTTGCGGATGAGTTGAGGTTGGGTGGTGCGATTGGCGGGTGACGGCCCGCCTCAGAAGGCGTGCCCTACGAAGCTGGAGTCAACGCTCTAATGAGAAAGCGCGTCTTTTACTACCTTGCCGCCCTTCATCACGAACTTTACGTTCTGAAGTGTAGTGATGTCGGCGAGCGGGTCGCCTTGGACTGCAATCAAGTCAGCGTACCTGCCCGCGTCGATCGCTCCTACCTTATCCTGCCAGCCCATTAGCTCGGAGGCGTTCAGCGTCGCGGCGCGGATGGCTTGCAGAGGCGTCATTCCGACTTTGGTCAGAGCGATTAGTTCGTTGGCGTTTTTGCCTTGGCCGTCGGGAGAGCTGGCGTCGAAGCCGGATGCGATTTTCACGCCCAGGCTGTTGGCTAGTTGAATGATCTGCTGGATGCCCTGTCTAAAAGTTTCGCGCCTTTGGCGTTGTTCGGGAGTCATTGCGTTATTCATTTGTGGATCACTCAGTGCGTAGACTACGCCAATGGTCGGCACCAGAAATGTTCCATTGGCCTTCATCAGTTCGAGATCCTCGCGATTGGCTTGGTGCCCGTGCTCGATCGAATCGACGCCTGCGGTGATGGCGTTTTTGATTCCTTCCGGCGTGGTGGCGTGGGCGGCTACCTTGAGTTTTTGTTTGTGGGCTTCTTCCACGATGACGCGCATTTCCTCCACGGTGAGCGTTGGGTAGCGCCAGTCGGCGTAGACCTTGATGAGGTCGGCGCCGTGGCCGATCTGTTCGCGAACGGCGCGGCGTGCGTCTTCGACGCCGCTGATCATCTGCGCGCCGGTCGGGAAGTTTACGAGATCCGGCGAGATACCGAAGGGGTTGTACTGACCCTCGGCGGCGATCGCGCGCGTCGCTACTTGCATGCGCGGGCCTTCGGCGAGGCCTTGCTGGATCGCATCGCGGAGGGCTACATCCGCGTAGCCTGCGCCTTCGCTTTCTACGTCGCGAATGGTGGTAAAGCCCGCGTTCAGGGTGATCCTTGCATTGAACGCGCCTTCGAGCGCACGAAATGCTTGCGATTTCGTCGCGAGGGCTACGACGTAGCCTTCATCTGAATCGTCTATGCGCGCCATGATGTGCGTGTGGCAATCGATCAATCCGGGCAAGAGGGTGGCGTGGCCGAGGTCGAGTTGTTTTGCGTTTTTCGGCGCGTGCGACACTACAGCAGAAGCTGCGCCGACCTCTTTGATGCGCTCGCCTTCGATCCATACGGCAGCGTTCTCGATGTAGCTCCCTTTGCTGATGTCGAGCAGCCTTCCGGCTTTGACGACCACTGAAGTGGGTGGTTCGGGTTCGGATGGCTGCTGAGGGACTGTCCATGCCGGAAAAAACGCTAAGAACGATAAGAGGAAGGACACTCGAATGCGCATGCCGAATGATTATCACAGGCGGCGAACGCTCACAAGCAAGAGGTGCTTTGGCGAACGAGACTAATGGAGCTAGTTGCCACGTCCCGGGCCTACGCTTGGGTCAAGCGATGGCAACCGAACTGTATGCGAGAGAGATTTCGCCCATGTCGATCGCGACGAGGAGCGGCTCTTTCACTAGCTGGTAGTCGCCTTCGTAGGCATAGACTCGACGCTTTGCTGGAAAGATGATTCCATCGACGTCGCGATAGTCGTAGGCGTAGTTGAGTCCGGTCGCGCCGCCGAGGATGTCCACGGTGTAGTCGTGCCGGCGCAGCAGGCCATCGGGTCCGAAACAGGAGATTTGTTCGCGCGTGTGGCTCTTCACGGTGTCTGGAAAGGTCACCTTCAATCGACGCCACGTTTCTCCTTCGACTTGAATTGAGGAAATTTCTTCGGCATCAAAGCCTTCCTGAGTGTAGAGGAACGGAGTGTTGAGATAGGTCCACAACGCCTCGCCGACGAAATAGGTGACGTGGATGTCGTCCCACGGAGTTTCCCTTTGCTGGCCCTCGAAGGACTTCTCTGGATCGTCGCGAGCTTCGATCAGTGTCCCATCCGTTTTTTGAGTGACGATGCTAGAAGGCTTAAAGAGGAAGCGCTTGTCTTGACCGGGGAAGTCTATGGTTAGCCCCTCGGTCTTTGTCTCAGCGGTCAGGACAACGTTCTTGAGAACGTCGCCCTGGCCTTTGACGAACCAGATTGCCCCCGTGATGGACGCAGCGACTCTGATCGACTTCACCTTGTTCCAACGGTCCAGACCGCCATGGGCCTTTACGGCTAAATTGAGCAATTCACTCATGGAACTCCTGTTAGGGGCTGGCGGAAGCGGGCCTATGTAGGTCAGATGCGACGGGATGGCGGTGAGGGACATTAGTTTATTCGAAGAATGGACCTGCCTGGATTCCGGCAGGGAGGATGCACGCGGAAGTTTGCGAGTCCCGATAAGTTTGATAACCGGAACTGGCTAACTACCGAAACTTAGAGGATTTTTTTGCCCAGGGCGGAGAGGACTAGTTCTACGCCGAGGAGCGCGGTGCGGTTGTGTTCGTCGATGATGGGATTTATTTCTACGATTTCCAGGGAGGCCATGGCTTCGGAGTCGGCGATCATTTCCATGGCTAGGTGGGCTTCGCGGTAGGTGACGCCGCCGCGGACTGGCGTGCCGACCCCGGGGGCGTCGCTGGGGTCGACGAAGTCCATGTCGAGGCTTACGGCGATGCCGGCGGTGTCGTCCATGGCGTATTTTAGGGCGTCGGCCATGACTTCGCGCATGCCGCGTTCGTCGATGTCGCGCATCGTGAAGACGTGGATGCCGGATTTTTTTACGATTTTGCGTTCCTGGGCGTCGAGGTCCCGGGCGCCGACGATGACGATGTTGCCGGGTTCGGCTTTGGGCTTGAAGCCGAGGAGGTCGACGAGTTCGGGCGCGCCGTAACCCATGATGGCGGCTAGCGGCATGCCGTGGACGTTGCCAGAGGGCGAGGAGTCTGGCGTGTTCATGTCGCCGTGAGCGTCGAGCCAGAGGTAGCCGATTTGCTTTTTTTCTTTGCGGTAGTGGGAGGCGACTCCGGCGGCTACGCCTGCTGCGATGGAATGATCGCCACCGAGAACGAGCGGGAGAAATCCTTCGCCTAGAGATTTTTCTACCGTTAGGGCGAGGTCTTTGCAGGTTTCGGTGATTTCTTGCAGATACTTGGCGCGCTTTTCGCCGATCTGCATTTCTTCGGGTTGTTTGACTTCGAGGTTGCCGATGTCCTCGACGGTGTCGCCGAGTTGTTTGATGCGCGCCTGCAGGCCGGCTCCGCGAAGGGCGGAGGGGCCCATGTCTACGCCGCGGCGGCTTTGGCCGAGGTCCATGGGAACGCCGATGATGCGAACTTTTTGGGCCATGTTTTATCCGTGAATCGTGATTGGTGATCTGGAAAACGCGCTCGTAAATTAGGGCGTGTTTCCGATACGTGGCTTCGACTTACTCGAAGACCAGGCCCACTTTAGAAAACGAATGAAGCCCACAAGCCAGCAAACGGTGCATGTCGTAAACGCGAGTAATGAGACGATTAGGCCCGCAAACGTTGCGTACCCGTGTCTATCGGCCATAGGGCCCAGGATGATGGCCACTACACAGCATCCAGCACCAAGCAGCAGTCATTGCCACCATTTTATTTCTGATAGACGCATTACTTCCCTTTCAGGGAACCAACTTAGTTTTACACGCAAGTCAGGATTGCGAGATTTTCGAGTGGTACGAACTACCCCGCACTAAGGATACACGCGATAAATCATCCGGGGAAAGGGGATGACTTCCCGGATGTGTTCGGTGCCGCAAATCCAGGCGACGGTGCGCTCGAGGCCGAGGCCGAAGCCGGAGTGGGGGACGCTGCCGTAGCGGCGCAGGTCGAGATACCACTGGAAGGATTCTTCGGGCAGTTTGTGTTCGTGGAGGCGCTTGAGGAGCAGGTCGTAGTCGTGGATGCGCTGGCTGCCGCCGATGATTTCGCCGTAGCCTTCGGGGGCGATCATGTCGAAGGCGAGGGCTAGTTCGGGGCGCTGCGCGTCCGGTTGCATATAAAAGGCCTTGATGGCTGTTGGATAGTGGTGGATCAGCACCGGGCGATCGAAGGAGCTGGAGATGATGGTTTCTTCGTCACCGCCGAAGTCGTCGCCGAATTTTGCCGGGTTGCCTTTTTTTTGAAGGACGGCGACGGCGTCTTCGTAGGAGATGCGCGGGAACGGCGGCTTGATGTTTTCGAGCTTGGTGATGTCGCGCTTGAGCGTTTCGAGTTCGCGCGATTTGTTTTTCACTGCGCCTTGCACGATGGCGCTGACGAGGCCTTCGGCGAGAGTCATGATTTCGTCGAATTCGACGTAGGCGGCTTCGGGTTCGAGCATCCAGAATTCGGTGAGGTGGCGGCGCGTCTTGGATTTTTCTGCGCGAAAGGTGGGGCCGAAGGTGTAGACCTTGCCGAGGGCCATGGCGATGGCTTCGGCGTAGAGCTGGCCGCTTTGAGTTAGATAGGCTTTTTGGTCGTCGATGTAATTCACTTCGAAGAGCGTGGATGTGCCTTCGCAGGCGGCGGGCGTGAACATGGGGGCGTCGGCGATTACGTAACCCTGGCCGTCCATGAATTCGCGCGCGGCGCGGATGGCTTCGGCGCGAATGCGGAGAATGGCGGTTTGGCGGGGTGTGCGAATCCAGAGATGGCGCTGATCGAGAAGGAAGTCGACGCCGTGTTCTTTGAGTTGGATGGGAAAGGGCGTGGCGTCTGGAACTTTTTGGACGATTTGGATTTTGGCGACGCCCATTTCAAAGCCGCCGGGGGCGCGTTGCTCGGCGCGAATTTTTCCTGCGACGATGACGCTCGATTCCTGTGTGAGACCTTTCAGGGCTTCGAACGCTTCGGGATTTTCCTTGAGCGCGCAGACGCCTTGGATGATGCCAGTGCCGTCTCGAAAAATGGGGAACATCAATTTGCCGGATTCGCGGAGGTTGTAGAGCCAGCCGCGAATGGTTACTTCCTGCCCGTCGTACTTGCCTGCCTGGTCGATGGTGATGATGGTCGTCATAGATTGGTTTTCGGCCGAAAACTCAAATGAGTAGTTTACCAGAGACCTCGGATTCGGCAGTCAGTCGGAGAGGGTCAGCGATTGCCCATGGTGCGGATCGTGCCCAGACCGAGGAGCTTCTGGTCTGCCGTCACTAGAGTCAGGTCGAGAACTTGCGCCGTCGCCGCCAGAAAGCGGTCGGCGGGATCGGCGTGCATAGATAGCCGCTCGGCTGCGATCACGATTTCATGGGTGAAAGGCGCTTGAAGGAAACCGGGAGTCGATTGCTGCAGCCAAGCCAAGAAATCCGGACTTAGTTCCACTCTTTTTTTGCGATGCAGCATCAGCGCTTCCCAAGTACTGGCGGGCGATACCCAGAGTTCATTCAGGGTATTGGCCAGCTCTAAACGGACGTGGGAGCCAAGCAGCTCGGGGCTCTGCAGGAGCCAGATCCAGATGTGCGTATCTAGAAGAAATTTCAATCGCGGAGCGCCTCAATCTCATCAAGGTCAATCACCGGCGAGACGATGTCGCCAAGAATCTTAATGGAGTTTCGCATCGATCCGAACAGAGCCGCTCGGTCGGCGACGGGAACAGTTGGCACCACATCGGCGACGGGTTTGCCATGGCGAGTAATGCGGATCGGCTGTTTGGTTTTTTCGACGCGCTCAAGAATAGCGAGGCACTTGGCTTTGAATTCGGAGATGGCGATCTCTTGCATTGGGCTCACCTGACCATATTATAGACCATGGTCAGAATAATGGTCAATTGCTGGAGTCCAAGATCAGCTCCATTCGCGTTCGAAGCGGTCGAGGGAGTCGCTGGCCGCTTTGAGTTGGTCTGCGGCGTTGGGGGCGTCGTGCCCGGTGCGTTCTTTTAGTTCCAGGGTGAGCGAGAGATCGGGTTCAGGTGCGGATTTGAGCGTTTTGACGGCGGCTTCCCAGTCGATGGTGCCTTCGTAGGGAGGAAGGTGCTCATCTTTTTCGCCGTGATTGTCGTGGATGTGGGCTGAGACGACCAGTTCGCGCAGCGGCGCAAATCCCTTTTCAACACGCTCCGCTTCGGGACCGTCGGCGAGGTGGGCGTGGCCGATGTCGAAATTGAAACGCAGGCCGCTGAGGCGCGTTTCGTCGACGAACGCGCGGAGGTAAGTGGGATCGCCCATTTCGCTTGTGGTGTTCTCGACTGCGATGGTAACTCCGCGATGATGGGCGTGTAGAACCAAGTGTTCGAGCGAGCTGAAAGCCGCGTCGCGTTTTCGCGGGTCCGCGGTCTCGCGGGAACCGCCCATGTGAAGGATCAGCCGGGGAAATGGCAGGTCTTCTGCGACGTCGATCACGCGCTTTAGCTCGTCCATAGCTTCGACGCGGCGCACTCGCTCCACCTCAGTGATGGAAAGGGGTGTGCCGCCTTCACGGGTCGCGCTAAGGTCACGGCTCGTGGGAGCGTGAAGCGATGTGAGCGCCAGATTGTGTTGTGAGAGGGCACTGGCGATCGTCTGGATTTCTTGTTTGGTGGTGTAATCGAAATGGCCGCGCGTGCCGAAGATTTCGACGGCCTGGAAGCTGGCTTCGGCGATTTGGCCGAGAAGTTCGGCGGTTAATCGGCGTGACACAAACATGTATGTGGAGAGGGTTCTTCGCATAGTCCCACGTGCTGCGTTTTGAGATGAAAAGCCGGACGCCCTACTTTAATGCGGCCGTCCGTGAGAAAAGCCAGCCGGCGGTCCAAAAATCGCTTAGTAGCCTACAGCAACTCCGTTATCGCGCGGGTCGGCTGCACCGAAGCGCTCGCCCGTTTTTGGATCGATGCCGATCGCGTTCACGAGGCCGATGTGGCCGCGACGCCGCGTTTGATAGCCTTGCGCGTTCAGCGCCAACTCGATGCTCGCGGGAAAATCCTTTTCCATCAGGATCACATCCGGCATCCACTGGTGGTGAAAGCGCGGCGCGTTGATGGCCGCCTGCGCATCCATTCCCAGGCGCATCCAGTTTAAAACGCTCAAGAGAGTTGCAGAAATAATCGTGGGGCCACCGGGCGAACCAGTTACGAAGCTGAGTTTGCCGTCACGCACCAGAATTGTTGGTGTCATGGAGCTGAGCGGGCGGTGGCCGGGGGCAATTGCGTTGGCGTCAGATTGGATGAGGCCGAAGAGGGCATTCGGGACGCCGGGTTGCGTGGTGAAGTCGTCCATTTCGTCGTTCAGGAGGAAACCGGCGGTACAGGTTACGTGCGAGCCGTAGCTGTTGTTGAGTGTGTAGGTGCTCGCTACTGCGTTTCCGGCGGCATCGACAACGGAGAAGTGCGTCGTGTTCGGGCCGTCGTTGCCACTGACTTCTTGCGGAGCCGCCTGATTGGAAGCGGAGACTCCGCAGACGTGGGGCGTGCCAGCTTTGATCATTTTGCTGGATGTCGCGCGTTCAGGATCGATGGTCGCGAAGAGTTCCTTGGCGTAGCAATCGCTGGTGAGGCCGTCAACGGGCACTTTGGCGAAATCGGGATCGGCGAGGTAGGCGGCGCGGTCGGCGAACACTCGTCGCATGGTTTCCACGACCATGTGAATGCTTTGGAGATCGTCCCAGCCCTTAAGCGGTACGTCATGCAGCATATTCATCGCTTCGATGATGGCGACACCGCCGGAGCTGGGAGGAGGAGAAGTAATGACGTCCCATTTGTGGCCGTCGAGTTCGTAATTTGCGTGCAGCGCCGGGCGAGCCTTCGGCTGATATTGGGCGAGATCTTCGAGAGTGATGAGGCCGCCGAGGCGCTTCATGTCATCGAC
>Ga0209139_10000531_pt1 | contig 13330 bp, 8 predicted proteins | sample BogFormECP14_OM3_FD_188246 | JGI IMG/M metagenome (GOLD analysis project Ga0209139, IMG submission 188246) | Bog forest soil microbial communities from Calvert Island, British Columbia, Canada - ECP14_OM3 (SPAdes) (version 2) | ecosystem: Environmental > Aquatic > Freshwater > Wetlands > Bog ...
TGCGATGTCTCGGGACATCGTGCACATGTGTCTTGGGACATCGTTCACGGTTTGGTTTGTGGTTGGTAGTCCTTGGTCGGGTCGAGTTGGAGTTCTCGCAGTAGTTGCCCGTCGGTGGTGGTGATCCGGATGTGTAGGTCGTGAACGAGGATCAAGACGTTGGTGCCGGCGTAGCGACGGCCCATCCCTATGTGGTGTAGGCGGCTGTTGTGGCGCAGGGTGAGCTTTCCGTCGGTGTCGATGCGGTCGTGGCGGATGCGGTAGGCGCCGGTGTGTAGTGGGGTGCCGGTTGGGGTTGCTTTGGGTCGGGCGAGGTAGGCCTGTTGTGGGGTGTGACGGCTAAGTGCGCGGTGTGGGCGCACGGTGTTGTAGTAGGTGCAAAAGGTGTCCAGCTGGGCTTGTAGTTGAGCGACGGTGTGGGCGGGTGTCTGGTGGATGAGCCATTTTTTGAGGGTTTGGTGGAAGCGTTCTATTTTGCCGCAGGTTTGCGGATGGTAGGGGCGGCAGTGTTGGAAGCTGATGCCGCAGCTGTGCAGGGTGACTTCGAGGGCGACTCGACCGGTGCCGCGGTAGCGGCCGGTGAAAACAGCGCCGTTGTCGCTGAGCAGGCTGGCCGGATTGCCGTAGGCGGCAACGGCTTTGCTGAAGCTGTTATTGACGTCACGGGCCTTAAACACCGGTAAGGCGTCACTGCCTAAACACAGCCGGGAGTGGTCGTCGATGAGGTTGAGGATCTCAACGTCGGTGCGGTCGGCTAGTTGCCAATGGGTGATGTCGAGTTGCCAGCGTTCGTTGGGCTGGGCGGCCTGGAAGCGGATATAGCTGCTTTTGGGTCGTTTGTGCGGCTGGGGGGTGACGAAGCCTCGCACAGAGAGGATCCGCCAGATCGTGGACACCGCCGGGCTGACACCGTGGCGCCGCTGAAGGTGAAACGCGATCGTCGCCGCCCCGGCCTCATGCCCATCGCGCTCGAGCTCCTTACGTAACGCAACGACCTCGTCTTCGATGTCTTTGGCGGTGCGGTTGGGGCTGCGAAACGGTCTTCGTGGGCGCGGCTGCAGGCCCGCGTCGCCCTCGGCCAAGTAGCGCTGGACAAGGGTGATCACCCACCGCCGAGAGACCCCGTAGTCGCGGGCAACCTCACTTTTACTGCGTCCTTCGACCAGCACGGACGTAACCACCAGCTGCGGCATCCCCATCGCTCAACCCTTGCCGTCGGGTGTAAACGATGTCCCGAGACAGCTGTGAACGATGTCGTGAACTCACACACCCTTAGCTCCACCAGGGGAAATACTGTTTCAGAGCCCTGATGTCCGAGCGATTGACGTGGGGCCATTGACGATGTCATCGCTGGGTCACGTCCCTAGTAGTCCGTCGTAGTTGGGGTATTGCGCCGCCTCGCCGCGAGCTCCGAGTCGGTGCTGCCTAGTGCCTGCGCGAGCTCCCTGCGGGAGCTGATGCCCACCTTCGTGAACACCTTGCGCAGGTGCCATTCGACGGTGCGATGGCTGAGGAAGAGCTGCTCGCCGATCGCGGGGTTGGTGAGGCCATCGCGGGCCAGGCGAGCGATCTGCGCTTCTTGCGGCGTGAGGTGATCGCGCGTGTCCGCGGTGCGCTTGCGCACCGTCTCGCCGGTGGCCAGCAGTTCGCGCTGCGCGCGCTCGGCGAATGCCTGCGCACCCATCGCGTCGAACGCCGCGTAGGCCGCTTTGAGCTGCTTGCGCGCATCGACGCGGCGATGCTCACGGCGAAGCCACTCACCGTATATCAGCTGCGCGCGAGCGTGGTGGACGACAACGCGAGAACGCCCGAGCTGGTTGATCGCCTCCCGGTAGAGGTCCTCGGCTTCCGGTCCGTCGGTGAGAAGCGCGCGCGAGCGGGCTTCGATGCCGCGCGCCCACTCCGTGCTGCTCAGCGACGAACGTTCGGCTAGCTGCTCGAATGCCGCCTTCGCAGTGGCGAGATCGCCGTTACGCGCGGCCGCCTCGATGAGCTCGGGAAGCACCCATACGGTGAATCCGAGTCCATCCGGGTCGTACGCACGCCGTGCCGCGGTCGCCGCCTCGGCGTATTCGCCGTTGCCGACATGAAGCGTCGCCGCCGCCCACTCCGCGACTTCGACCGCGAACCTCTCGCCGCGCGCCGTCGCGTCCGGGATGACGGCCGCGCCCAGCTGAGAAGTCTTCTCGCGGTCACCGCGCCAGGCCGCGAGCAGCACCGAGAAGTCCGCGATCGCGATGTTACGGGTCGCAGTCGTGATGTCGGCTGCTTCGTCGACGAGCTGCTCGGCAAGATCGAACCGGCCGGCGAAGAGCTGGTGGGCGGCGGAGTAGTTGAGCGCCAATGGCAAAACCGTCAGCGCCGCACGCTCGCGAGCGACCACGCTTAGCCCGCTGGCGATGTTCGCGCAGGCCGTGTCGTTCCACAGGTCCATCGCGAGCTGGCAGGCAAGCCAGCACCAGGCAATGTTCTCGCGGCGAAAGCTTTCCCGCTGAAAGCCGTCCAGCGCGCGCGCCACCGACGGCAACGCCGCACCATAGCCGTGCGCCTGGCGCGTGATCAGCGCATCGAGCAGCAGGTCGATGGCACGCGACGAGCGTCCCCGCGCCGGCGCAATCGCCGCCTCGGCCGCTTCCAGCACCCCCGGGGCCTTCACGAAGCGGCCGCTCCGCACCGCTGCCCACAGCGCCTCCAGGTGGGTCTCCCGCGCCGACTCCGGATCGAGCGGTTCGAGGCGTTTGGCCGCAGCGCTCAGCAGCAGAGGTGTGTCGCCTCCGCGGGTCCGCGCGAAGGCGATGTGGGCCCGCAGGCGATCGACTCGCGCGCGATCCAGCTCCTCGAGGGGGCACATCGCCGCCAGCGCCAGCAGACCCTCCGCCGCTGACGGCGCGCCGGCGTCGAACTTGGCCTGCGCGGCGGCCAATGCGCGCTCGCCGCGAAGCCGCGGGTCGGGTGTCAGCTCGGCAGCGCGCTCCAAAAACGCTGCGGCTGCCTCTGGGCCGGCACGTGCCTGCGCGCGCGACGCGGAGCATTCGAGCTGGACTGCCACGGCCTCATTGGGAGCGGTGGTGGCGTATGCGCGGTGCCAGGCCCGCCGATCGGGCTCGGTCTGGGGGTCCGTCGCGTCGGCCAGCGCGGCGTGACCGCGCCGGCGCGCCTCGGGCGCGGCGGCCCGGTAGGCCGCCGACCGCACCAGCGGGTGGCGGAACCGTACGCGCGAACCGAGCCCGATCAGCCCCGCGTTCTCAGCCGGGACGACAGCGTCGGCGCCGATGCCGAGCCTGTCCAGCGCACGAAGCAGCAACGGCACATCGCCGACGGGCTCCGCGGCCGCGACGAAGAGGAGCTCCCGCGTCTTCTCGGGAAGTGATTCGATGCGTCGCAGGAAGCCCTGCTCGATGCGGCCCGACAACGTCTGCGCACCGGGAAGCCCGAACCCGCCCGCCATCTCGGCCGGCGTCAAGCTACGCGGTAACTCCAACAAGGCCAGGGGATTGCCTCGCGTCTCGGCCACGATCCGGTCACGCACTTGCTCGTCCAGACGCCCAGGCATAGCCGACGCCAGCAACCGCCGCGCGTCGTGATCGCCAAGACCCTCCACGACGAGGCTTGGCAATCCGTCGAGTTCCTGGTCCTCGCTTGGCGTGCGAATCGCAAACACCATCGCGATCCGTTCTGCCGCCAGGCGCCGCGCGACGAACGACAGCACTTGAGTCGATGCCCGGTCCAGCCACTGCGCATCGTTGATCAGGCAGACCAGCGGTCGCTCCTCGGCGACGTCGGACAGCAGGCCAAGGGTAGCCAGGCCCACCAGGAAGCGGTCGGGCGTGGATCCCTGCTGCACGCCCAGCACGACTCGCAGGGCGTCGCGTTGCGGAGCGGGAAGATGCTCTGACCGCTCGAGCATCGACGCGCCGAGGAGCTGTTGCAGGCCGGCGAACGTCAACTCCGCCTCGCACTCCACGCCCGCAGCCCGGGCCAGCCGACACCCCGATGCCTGTTCCGCCACGTAATCCAGAAGGACTGATTTCCCCACCCCGGGCTCGCCGCGTACCACCAGCACACAACCGCGCCCCGCTCGGGCGCCATCGAGTACCCCGTCAAGCACAGCCAACTCGGCGTTCCGACCCAGCAGTGCCCGTGCGGTGGCGGGCATATGCGGCACCACTACAGAAGTATGATGCTCGTCGGTTTTCTGGGCGCAGGCACGGGTAGGCAGCGGCGCGAAAGACACCCTTGTTGCGCCAACCGAGATGCGTCGCGGCGGTCTCGATACGCGTCGGTGCATGGAAGGCGCACCCGGCGTGGTCGACGCCGTCACCTTGCCCCGACCGCGCGACCAACCCAGGATTGCCGTGGCCAATACGCCTTGATTGGACGCCGAGCGGAGCGCCGCGTTCGGTCTGCAGCGCGTAACGAATTTCGCCAAGCGCCATGCCGTCCGCACGACGATCTGCCAGGCCGCGCTGCCGGCCAGCAGCACGTTGCCATCGATCTCAGCGCCGTGGACCTTCGGTCGGCCAGTGGCACGACACGTCGGTGGCCGGTCATGACATCGCCGAGGTCCAGGACGCCGTCCAGGCGGTAGACGTGGCGCAGAAACGGATCACAGAGCTCACTGATCACGCCGCTGAGCCTGCCCCGTCCGAAGCCCGCTTCGCGCCCGTGTATCCCCTGGTTTTCGTGCCCACCGGTCAAATAGCCCGGGGTCGCCTGGGGCCGCTTCGACAGCGACCAGGGCACCGCACCAGTGGGTCCCGGGCGCGAAAAAGCCGTGTCCAGCGCAACTCTGCTAGTACCTGCAGCGGGCTGTAGCTCCGCCGAGCAGCGCACTAGCCAGTTCAACGAAAGGAACCGACCCATGTCGCACCGCACCATCTACGACCGGATCGGCGGGCACGAGGCGATCGAAGTCGTGGTCGAGGACTTCTACGTTCGTGTGCTCGCCGATGATCAACTGTCAGGCTTCTTCACCGGAACGAATATGAACCGCCTTAAAGGCAAACAGGTCGAGTTCTTTGCAGCCGCTCTCGGCGGGCCCGAGCCCTACACCGGTGCGCCGATGAAGCAAGTGCACCAGGGTCGCGGAATCACCATGCACCACTTCAAACTGGTGGCTGGGCACTTGGGCGATGCGCTGGCTGCCGCTGGAGTCCCCTCCGAGACGGTGACCGAAATACTCAGTGCCATATCGCCACTGGCTCCCGAGATCGCATCCGGCGAGACCGCCACGGCCGAGGTCTGAGCGCAACGCGCGTTGTTCGTCTGCAGGACGCCGTGATCGCGGTCAATGCGTTGGACTCGCGGCCAGCCAACCGCCCCCTTGCCCACCGGACACAGGGCTTTGTCGACGGAGTGCGCGGCGGGATTATCGCTTGCCAGATGGAGACTCACTAATCGCGGTGGACCGGGAAGCAAACACTGGCCAAAGCCGCGAATATCGAAGGGATTAAACAATGTTGAAAACACCGCTTTGCGACCTGCTGGGCATCGACGTACCGGTAATCTGCGCCCCGTTCGGGCCCTGGCATGAAGTGGATCTCGCCGCGGCGGTCTGCGAGTCCGGAGCCCTCGGCAGTGTCGGTAGCGTCCTGCGTCCTGCAGCCGAGTTGCGTGAGCAATGGGAAACGTTGCGCGCACTCACCAATCGCCCGTTCGCCATCAACCACACAGCGCGGCCGTTCGATCCCGAGGTATTCGACCAGATCCTCGACTTCGGGCCGGCCGTCGTGTCGTTTCATCTGGGCGACCCGGACGGCTTGGTGGAGAGCGCGCACGCCGTCGGCGCATTGTGGATGCAGCAGGTGATGAACGCCGAACAGGCCTGTCGCGCGGTCGATTTGGGTGTCGACGTGATCATCGCCCAAGGTGCGGAGGCCGGCGGTCACGGTGGCGGCGTGAGCACCATGGTCCTCGTGCCGCAGGTCATCGACATCGCTGGCACAATCCCCGTCGTCGCCGCCGGCGGTATCGCCGACGGACGGGGGCTGGCCGCCGCGCTGGCAATGGGCGCACAGGCGGTGAACATGGGGACCCGTTTTCTCGCCTCCACTGAGTTCGCCGGAAGCGACGACTGGAAGAAAATGATCGTCGACGCCGGCCCTGAGGACACGGTACAAAGCGACGCGCTCGACCCAATCATGCCGCCCTACACGACGGCCAAACCGTGGAACGGCAAGGGGCGCATGCTACGCGTGCCGTTCCTGGCAAAATGGGACGGCCGCAGCGACGAACTCGCCGCCTGCGCTGACGAACTCGGCCCAGAAATGATCGACGCGATCCTGGCCGGCAACGGGCACGAGTATACCCCGTTCGCAGGCCAATCCGTGGGACTGATCGACGACATCCTGCCCGCTGCCGAGATCGTGCGCCGCACCGTGGCGCAGGCCCAGGACGCCCTTACCCGAGCGTGTAATACCGCTACGGCCCGGAGATGAAGGGCAACAGAGGAATCCGTGTGCACACCGAGACCCAGGACCGGCGGGCCGATGTCTTTCACGGACGCACGCAGAGCCGTTGTGGAAGATCGACGGCGCGTCACATTCGGTTTGGACCTATGTAAAGGAGCAAGTGAATGAATCGATTTGACATTAGCGATATTTCAAAGCCGTTGATCGTCGCGCCCATGGCGGGAGGACCGTCAACTGCCCAGCTCGCGGCAGCAGCGAGCAACGCCGGCGGTCTCGGCATGCTCGCGGGCGGCATGCTGAGCCCCGAAGTCCTCGCTGAAAGAATAGATGCTGCACGTGGGCTAACCTCGGGGCCGCTCGGCGTCAACCTATTCGTCCCTCAACCGAGTGCGGGCACGCAGCTTCAGTACACCGAATACGCAAAGACTCTCGCATCAGAGGCCCAGCGGCACGGCGTTCGGCTAGGCGCACCTCGCGACGACGATCACGGGTGGGCGGCCAAGCTGCTTGTGGTGTCGGACATGCGGCCGGCGGTGGTGTCGTTCACGTTCGGTCTTCCTTCGGAGCAGACATGCGCGCGCCTCCAGAGCCGCGGAATAATGCTATTCGCCACCGTTACGAGCGTGGCAGAGGCCAAGATGGCGGTAGCGCGTGGTATCGACGCACTGATCGTGCAAGGACCTGACGCCGGCGGACACCGGGCCACCTTCGATCCTGCAGCGCCGCCGTGCGATACCCCATTACTGCAGCTACTCAAGGCGATATGTGTCGATGCGGATGTCCCTGTTGTCGCTTCCGGGGGATTGGCCAACGCGGATGACGTCGCACGGGTGCTGGCCGCGGGCGCCGTCGCAGCTCAGCTTGGCACTGCGTTCCTGTTAGCCGACGAAGCAGGCACACACCCGACGCATAGAGCGGCATTGCGCGACAAGGCGTTTGCCGAGACCGTCGTCACCCGAGCGTTCACCGGTCGCTATGCACGGGCCTTGCGGAACGGCTTTGTCGATCGATATGGCAAAAAAGCCCCGTTTGGTTTCCCGCAGATCGGTCTCGTGACCGCTCCACTTCAGTCGGCGGCCGGCGAAGCAGACGATCCACACGGAATGGCCCTGTTGGCAGGCACCGGCTTTCAACAGGCACGCAACGGCTCAGTCGCAGAGATCTTCAGGAGCCTCACGTGATACACCCCGATCCGCGACACTTCCGCATCCAGAATCGCCCCGGACGAAAGATGCAGCTGCTATGAGGATTCCCAATATCCGACCCGGCAACTCGTTTGGGCACCGTGTCGTCACGCGGATCGCTAGCACCGCGCTCGGCATCACGATTATCCGCAGGGTGGGACCCCGTATTGACCCGACATTGATTCGGCTCACCGGTGGACGGCTGTCGTCCGTCACACCGTTTCCTGCGCTTCTGCTCAGCCACACCGGCGCAAGAACCGGTGCCACCCGTACTACGCCCATCGTGTACTTCACCGACGCGGGACGTGTCATCGTGATCGCGTCGAACTTTGGGGCACCGACGAACCCGGCCTGGTACCACAACATCAAGGCGAACCCAGAGGTCGCTCTGTTAGGCCGCGGCTTCAAAGGGTCTTTCCTCGCCGAGGAACTGGTCGGTCCCGAACGCGACCGACTGTTCCAATTCGCGGCGGGTGCATCGTCGCCATACGGCCATTACCAGCAGTCGGCAGCAGCCCGACCGATCGCCGTGATCGCCTTCCGCCCGATCGGGTGACTGCAGAGTGCTGTCGCCTCGCCGGGTCGGCGCGTGCATGTTTCGGGTCGCTACCAAACCCACTGTTGTAATTGAAGATTGGAAGCGTGGCGATCTGTTCATGTTGTTCTTCCGCCAGCTCCACGAGTGACGCGAATGCCGTGCCGCAGCGCTCCAGCAGCAGGGGCTAGGTGGTGATGGTCCCCTTAGCTCCACCGGTGAACCTGTACGTCAGAGCCCGGGGGACCTCGAGGTCAGCGAATTTCTCAACGAGTTCTCAGCGAACCGTTTGTACGCTGGCGCTCCCATGTTCAGGATGCGTTGCTTCGCTTACCAGGCAAACGCGTCATGGGCTCGATTTGGTTACGGGGCAATATGATTCACGCGGGTTATCGGGATGATACCGACGACTGTCGCACGCTGTCGATCAGCGAATTTGGTCAGGCTCGATCGCTACGACCCAGCGAACTAGCGCAGGCCTCGGTGATGGGCGCTCTGTGCGCGGCGATTGCGATCATTGCGGTCGTCCTCCCGCACGCAGGTGGACTGGGTCTGCTTGGCGCCGTGCCGATGGGGCTGCTGGCCTACCGCTATCGGATCCGCGTTTTGATCACCGCGACGGTCGCAGCCGCTGTGATCGGCTTCTTAGTAGTCGGCTTGAGTGGCTTCGGGGCGGTCGCGCTGTGCGCCTATGTCGGCGGGCTGGCTGGAATCGTGAAACGCCGCGGTCACGGCCCGCCGACGGTCACAGCGGCGTCCCTTGGCGCCGGTGTTGTTGTCGGTGCCGTGGTGGTGATCGCGCTGACGGTCCTGGCGGGGCTTCGGCAGCTGTTGTTCCACGCGATCACCGCCGCCGTGAACGGAGTCGCGACAGTCCTGGCGCGGGTGCCGCCCCTGCAGGCCGTCGCGCAGGAGGTCAAGCGGATCTTCGCGGGAGCATTGGATTACTGGCAGTGGCTCGCCCTCGGATTCGCCGTCGTTGCCATCATGGGCGCCTCGCTGATCGGTTGGTGGGCGCTCTCGCGCGTGCTGGAGCGGCTGGGCGGCATTCCGGATGTGCACAAACTGGACGCGTCGGCCGGCACCGGGCCGATCCAGCCGGTCCCGGTGCGGCTGGACGAGGTGCGCCTGCGCTACCCGGACACCGACTACGACGCACTGCGTGCGGTCAGCCTGAATGTGCGGCCAGCCGAACACGTTGCGGTCACCGGTGCCAACGGCTCCGGGAAGACCACGCTGATGCTGATCCTGGCCGGCCGCGAACCGACCTCGGGCACGGTCGAACGCCTTGGTGGGGTGGGTCTCGGTCAACTCGGTGGCACCGCCGTCATCATGCAGCACCCGGAAAGCCAGGTGCTGGGCACGCGGGTCGCCGACGACGTGGTGTGGGGACTGCCTCCCGGCAAGACCACCGATGTCAACCGATTACTTAGTGAAGTCGGGCTGGACGGCCTCGCCGAACGCGACACCGGCGGCCTGTCCGGCGGGGAACTGCAGCGCCTCGCCGTGGCCGCCGCGCTGGCGCGGGAGCCGGCGCTGCTCATTGCCGACGAGGTGACCAGCATGGTCGACCAGCAGGGCCGGGACGCACTGCTGGCCGTGCTGTCCGGTCTCACCGACCATCACGAAACCGCGCTGGTGCACATCACCCACTACAACAACGAGGCTGATTACGCTGACTGCACAATCAATCTCAGCGACTCGCTGGATAACACCGCCATGGTCGAGACCGCGCCCCCGCCCGCGCCGACGGTCACGGCAGAACACCACTCTCACGCGCCAGTGCTCAAACTCGCAGGCGTCGGCCACGAATACGGGAGTGGCACCCCCTGGGCGCAGACCGCGCTCCGCGATATCAGCTTCGAAGTGCATGAGGGTGACGGGCTTCTGATCCGCGGCGGCAACGGCTCCGGTAAGTCGACGCTGGCGTGGATCATGGCGGGGTTGACGGAACCCACCACCGGCGCCTGTCTGCTTGACGAGCGGCTTGCCTCCGAGCAGGTCGGCGCCGTAGCGATCCAGTTCCAGGCGGCCCGGTTGCAGTTGATGCGCAGCCGTGTCGACCTGGAAGTGTCCTCGGCGGGCGGCTTTTCGCCTGACGATCACGCCCGAGTGACCGCAGCGCTGGCCGCTGTCGGCCTGGATGCCGCGTTGGCGAAGCGGCCCATCGACCAGCTCAGTGGCGGCCAGATGCGCCGCGTGGTCCTGGCCGGATTGCTGGCGCGGTCGCCGCGGGTGTTGATACTCGACGAGCCGCTCGCGGGACTAGACGCAGCCAGCCAGCGCGGCCTTGTGCGGCTGCTCGCGGACCGGCGCCGTGACACCGGTCTGACCGTTGTAGTCATTTCGCATGACTTCGCGGGGCTGGAGGAGCTGTGCCCGCGGACTCTGCACCTGCGCGACGGTCTGCTGGAACCGGCGCCCGTCGCGGCCCAGATAAGTGAGTTGACGGCGCCCGCGGCGACGCAGCACCCGACCCGCCGCCCACGTCGACCCGTTGTGCTGCTGCGCCCCGTACCCGGGCGCTCCGTCATCCACGAGCTGTGGGCCGGCACCAAACTAATTGTTGCCTTTGGCATTTCGATGTTGTTGACTTTGTACCCGGGATGGATGGCGATCGGACTTGTGGCCGCGCTGGTGCTGGCGGGAGCGTGGGTCGCCCATATTCCCCGAGGCGTGCTGCCGTCGCCGCCGCGTTGGCTGTGGATCATGCTGGCCATCGTCGGTATCACTGCGACGTTGGCCGGTGGCGCTCCGCAGATCCAGGTGGGCACGGTCACACTCGGTCTCGGGGGCCTTTTGGACTTCCTGCGTTTCACCGCGCTTTCGGTCGTGTTGCTCGGGATGGGCGCGCTGGTGTCGTGGACGACCAACGTCGCCGAAATCGCCCCCGCGGTTGCCACTTTGGGTCGCCGACTGCGACCGTTGCGCGTCCCGGTTGACGACTGGTCTGTCGCGTTGGCGCTCGCACTGCGCACTTTCCCGATGCTGATCGACGAGTTCCGGGTGCTCTACGCCGCTCGCCGGTTGCGGCCCAGAGAGAAACCGCCGACCCGCAGAGCCCGTGTCGGGCAATTGGCGGCAGACGTGACCGACCTGATCGTTGCGGTTATCACCGTGACACTGCGGCGGGCAGACGAGATGGGCGACGCGATCACCGCCCGCGGCGGCACGGGTCAGATCTCGGCGGTCCCGTCGAAGCCGAAACGTGCTGACTGGGTGGCACTTTCGATCGTGTCAGCGGTGTGTGCGACTGCTTTAACGGCAGGCCTGGTGTTTGGCGGCTGATTCGGCGTCGCTCAGAACCGCACCAGTGCCGGCACGTCTGCGAGCGCGCAATTGGGGATGCGTTCAGCCGCGCGCAACAGGAAGTTGAGTTTCTCGATGCGCTCGCCCGACCGCGGCGCGCCGTTCTTCTGGAACGGCGCCCCCAGTCCCACCGCCAGGTCCATCACGACATCGCCGATGACACCGCCCGACCGGCCCGACGGGATCGTCAGAATGGCGTTCTGCGACGCGTATTCGAAGCAGTCCAGCGCTTCGGCGATGGTCCCGACCTGATTGGGCTTGAGGATGAAGCCGTCAACGGCAGAGGTCATGACGGCCGTTTCCAGGCGGTCGCGGTTGGTGACGATCAGATCGTCGCCGAGGATGATCGAGCGGTCAATGGTCTGAACCGCTTTGGTGAACCCGTCCCAGTCATCCCCGTCTAGCAGGTCCTCGATGAACACCATCGGGAAGTCCTCGGACAGTGCCCGTGCGTAATCGATCAGAGCCTCCGCGGTCACCCGCTCACCGTTGAAAGCGTAGGTTTGCGTGCTCTTGTCGTACACCTCGCTAGACGCACAGTCCAGTGCAAACGCCATGATATCGGCACAGCCGGCGCGCTCGACGGCCTCGGCCAGCACCTCCATCACGACGCGCGGGTCGCTGGACGGAGCGACGTACCCGTACGACGCTGCGATCAGCGGCGCGCGGCCAAGCCGCCGCGCAAGCACCTCGCCAAGCGTGCCGAACAGACTCACACCCTTTTCGACCGCCGACTCGATGGAGTCGGCGCGATAGGGCACGACGAGGAACTCGTTGAACGTCTGGAAGATATCCCCGTAGCGGCCGCCGTTGATCATGTTGAAGCTAGGTGTCGGCACGGTGGTCGGCGGTTCGAGTCCCAGCAGTGCACCGACGTAGGTATAGGTGGGCATGCCCGCCGCCGCGGACGCCGCGCGCAACAGCGCGATCGAGGTGGAATAGATCGAGTTTCCGCCAAGCCGATGCTTGTCCGGCGTGCCGTCGAGCTCGATCATGACCCGGTCCAGGGACCGCGGGTCGTCGAGTTCGGCGCCGACAAGAACGGGGGCGATTTCGTCGGTCACGGCTGAGACGGCCTGGTGCACGCTCAGCCCGTTGTATTCGGACCGGTCTCCATCGCGCAGTACGAACGCCTCGTGCGCGCCGACGGAAGTACCCGTCGGCGCTGCGCCACGGCCGACATAGCCTGTGTCAGTGGTGATTTCGACTTCTAACAACGGCCGGGCCTTGCAGTCCAGCACTTGCCGGGCGCCGACGGACGCGATCTTCATCAACGGCCTCCCCGTCCCAGACGACCCCAATCGCTATTAGGCCCCACGCGACCGCAAGTGTCACCGTCCCGAAACACTGGCCAACGCAGGCGTTTCCACGACCTGGTTGCCCGGAGGGCGAGGCGAACCGCTGTAAACATGGCGTCGCCATCCTATGAGGCGGCCGTTGAGAAGCCGCTGAGAAACTGCTGTCTTAGAACACTGCGACGCAGACCGCCACGAAGTGGCAAATCGCCGCGACTGCGGTAAACGCGTGAAATATCTCGTGATGGCCGAAGGTCGCAGGCCACGGGTCGGGCCAGCGTAGTGCGTAAAACACCGCACCAATGCTGTAAAGCGCGCCGCCGACCGCGAGCAGTACCGCCGCGGCCACGCCCGCGTTATGCAGGATCATCCCTGTATACGAAACCGCCACCCAACCAAGCAGCAAATAGAGTGCCACGCCCACCCAGCGCGGGGCGTCAGGCCAGAACAGCGTCAACGCAACTCCAGCCAGCGCCCCGCCCCACACGATCGCTAACACCTGATGCCCAGTCGACGGTGGCATGTCCAGCCTGGCGAACGGCGTATAGGTGCCAGCGATGAACACAAAGATCATCGAGTGGTCCAGCCGCCTCATCC
>Ga0209139_10000532_pt1 | contig 13330 bp, 11 predicted proteins | sample BogFormECP14_OM3_FD_188246 | JGI IMG/M metagenome (GOLD analysis project Ga0209139, IMG submission 188246) | Bog forest soil microbial communities from Calvert Island, British Columbia, Canada - ECP14_OM3 (SPAdes) (version 2) | ecosystem: Environmental > Aquatic > Freshwater > Wetlands > Bog ...
ACGGAGACATCGCCCTGCCCGCCTGGGCACACTAGCGAGGTAATCAGGGATATCTTTGCCGGGTTCGAAATATCGTAGAAGTTCACACCATAGAAATTGCCCTGGAACAGATGTGTCCCCTGGAACGCGAAATCTGAATTCGCAAAAGCAAGCTGCGCGATCACGAGCTGCATGGGTTTTGGAATTTTGGCGGTGCTGCCTATGCCGAGCAGGCCCAGAGTCTTCTGAACCGCCGGGGCATCCGGATTCGTCGAGGACAGTTGAAAGGCGTCAGCCTTCTTCAGGAATGCGAGGTGTTCCATGCCCATCGCCGCCTCGCCCGCGTCGTACAGTCCGGGCTTCAACCCTACGCGCGGATCGTTTGTCGTCGAGCCAGTCATCCCTGGCGGCAGCGGCGTAGGCGGCTGAGGAGCGAACGGGTCTTCTTCTTCCGCAGGGGGCGCCGGAGCGGGCTTCGCAGCCTGTGCAGGCGGGGTCTGCGCCTGTAAAGCACCGACACTGGAACCAATCACTGCCACAGCAAAAAATGCACTGGCCAAGCGAAAAGCGAGAACCCGCATATGTTTTATTTTTTCTCCTTCAGCATGTTTTCCATGATTTTGATTTCTGCCCGCTGCGTGTTGTCAGCGTCCGTCGCAAAGTCGAAGATCTCGGCGTCCTGGCCAGCGCCCGGCGTATCGAAGAGATCCTTCACCATCACCAATGCGCCGTTGTGATGCTGGATCATCCCCGACAAGAACTGATGGTCAAATTCGGCGCCCTTAGCTTGCCGTAGCGCGTTCATCTGCTCTGGCGTAAGCATTCCCGGCATGGCCTGCATCGGCTTACCGCTCTTATCCATGTCGGGCATGCCCGGCATCGCCATCGAGGTGGGCTCGCCGCGGGCAACAAGCCACCGCTTCATGAACTTGATCTCATCCGACTGCGAAAGGCTGATGCGCGCGCCTAGAGAGCGAATCTCCTTGTTCTCTGTGTGCGATGGGATGAGCGCGGTCATCTCCACTGCCTGCGCATGATGCATGATCATGCCCTGCATGAACTCAATGTCAGCCTGCGAGCGCTGTGGCGTCACGGCGGATGTATTGGGAGGGAGTTTTCTACTAGGATTTCCCGGGGCGCCGGGTTGTACTACCGAGACGGAACCAGATGCCGCTTGTTGAGCATGGCCTGCCGTGGCTGGCCAGCTACAAAGTACCGCAGCCATAGTGCAGCTAAAGAACGCGAGTGCAAACCTTCCGAGGCTATGCGGCTTGCGGTAGCGATCCGCAAGATCAGGCCTTAACTTCCGCGTTAGGTCAGGCATATTCGCTGCTCACACCCTATCACGGCGTTGCGAAATCGCAAGCGCAAAGCCACTCGCTGTCGCGCTATTGGAAAGAGGCGTGGCGCATGTACTCACGATTGGGTTATTGAGTCAGTTAGCATGTGAACGCTCTTTGTTACCGGCACGCTGATCTGGCAACACATACGGCACAACCAACTTCGGTTATATTCAAAGCACTTCAGTAACGCCAAAGTATCATCCAGCTAGCTGCAAAAATTCAATTCTGATCTTATTCAGTAGCCGATCGACAGGGAGCCATCGATGAAACATATCTTCGCTGCGGCAGCGCCGTTCTTGTTTGCAGCCATTGCCCCCGGCCAGACAGCGCCAGCCACATTGCTTGCAACGCCGACTACCGTTGTTTGGGGTTACTACTCCGCGAAAGCGAAGCCGGTGCTTACGGTTCATTCAGGAGACACGATTCGCATCCAGACGCTTTCCACCTGCGGTCCGAATGAGCGGTTGACTGACGAGGGTGTCGCGGCCTCGGACATCCCGTCCTACAACGCCGACATCTATCGCGAGGTCAAGGATAAAGGACCCGGCGGCCATATCCTCACCGGTCCTGTCGAGATTGCTGAAGCCGAACCTGGCGATGTCCTAGAAATTCAGATTCAGAAGATCGACATCGATGTGCCCTGGGCCTGCAATGGATTCGCAGCTGGGCGCGGCTTTCTGCCGAATGATTACCCTTATGGACATTCCAAGATCATCCCGCTCGATCGCGAGAAGATGATCGCAAAGTTTGCTCCGGGTATCGAGATTCCGCTCCATCCTTTTTTCGGCAGCATGGGTAACGCGCCGCCACCCTCAGCTGGCCGCATCGATAGCGCTCCGCCCTGGATGCACGCTGGCAATATGGATAACAAGGAACTCGTCGCCGGCACCACCTTGTATATTCCTGTTCACGCTAAAGGAGCGCTCTTCGAAGTTGGCGATGGCCACGCTGGCCAAGGCAATGGTGAAGTGGACATCACCGCCATGGAAACCTTCCTCACCGGCACCTTCAGGTTTGTTGTACACAAGGACCGGCATCTGCTCTGGCCGAGAGCAGAGACGCCAACCAGCTATATCAGCATGGGCTTCAGTCCCGACTTGAAGGAAGCTACCACCCTCGCCGTGCGCGACATGATCAATTTCCTCGTAGACGAAAAACACCTGAGCCGCGACGAAGCCTATATGCTCACCAGCGTTGCGGTTGACGTCGATATTACTCAGTTGGTGGATGGCAACGTTGGCGTCCATGCGATGTGTCCCAAGAGAATCTTCGTTAAGTAAGCTAAGCGTGTGTCGAGCAGCCCCCTCCGAATCGAGTACGAAATGGTTTCAAGATCGTCTTTGCCAACATGGATCGCTTTACTGTTATTCCTGTCGCTGCCGGCGCTTGCGCAGGATGCGACAGTCACAGGAGTTGTCCACACTGCCGACGTTGATCTTACCTATTGGGTCTACGGCAAGCCCACTGCTGAGACGCCGGTCATCGCCGTCAACGGAGGTCCCGGCCTCTCGCACATCTACATGATCCAGAATGATGTCTGGAACAGATTGGCGCAGACCCGGCAGGTCGTTTTCTACGATCAGCGCGGCACGGGAAAATCAAAGAAGGTGCGCGCAGGCGCCTCGATGGATATGCCGGCACAGATTGCAGATCTCGAAGCAGTGCGTTCACACTTCGCCTTCTCCAAGGTTGATTTAGTGGGCGACTCCTTTGGAGGATTCCCCTCCATGGCCTATGCCGTAGCGCATCCCGAGCATGTGCATAAGCTCGTTCTGAGCGACTCCGCTCCGCCGGCGCTGAAAGATATCGTCCATCTTCTTCCCCAGGTCTTTCCCGACATTGAAGAGGAGGATGAGGCGCTGCGTAAAAAACTGGGAGACACCGACGAAGCCGCGCAGCAACAGCTGCTCAACCATTTCCGCATGATCTTCTACAACGAAGATTTGCTGCACAGGTATCTCGCCAACGTGAAAGACCTCGAATATACTCCCGCCACCGGTAATGCCGTAGGTCAGGCCGCATCGAAGATCGACATGACCGCGGAGCTGCCCAAATTCAAATTCCCGGTTCTTGTCATTACCGGCCGCTATGACATGAATGTCGCCCCGCTCACGGCGTGGCGGATGTATAAGGCTATCCCTGGCGCAAAGTTGGTCATTTTTGCCAAGAGCGGACATCTTCCCTCGTACGAAGAGCCTGACAAATACGTGCAGGTTGTGAATGCATTTCTTCAGGCAAAATAAACGGCTCGCATCGCCTCAGCATGGAGAATCAGTGAAGAAGCTATTGCTATTTCTCATATGTGGCTGCCTCGGCCTCGGCGGCTTCCCACTTCGCGCCCAAATGAGTGAAGAATCCGCGTTTAAGCCGGAGTCTCATGAATTTATCATCCATAATTTCCATACCGAGAGTGGAGTCGTTCTGCCAGAGGCAAAGATCGTTTATGGCACTTATGGACATCTGAATACAGCTGGTGATAACGCAGTGCTTCTGCCTTCGCACTATATGGCGAACATGCACGGTTATGAGTGGCTGATCGGACCAGGCAAGGCACTTGACCCAACGCGCCAGCTTCTTATCGCCACCGAGTTGTTTGGCAATGGGCAATCATCGTCGCCGAGCAATACGCCCGAGCCTTTTCATGGGCCGCGCTTCCCCGTGACGACCATTCGGGACAATGTAGAAGCGGTGCACCAGCTACTTACCGCTCAACTTGGAGTCCGACACCTGCAGGCAGTCATCGGTTTTTCCATGGGTGCGCAGCAGGCATTCCAATGGGCTGTCTCTTACCCGGACTATATGGACCGCATCGTTGCAACTTCAGGTACAGCCAAGACGTATGGCCACGGCATCGTGCGTCTGGAAAGCGAGATCGCTGCGCTGACAACCGATGAGGCCTTCAAAGGCGGCGACTATGCGACTGAGCCGGTGAAAGGCATTCAGGCCTTTTCTCTGGTGTGGACTGCATGGCTCTTTTCGCAGGAGTGGTGGCGGAAAGAGCTATGGCGAACCGAGGAACCCGCCGGCACAACCTTCGACCAGGTGGTGGAGCACTATCGAACAAATTTCATCCCCGGGGCGGATGCAAACAATTTGATCCTGCAGATGCGTACCTGGGAACGTCACGACGTCGGTTCCACTCCCGGTTTCGGCGGTGACGTGCAGAAGGCACTTGGATCGATCAAGGCCAAGGTGCTCTACATGCCATCGGCAACCGACCTGTATTTCCCTGTTGCTGACGCCAGCTACGAAGCACAGTTTATTCCCCACTGCACTCTGCTGCCAATCCCTTCTCTCTGGGGACACCCTGCGGGAGCCGGAGCCAGCCCCGCGGATCTGAAGTTTCTCAACGACCATATCGCGGAGTTCCTGAAAAGCGATACGAACGATGGAGCCAAGTAGATCGCGTGCGCGCAAGACAGGTGGTCTTCTCTCTCGTCAGGGGTCGCTCTGGATCGAGGTGGATTTGTATACTTGCGCGTGCAGGCTGAACGGACTGAATGGCGCGCCAAGCTACTACTTGCACGACGACAGCGGAGAGTCATGCGAGGGCCGTGAAAGTGCGCGCCGCTTCTGCTGTCGATCCGGTTTGAGGCCGATCGAGAAAGGAATGGGGATGCGCCATCCGGTTGTCCTGGGAATGCTCGCCGCGATCTTCGCTACTACGATAGCCGCGATGGGCCAGGAAGAGCCGAGCGGTGGTCAGAATGCACAGCAGCAGACGCCGAACAAGGACATGACTCCGGAACAAAGGGCTGCTGCCACGCGCTCTTTTCTCGGCCTTGGCCCTGAGCCTGATAAAGCGGCCGCGACACGCGGAACACAGCTATACCAGAAGAACTGTGCCTTCTGCCACGGTCCACAGGCACGCGGCGCGACGGGGCCCAGCCTGATCACCTCAGACGAGGTGCTCAACGACGACCACGGGGAGAAGCTGACGCCGTTCCTGAAGAAAGGGCGGCCTGAGAGCGGGATGCCGGCGTTTGGGACGTTGTCGCCCAATCAGCTTAAGGATATTGCTGAGTTTCTGCATTTGCAGGTTGAGGACGTCGCGAATCGCGGGACTTATCATGTGCTGAATATTCTGGTGGGAAATGCGGCGAAGGGGCAGGCTTATGTGACGGCTCACTGCATGTCATGCCATACGACGGAGACATTCGCGCACATCGGCAGCACCTTCCGCTCTCCCGATCAACTGCAGCGCGACTGGATCTGGCCGATGCGTCCTGGGGACAGCTCACTGGCGACTACCGCTACAGTGAAGACGTCGGACGGCGCTACGATAACCGGGCGGGTCACGCAGGTAAGCGATTTTCGCATCACGCTGGTAGACAGCGCGGGCCAGACGCATGTGATCGACCGGGCGCCGGGAGTGGAAGTAGAGATGAAGGATCCGCTTGCCGCGCACCAGGAAATGATCATGACGTTGACAAACGATGATATGCACAACGTGACTGCTTACCTGGCGACACTGAAATGAGATTAGCCAGCGGCGTTTGCGCGGCGATTGCAACTGCGGCCCTGGCGGGTGTGGCGCCTGCTGTACCGCATGTTTCGCTTGACCCGAATGCCATAGGCAAAGCACCAATCTCTGACTGGACTACTTTCAACGGCGATTACAGTGGCCGGCGTTACAGCACGCTCACGCAGATCGGGCCTGACAATGTGAACCAACTTGCCCAGCAATGGGTTTTCAAGATTACGGGAGTTGGGGCACAGCGGGGCGCGCCGGTACCCGTGATCAAGTGCACGCCGCTCCTGGCCGATGGCGTGCTCTACATCACAATTCCGGATCACGTGTGGGCGCTCGATGCGCGGACCAGAAACCCGTTGTGGCACTACGACTGGGTCGATCATGGCGGGCATCTCGTGGGGCAGCGCGGGGTAGGGATCTGGAAGTCGACGGTTTATTTCCTCACGCCGGATAACTGGCTTGTTGCGCTGAATGCCAACACTGGGCAGGAATTGTGGAGAAAGAATTATGCCGACGCGCGCAAGCAGTACTTCTCGACGTCGGCGCCTCTGATCGTGAAGAACCACGTCATAGTGGGCGTGGGCGGGGATGCGATGGACATGCCTGGGTTCCTCGATTCCTTCGATCCGGCGACCGGCGATTTGCAATGGACGTGGTGGTCGACACCGCGCAAGGGCGATCCGGCGTTGAAGACGTGGCCGGACGAGGCGACATCGGACCATGGCGGCGGAATGACGTGGATGCCGGGGACTTATGATCCGGAGCTCAATCTGCTTTATTGGCCAACAGGAAATACAAATCCGGTGTTTGCCGGCCAAGGACGTCCCGGGGCCAATCTATGGACGGAAGCGATTGTCGCGCTCGATTTGGATACAGGGAAATTGAAATGGTATTTTCAGGTTTCGCCGCACGACACACACGATTTCGACAATACAACCGCTCCGATTCTCTTCGATCAAGTGGTGGACGGTAAACCGCAGAAGTTGCTGGCGCAGGCGGCGCGCAACGGCTTCTTTGTGACGCTCGATCGAGTTACAGGCAAATATCTGGTAGTCAAGCCATATGTACCGCTGGATTATTCCTCGGGTCTCTCGCCGCAGGGCGAACCTATCCCGATCCCGGACAAAGATCCTACGGTTGGTGGGTCCATCAACATCGTGAATGCATCAAACTGGCCAGCCCCGGCATACAATCCGAAAACCGGTTTGGTCTATGTCAACTCGGTTGAAGGAAAAGCTATCTACTACCTGACCGATGACAGTACAAAACCCTCAGGCTATGGAGGCACGGGTACGAGTATCGGCCATTCGCAGCGCGTACTGCAGGCGATTGATCCACTCACCGGCAATGCAGTGTGGAAGCATACGTATCCCAACCTGAACAATGCGCCGACTACGGTTGGTCCGAGCATCCTGACGACCGCGAGCAACCTGCTCATCTCCGGCGACGATCAGAAAAACGTGATCATCTACAGCGCCGACAAAGGCCAGGTGCTTTGGCATCACGAAATTGGCGCGAATGAATCGGGTGGCGTGATTACTTATATGCTGGATGGCAAACAATATATTTTGTTTGGAGCGGGTGACAGCCTCTATGCCTGGAGCCTGTCTCAATAGGATACAAACATGATCATCAATCTAAAGGGCCGGACTGCTGTCATTACGGGCGGAAGCCGGGGTCTTGGTGAGGCGATGGCGAAGGCCCTCGCTGAAGCAGGCGCGAACATCGCGCTGGTTGCGCGCGACATCAAGCGCCTGGAACTGGTGCGCGATGCCATCTTCGAACAGGGCGGAACTGCGGCCATCTTTACTACTGACGTGACGCAGGAGAAAGAGGTCGCCAGTCTGGCGGAGGCTGTGAATCAGCGGTTCGGACCTCCACAGATTCTGATTAACAATGCGGGAACGAATATCCGGAAGAATCTGGTGGATTATTCCCTCGAGGAGTTTCGCAGCGTTCTGGACTCGAGTCTGATCTCGACATTTCTGATGTGCCGTGCGTTTGTACCGGGCATGAAAGGTTCCGGTTACGGCCGCATTCTCAACATGACTTCGATAATGAGTCACGTGTCGCTACCTGGGCGCACAGCATATTCGTCAGCGAAGGCCGCGTTGCTCGGTCTGACGCGGGCATTAGCGCTGGAATTGGCCAGTGAAGGAATCACCGTCAACGGCATCAGCCCGGGGCCTTTCGGAACGGACATGAATGCGGCGGTGATAAACAATCCGGAAGCCAATGCCTTGTTCCTCGCAAGCTTGCCGCTAGGGCGCTGGGGCAGGGTCGAGGAGATTGGCGCCCTCGCCTGCTATCTCTGTTCGGAAGCGGCGGGATTCATCACGGGAACCGATATCCTCATCGACGGCGGGTGGACGGCCAAATAACTCTGCCGAATCCCCAGCTACTTATTCACTGCTGGCGACTGCGTACGCGGGGGCTGCGGAGGCACATAGTCGACTAGGGTTTCGACCGGCTTCTTTCCGGCCCATGCGATGCCGCGCAGTAGCATTTGCTGAATTTGATAATTGCCGAAGTTCGCGTACTCATGCCCCTGCATCCAGACGAATGCTCTGGCTGGCTGCCCGTCGGGCAGAGTGTGTTCATAGGTCCAGATCTGCGGCACAACTTCTCCTTTGTGCGCGCCCGCGCTTGGCGTGCCCGGTATCACGGCGGTAGCCAGCACATGCACGCTGGGATTCTGCGCCCACGTCATGTTGTAGAAGGCTTCGTCGAAGATGGTGATGTTGGACATGCCCTTCATGATTGGATTGGCAGCGTCGACCACCGTGTAAGGGATGGGCGCTCCTAAGGTGTAGTTGACCTCGCCGTGCCTCTTTGCGCCTCCGACCAGTGTGGCGAAATAAGCGGGGTCCGGGCCACACAACGAGTCATGAATGCTGACCAGTCCGCCTCCACGCCTGATATAGGCTTCCAGCACGGCTTTCTCTTCATCGCTGAGATAACCCGCATCTCCCTTGTAGATAATTACGACGTCAGTGTGCTCCAGATCGGCAGCGTAGGGTGCGTGTAAGGCTCCGTCGACGACGGCGCCATGCTCAGTCAGAATCTTGCTCCAGTCAGCGAGGAACTGCGGATAGTCATGCTGTCCCGGAAGGTGGGATTTGAGCCCAGCCCATATGTAAATACGCATCCCGTCGGGATTCTGATCCCATGGACGCGGCGCCTGCGCATTGGCTGGATTTGTGATCTGACTCTTGGCCTGCGGCGTCAGCAGAGAGCTGAGGGTAAGCATAAGAGCAAGAGCCAGAGGCACGTGGTTATATTCAGTCATTGCTCTAATCACGCCCGTTCACCAGTTTTTCCGCGACCGGCAAACCACCAGCACGCAAAATGCCGGGAACACTGAAGTGTTCCACATAATCGGCATCAGTTGTAAGTTTAGGTACGTTTTCCACGTGCAGTGAAACCGGAATGCTGCTGACAGCAGCCGCGAACATGGACCACAGAGCTGCATCACCAGTAGCGAACAGTTCAACATCCTGATGATCCCGGTTCAAATACGCGATCGCAGTAAGAATATCCTGAACACGGGCAGTGTCATCGCTCACGTTGAACGTCAGGAACTTCGGATATCCAGCCGCAGCATCGGCTCGCTCCTCGTCGTCGGCATCATCTGGCAACTTCGGCACAGAACCGTTTGCGGCATCGCCCGCGCGCGGCGCCTTTGCCGCCCCCGTCTGAAAGACATCAAGCAGCAGGACAGACCTGCCCTCTCGCCGCATGCGCTTGACCACATCGGTTCCGAGGGCTGCTGACGAGCCCTTCGGATCGACGACAATCGCAGCCTTGCCCTTTCCTTGTAGCCAAATTCCGGGCACGCGATCGCCCTTCCCAGAGCGGCCGAGAACGATCGAGGACCCGTCACGATCGGCAATTACGTTTTCGGGAATTTCTACAGCGAGCGTCTGCTTGAGCCGTTCACGAAGAAAGTCACGATCCTGAATCTGATTATTCTGTGCCTGCGACTGATCCCGCCAAAGGCGAAATACACCATCCAAATCGAGCGCATTCGCAGGCAGCGTGCGATTTGAGAGCGCCAGCATGTCCTGGAGGGCCGGCACAGAAATGTCGTGCTCAACCAGTTCCCGGCTATCGCTCAGGCCTGGATTATGCTCGGCGAAAAATCGGTATACAGCCTCGCGGCTTAGTTCGTTGAAATTGTGTGGCGCATCGATCTGAATCACCTGCACGTGGTCCTCCTTGCCGTAGAGGCCGTAAATTTTCCGGATCGCGGGATATTCTTCTTTCGGAACATTGTGAGTCCAATCGCCTGTTGCCGAAACGAGCAGCATCGGCTTCGGCGCAAACAGCGCGGCGATCTCAACGTTGCTTGTATTCAGTCGCAGTCCAGGGGCGTTCTCGCACAGGTCGCCGCCCTGCATGATCGCCGACACCATGTTGACCGGAGAGACAGACTGTAAACGATCATCCACAGCAGCCAGTAGGAAAGCCTGTGTCCCGCCACCGGACGCGCCAGCCACTCCCAGCCGTGTTGTGTCCACGTCGTCCAGCGACGAGAGGAAATCGAGTGAGCGGATGGAATTCCAGAGCTGCAATCCTAACGGGCCAAACGACCACAAGCGCTGCTCCGCGCTCCCGAAATGATGCGGCAGCTGAATCGTGTCCGTATAACCGACCATGTCATACGCAAAGACGACATATCCCTGACGCGCAAGGCTGATACCGAGAGATGGCCCGGAGTAGAGTGGCTGATTTTCGAGCCGGCCATACGGCCAATGTCCATGCGGATTGAGGATGCCCGGATGTTTCGCTCTTCCGTTCCGCGGCCGATAAAGGTTGCCCCCAAGATAAAACCCGGGCAGCGTCTCGATCAGCACTTTCTCGATCGTGTAGTCCTTCTGCTCGATTTTCCCGAAGACTTGTGGGTGCAGAGCAGTCTTCTCCGGCATGGGCGAGAGGCCGGCCGAAACCAGAATCTGATTTCGTAAAAACGCTTTGCGTTGCTCCCACGCCTTGAGACTTGTGAACTCCGGTAACGGCATGTGCGTGGTTACAGTTGTGATGTTGGTGTTGCGGGAGTCTTCTGCCGGCACATGGGGGCTGGGTTGCTGCCCTACCAGTGATTGAGCACTCGTGATCGCCACCACGAGAGTGACAGCGATCCAGCCACCAGGTCGAACTCCACATCGACATAGCTGGTCATGATTACCCTGGCTGATCCTTCCGATATCAGGTCTTCTCGTCATGGTCATCTATCAGGTCAGCGCATAATGTCAAATGCTGACTCGTAAACGCACCAAGGCTACCATGCCCGCTATTACGCCACGCGCATCTGCTCGCCGCTGTTTTCGATTTTTACAGTGACGTTGGGTATTGGAACTTAGTTCCGGGAAGTATAAGCCCGGTACTCGGCATGGCTCCTTTGGACCATGCGACTTACCCAGCACAAATCGCAATGAAGGGCCCTCTCTATCGGCTCTTTTGAGTCGAACAGCGGATCAAGCCCTTCACCGCTCGAAGCGTTACCTGCCACCTTCATAATGCGCCGTATTTGGATCTTGATCCACTTCGACGAGTTTGACTTCCTGAAGCCGCGCCTTCTTTTCCAGTTTCGAGACAGGCAATTTCAGGTTCAGATTAGAGCTTGGGCAAAGAATCTTACTCAGAAAGTATTGGTCACCGTACACATTGAAGATCAGTTTTATGTTCTCTGACTGAACTTCATCGGCACGCACGCTGCTCAGCACAGTTGCGTGCTGCTTGTCGTTTTGAACCTGGAGCGCGAGGTTGTCCGGTGAAGAGAAGGTGTAGGTCCCGGCAGGCAACTTGTTACTGCCAACCACAAAGTTGAATGGAATACTTGCCTTGACTCTGTAATTTTGCGCCATGGCGCTCTGCACAGTGACAAGACCTGCCAGTGCAAGAAGCACCGTTGCGATGATCTGTTTCATTACGATTATCTCCTTCTAAAAGAGGGCACGCCTCTGAGCCGTTCTCCGGAAGATCACAGATGTTGAGGGGGCTTATCGGAGATGGCATTCAAAACGCCTCAGTTGCGTGCCCTCACTTGAGATATCGGAAAAAGGACACAGAAGACGACAATCTCTGGTAGAGATAGATCGCAGAATTGAATCTCGATCGAGGTGATAAGGCTATGCCACGCATTGAACCCTGGTTAGCTCTTGGCGTGTTGCTATCCACAGCCGCAACGGATGCAGTGTATGTCTTGTTCAATGCGGCTGTGTCGTCGCATCGTCGCGTGCCCGCGGCCACCTGGAGCAGTGTGTGGTATCTGCTTTCCGCATTTGCCGTTATCAGCTACACGAAAAACTGGGGATACGTTGCGTTTGCAGCCACAGGGTCATGGATTGGGGCGTATATATCCATGACCTTACTGCGCAAACCCAAATCGATAGGTGGTCCAGTGAACAAATAAGATCCGCGGCTCTTATCCGCTTTCCGATCTTTTGCGAGAGGACAGGATCGCGCCGCCACTTACATCTGATTTCTATTGAACATTTCGTCTCCAGCATCTACAAAGACTTGTATGCCTAAGCGCAAGTCTCCGGCTAAGGAACTGAAGAAAAGCGAGTTCCTTCCGGGCCGTCCCATCAGCCTGAAAGTGCTCGGAGATTATCTCGATCTATCGCCCGCGACCATCTCATTAGTGCTGAATAATGCGCCGGGTGTTCGCTCGATTCCCCAGGAAACGCGCGACCGCGTGCTTGCCGCAGCAAAGAAATTCGATTACCGCCCCAGTTTTTACGCGCGGTCGCTACGCCGGAAACAGTCCTTTTCCATTGGCGTGTTGGTGCCTGAGCTAAGCGACGGCTATTCCGTGCTGGTGATGGACGGTATCGAAGAGGTGCTGGTTGAGGAGGGTTACTTTTATCTCACCGCAAGCCATCGACGCAAAGCTGACTTGATCGAAGAATATCCGCGGCTGCTGATGGACCGCTCCGTTGAAGGTTTCATCGCAATCGACACGGCTTTACAGCATAGTCTTCCCTTGCCAGTGATCGCAGTTGCCGGGCACAAAAAGATCGAGGGCGTGACCAGTATCACGCTCGATCATAAGAGAGCCGCAGAACTGGCTCTGAATCACTTGTATCTACTTGGACACCGGCAGATCGCTTTCATGCGCGGCCAGACGTTCAGTTCTGACTCCGAAGATCGTTGGAACAGTTTTATGGCGGTGGCGAAGAAGCTCGGCCTGGAGGTGCATCCGGAGCTAACCGTCCAACTGGAAGTGAATGTTTCATCGCCTGAACTTGGTTATCCGGTCGTGCAAAAGTTGCTGGCGCAGAACCGCCTGTTTACGGCATTGGTTTCATTTAACGATGTCGCTGCAATCGGCGCCATGCGCGCCTTTCGTGATCACGGGCTACGCGTGCCGGAAGATGTTTCAATCTTCGGCTTTGATGACATTCAGGGAGCGGCGTATCACAATCCAAGTCTGACAACGATTCGCCAGCCGCTGCGTACCATGGGAACTCATGCCGCCCGCATCCTGCTGCAGCGCATCCAGGGGAAAAAGGACTATCCGGAACATATA
>Ga0209139_10000534_pt1 | contig 13269 bp, 12 predicted proteins | sample BogFormECP14_OM3_FD_188246 | JGI IMG/M metagenome (GOLD analysis project Ga0209139, IMG submission 188246) | Bog forest soil microbial communities from Calvert Island, British Columbia, Canada - ECP14_OM3 (SPAdes) (version 2) | ecosystem: Environmental > Aquatic > Freshwater > Wetlands > Bog ...
TCGAGCTTGGCGGCGATCTCCGGCCCGCCGGGGAGGTAGGGAAGCGCGGCGATCAACGTCTCGAGCAGCTCTGCGTCCGGCATGGCGCGCATGAAATGCCCGTTCATGTTCTCGAGCTTGACGAAGTCGAATCGCGAGGGCGAACGGCCGATTGCCGGCAGATCGAACGTCTCGATCAGCTCCTCCGTGGAAAAGAACTCACGGTCGCCATGGCTCCAGCCCAGCCGCGCGAGATAGTTGCGCAGGGCGGCGGGGAGATAGCCGAGCGCGCGATAGGCGTCGACGCCGAGCGCGCCGTGCCGCTTGGAGAGCTTGCCGCCGTCCGGCCCATGGATGAGCGGAAGATGCGCCATCACCGGCACGGCCCAATTCAGCGCCTGGTAGAGATGCATCTGCCGGGACGTGTTGGTGAGATGATCCACCCCTCGGATGATATGCGTGACGCCCATGTCGTGGTCGTCGACGACGACCGCGAGCATGTAGGTCGGGTTGCCGTCCGAACGCAGCAACACGAAATCGTCGAGCTCCTTGTTGGCGAAGATCACCTTGCCCTGCACCTTGTCGTCGACGACGGTCTCGCCCTCCTGCGGCGCGCGCAGCCGAATCGTCGGGGCGACGCCGGCGGGCGCCTCTGCGGGGTTGCGGTCGCGCCAGCGCCCGTCGTAGCGCATCTTGCCTTCGAGGCGCTGCTTCTCGCGCATCTCGGCCAGCTCCTCCGCACTCGCATAGCAACGATAGGCGCCGCCCGATGCGAGCAATTGATAGGCGACTTCGCGGTGCCGGTCGGCGCGCTCGAACTGCCTGACGGCGTCGCCGTCCCAGCCGAGGCCCAGCCAGTTCAGGCCGTCCAGAATCGCCTCCACCGCCGCGGGGGTCGACCGCTCGCGATCTGTGTCTTCTATGCGCAGCAGGAATTTTCCGCCGAGGCGCTTGGCGTAGAGCCAGTTGAACAGCGCAGTGCGCGCGCCGCCGATGTGCAGAAATCCGGTCGGGGAGGGCGCGAAGCGCGTCACCACTTGGGTCATTGCGAGATATGGGTCTTCCTGGCGGGGTGGGGAGGGGGCCGGCTCGCGAGCCCGGTTTGTCGCTGTAACATAAGCCCCGGGCGGCGCCAAAATAGGGGATGGGCCCTCGCTCCCGGCCACTTCCTCGCTTGACGTCCACGAAAGCCCGTACGTCCGATGCCGGCGATTGTAGGCGCTGTCGCCTCGATAGAGCGTGAGGGCGGGTCCCGAATAGGCCGGGAGAAGCCGGCGCAACCCTGCGACAAGGGCGCCGTGGATCGTCTTACCCGCATTCCAAGTCACGACAAATTTAAACTTCGGTTTACCGCTGTTACCCCTTGTTGCGTGGGGCTAAACCAAAGATTTAGGCTGCTACCCAATATGGCGAAACAAACGACCTACAGTAGAATTGGCCGGTCCACCTCAACAGCATACATCATTGGGTACGGACCCATGGTGGTCCAACTAGCGAAACTGATCTCGGGATGGATGACATGAAGAAGATTGTGCTTGCAGTCGCGGCCGCGATAACGATCGTCAGCAGCGGAGCCGTGCTAGCAGATGACAATGGCTTCCCCAACTGGATACAGCGACAGGAGCGACGTGACTACCACCATGCACACTCCGCGTCCGGTTCGACCCGGTGGGGTTATCATTGCGGCCTCAGCTACTGTGGGCGACCCAACCACTAGCCAAGATCGGTGCGGTTTGGACCGAGGTCCCACTCGCCAAACGGAGCGAAATTCTATCAGACGTCCGCGATGCGGCACCCACGCGCGTCCGCCGGGGTAGCGGTGCGGCCCCGCCACCGCGCCATTAGGCTCCAGTAAGCCATCCGCTCCGGCCGTCGATCGACATTCAGATGTCGAGCTTTTGCTTGACTTCCGCGCGTCCCCGACTATGTCTGGCGCCACTGGCGCTGGCGGGCTTCCTCCGGCGCTGTTTGTTTTTCCCGGCGCCCGGGCGCCGCGCAACCGGATGGTAAGCCATGGCCAAGGCCGCCTCGCTCAAGATCAAGCTGCTTTCGACGGCCGACACCGGCTATTTCTACGTGACCAAGAAGAACGCCCGCACCAAGACGGAGAAGTTCGTGTTCAAGAAATACGATCCGGTCGCGCGCAAGCACGTCGAATTCAAGGAAACCAAGATCAAGTGAGCTCGCGCCAGGCGCAGCACGAAAGGAAGGCGCCTTCGGGCGCCTTTTTGTTTAGCGGCGTGCGTTTCGCGGAATTCCGGGTCATTCCCGCGAACGCGGGAATCCAGTTTCAGCCGGACGGGCGCCCGCTTCCATCCGTTCGGCACACTGGCGCGCAGGCGGGCGAGCGTGCGGCTGGCCCCTGGACCCCCGCGTTCGCGGGTGTGACGCATGGGCGTATTGTTGCGTGCGTCTCGGCGCACTCGTAATCGACCCTTCATGACCATCGGACCCGACGAGGCGATCTCGACATGCCCGACCCGCAATCTCCCGCCTCCGCGCACGACAAGCTGCTGATCGTCGATTTCGGCAGCCAGTTCACGCAGCTGATCGCGCGGCGCGTGCGCGAGGCGGGCGTCTATTGCGAAATCGCGCCGTTCCAGAGCGCCGAGCGCGCCTTCGCCGAGATGAAGCCCAAGGCGGTCATCCTCTCCGGCGGCCCCGCGTCCGTGCCGGACGAAGACAGCCCGCGCGCCCCGCAGGCGATTTTCGAGGGGGGCGTGCCCGTGCTCGGCATCTGCTACGGGCAGATGACGATGGCCGAGCAACTCGGCGGCGAAGTGGAGAGCGGCCATCATCGCGAATTCGGCCGGGCGGAAGTCACCGTCGGCGCGACCAGCCCGCTGCTCGAGGGCCTCTGGAAACCCGGCGACCGCCATGTCGTCTGGATGAGCCATGGCGACCGCATCACCAGGCTGCCGCCGGGATTTGCGCGCATCGGCGCCTCCGAGAATGCGCCGTTCGCGCTGATCGCCGACGAGGCGCGCCGCTATTATGGCCTGATGTTCCATCCCGAGGTCGCGCATACGCCCGACGGCGCGCGATTGATCCGGAATTTCGTCCACGAGGTCGCAGGTCTGAAGAGCGATTGGACGATGGCCGCGTTCCGCGCCGAGGCGCGCGAGGCGATCCGCGCCCGCGTCGGCAAGGGCCGCGTGATCTGCGGGCTGTCGGGCGGCGTCGATTCGGCGGTCGCGGCGGTGCTGATCCACGAGGCGATCGGCGACCAGCTCACCTGCGTCTTCGTCGATCACGGGCTGTTGCGGGCGGGGGAGGGCGAAGAGGTGGTGCGGCTGTTCCGCGGCCAGTTCAACATCCCGCTGGTTCACGTCCAGGCGCGCGAAGCCTTCCTGGGCGCGCTCGCGGGCGTCGCCGAGCCGGAGGCCAAGCGGCGGACGATCGGCCGTCTCTTCATCGAGACTTTCGAAGCCGAGGCGAAGCGCATCGCCGCGGACGGGCGCGGTCCCGTAGAATTCCTCGCGCAGGGGACGCTCTATCCCGATGTGATCGAATCGGTCTCGTTCACCGGCGGCCCCTCGGTGACGATCAAGTCGCACCACAATGTCGGTGGCCTGCCCGAGCGGATGAACATGAAGCTCGTCGAACCGTTGCGCGAATTGTTCAAGGACGAGGTGCGCGCTCTGGGGCGCGAACTCGGCCTGCCCCCGCATTTCGTCGGTCGCCATCCCTTCCCGGGTCCCGGCCTCGCGATCCGCATCCCCGGTGAGATCGCGCCCGAAAAACTCGAAATCCTGCGCAAGGCCGACACGATCTACCTGGAGGAAATCCGCGCCGCGGGCCTCTACGACACCATCTGGCAGGCCTTCGCGGTGCTGTTGCCGGTCCGCACCGTCGGCGTGATGGGCGACGGCCGCACCTACGACCACGTCTGCGCCCTCCGCGCCGTGACCTCGAGCGACGGCATGACGGCCGACTTCTTCCCGTTCGACATGGCGTTCCTGGGAAGGACGGCGACGCGCATCATCAACGAGGTGCGAGGGGTGAACAGGGTGGTTTCCGACGTGACCAGCAAGCCGCCGGGGACGATCGAGTGGGAGTGACAGGCAGCACGTGCCGGTGATTCAGAGCCGCGCCAGAGCATTCCGCGCCTGCTTTGGAAGCGAACACCGATGGCGCTGAACGCGACCCGGTCGATCATGGGCCGGACGTGGGCGCCACATGTTGGGCAGTCGACCCGACAGCCGCGTGGATCGCGGTGCAATGGCGGACGAGGTTGGCGTGCGAGGCGACAAATTGCTTGAGCGGCGTATCGATCGAGTAGAAATAAATATTGGCGATGAAGCCGTAGATGTTGGCGTCGACGCTGGTCGGCTTGGCTCCATGCAAGTAGCCGTTCGCGGGCACGAGGTTCGCCAGAACCCGCAAATCCGCGAGCCCGCGCGTATAGGCAGCATGCGGAGCAAAGCGGCCGATACCTTGGAAATGATAGCGCTGAGAATTGAATTCTTGCGCCTTGCGCAGGCCCTCTTCCGTCAAGCTCGGATGCTCCCGGCGCATCGCGTCCCGGAAGGCCGGCCAAAACTGCGGGTCCTTCCAGCGCGAGTAGGACATGACCCAATAGAGATCGTCGAGCATGCGCGTGATCAGATGATCAGTATCGCGTTGTGCGCCGGTAAGTCCGGCATCGATGGCCAGACCGTATTTGCGGATGAGGTGCGCGACGATCGTGTCGCTGTCGCCGATCGCCTCGCTGTCGTCGACGATGTAGGGAAGTTGCCCGCGGGGGGCGGCCGAAGCGTCGAAGATGTGCTGTTGGGCGAATGGCACGCCAGTCAATTTGAGGAAAGCGAATACTTTGAGGCCGTAGCCGTTGTTGTCGGCGACGCCGAAAAGTTGAGGGTATGAATACAGCGTGATCAAGGCGTTGTCTCCTCCGGCCGAACTCACCATAGCCGATTCCGAGCACCCGGTCAGCTCCCGCCGTCGAGCTACGGGCTCGCCGCGCGCCAGGAGTCGGGCCGGTTGAGACCAAGGGCATCTATTTCCCCTATTGGTCAGGAACAGCAGCGGGCCAAATGTCGGAGTCTGGGGAGGTAAGGTCCAACCGGCGGGGTCTCGAGGCAAGGTCGATTTGAAGTTGAATCTCGGCTTCTGATGTGACTGATTTCGCTCTTGGCGCGGCGCGACATCGGGCGGGGCTGGATCGCCAAGCGCATTTTCGCGGCGCAATCGAGGTAGGCCATGCGACGGGCTGAGATCGCAGAGCAGGACCGCTACCAGCTCGCGCGCCAGCGCGAATTTCGCATGGCCGCGGACTTGGTGTGCGATGCGTGGGCGGGTTTCGCCGAAGTGGAGGCGGTCGCCGTAATCGGCTCCGTCGCCAAGAGGCTCTGGAAGGAAGTACCGCGGTTTCGCGAGTTCCGCCGGGAGGGCATCGAGGTCTTGCACGACTGTCGCGATCTGGATCTGGCGCTTTGGCTGGACTCCCAGTCGCGGCTCGGCGAGTTGCGGCGGGCGGCGGCAAGAGCCTTGAGCGTCGCCTACCAGGCGGGCGTCGGCGTCAGCGTGGTTGGCCACCAACTCGATGTTTTCCTGTTCGAGCCGGGCTCCGACCGCTATCTCGGTCGGCTCTGCGAATACAGCCGTTGCCCCAATAATAAGCGCGATTGCCTGGCGCCCGGCTGCGGCGCGGTGGCGTTCAACAAACGCATTGTCGGATTCACGCCGCGCGCCGACCTCCTGGCCGGGGCGGGGGACGCCATGCTTTATCGGCGAACCGTCGGCCGGCTGCGCTCGGCGCTCGATCTGCCAACGCCCGACGCGGATCGGGCGCGGCGCCGTTGAAGCCCGATGGGGTCGCTGCCAAGTCCAGTTCACCCTTTCGGCGCGTCCGGTGACGCGGTCGAAGGACTGGCTTCCGCCTGAAAATATTTATGACGCGCTGTCGAAGCGCGCGTTGCCCGTTCGTCTTTGACTTGATGCGTCATCGTGGTCGTTCAGGATAGAGAGAGAGCGGCCGTTGGAACGGAGACACGGAATGATCAATTCGCACTATCGCTGGGTGATCGTCGCGGCCGGCGGCTTGATGGGCTGCATGGCGATCGGGGCCATGTTTACGCTTCCGGTCTTCCTCGTGCCCATTTCTAAGGACACCGGCTGGTCCGTCACCGGCGTCTCCAGCGCCATGACGATTGGTTTTCTCGCTATGGCGTTCACGAGCATGGCCTGGGGCTCTCTGTCCGATCGTTTCGGCGCCCGTCCGGTGGTGCTGCTCGGGTCAGTTGCCCTGGCGGCGAGCTTGGCGCTGGTCAGCCGAGCGTCGTCGCTCATCGAGTTCCAACTCGTCTTCGGCTTGATGGTCGGGGGCTCGATCGCCGCGATCATCGCGCCGATGATGGCCTGCGTGACAGGCTGGTTCGACACGCATCGCAGCCTTGCCGTGTCTCTCGTCTCCGCGGGCATGGGAATGGCGCCGATGACCGTGTCTCCCTTGGCGGCGCGGCTCGTCTCCACCTACGATTGGAGAACGTCGCTCCAGATCATCGCCGCCCTCGCCGCGGCCGTGATGATCCCGGCAGCGCTGTTGGTGCGCCGCCCGCCGGCTCTGGAGCGCAAAAGCGCCAGCGCTTTCCTGGGAGAACAGCTCGAGCCAGCCATGTCCGTGGGGCAGGCACTGAGATCGCCCCAGTTCATCATACTTCTGCTGACGAACTTCTTTTGTTGCGCCACACATTCAGGCCCGATCTTCCACACGATCGGTTACGCCGTCAGCTGCGGGATACCGCTGGTTGCCGCCGTATCGATCTACAGCGTGGAAGGACTCGCGGGCCTCGGCGGTCGTATCGCCTTCGGCCTCCTCGGAGACCGGTTCGGCGCCAAGCGGGTTCTGGTTTCAGGACTGCTGGCGCAGGCATTCGGCGCACTGGCCTATTCTTTCGTGAGTGAACTCGGCGCGTTTTACGCAGTGGCGGCACTATTCGGCTTCATCTACGCCGGTGTGATGCCGCTTTATGCGGTTCTCGCCCGCGAGAATTTCCCGCTGCGGATGATGGGAACCATCATAGGCGGGACATCGATGGCCGGCAGTTTGGGCATGGCGATCGGCCCATTGGCGGGAGGCTTGATCTACGACACTTTCGCCAGTTACCGCTGGCTCTATGTCGGCGCGTGGGGCATTGGAATTGGCGCTTTCCTGATCGCCCTGACGTTCCGGCCGTTCCCGAAAGACCAGCCAGAGCCCGCGACGGCGCCAGCTTTTTGATCGTTGGCTGAAATTCAGCCTCGCATCCCTGCGCATGCCGCGTCTAACATCAGGGAGGCCGACGATCGACGCCAGGATTTCCGCCGGCGGCGGCTATGGCCAGTCTGCCGACGTAATGCGCCCAACCTCTGTCGTGGTTGGCGCATTGGGTGGCGTCGGGAAGACCGCTTTGGGTAAACCGCAGCAATGTGCCCCCGTCCTGGTCGATCAGGTCGATCTCGATGAGGCTCGATCCCGGCGGGACCGCTTCGTTCCCCTCCCAACCGAAGCTGTAGGCGAGCCGATGAACCGGCGCCACCTCGCGGAACTCCCCACGCGCCGCGTTGCCGCCGCCGATGCCTTTGACGAGATAGAGTCCGCCCGGATGCGGCTCTGTCGTCGCTTCGGCGCCCATCCAGCTCAGGATTTTTTCGGGATCGGTCAGGAAGGCGAAGAGGGTGGCAGGCGGGGACGCGATATGGGTCTCACGCCGGACGACGAGCGGTTCGGTCATCGGGGTCTCCTTGGTCGCGACCACGCAGACGCCGGCACGGCATCACGGCGGGCCATGATCGACCCCGGGATTTCCGCCGGTTGCGGCCATGGCCAGTCTGCTGAGGTAGTGCGCCCAGCCTTTGCCGTGTTTGGCGCATTCGGCCGCGTTGGGAAGACCGCTATGCGTCAAACGTATCAAGGTGCCGCCGTCCTGCTCGATCAGGTCGATCTCGATGAGACTCGAACCTGGCGGGATCTCCTCCCGCCCCTCCCAACCGAAGCTGTAGGCGAGCCGATGGACCGGCACGACTTCGCGGAACGCCCCCCGCGCCGCGCGGGCGGGGTCGCCGCCGATGCCTTTGACGAGATAGAGTCCGCCCGGATGCGGCTCTGTCGTCGCCTCGGCGCCTATCCAACTCAGAATCTTATCGGGATCGGTCAGGAACGCGAAGACGGTGGCGGCCGGGGCCGCGACATGGGTCTCGCGCCGGACCATGAGCGCTTCGGTCATCGAGGTCTCCTCGTCGCCGCCGCGCAGGCGACCGCCACAGCAACGTGGTGTCGGAAATAGCAGGTGACAAGAGCGCCGCGTCAACCCCATGATGGATCCATGCAGCTCTCCTCGACGCTCTCCTGGCTCATCGACACGGCCAGCGAGACCCCGGGCGCCGACCGGTTTCTCGCGAAGCTCGGCGCGCTCCTGATCGAGGACCGCGCGCCGCTCGTCGGCGGCGCCCTGACGCTGGCCCTGCCGCATCCGCTAATCGCCAGGCGCACCTGGCTTTGGCGGGCTGAGAGGGGCGAGGTGATCGAGGCCTTGGCATTCGCCGGGGGAAGCTTCGTCGCCGCAGGAGCGGCAAGCCCGGCTGGCGATGCCGGCCGACGCTGGCTCGTTGGCCTCGCGGCCGGGCTCGTGCAGGAAGACGCTGTCGGGCTGGGGCCGGACGGGCCCTTGCTCAGTTGGATCGGGCCGCGTCCGTTCACCGCCGACGAAGCCGACCGGCTTCGCCAGGCCGCGCGCTTCGCAGCCGCGCCGCTCGCCGCTTTCACCGCGCGCGCCACGCTGACGGCGGCGCTCGAGGCCTATCTCGGCCGGCGCAGCGCGGCGCGGGTGATGGCGGGTCCGTTGCGGCGCGACATCGGCGAGACCATCCAGGCAGCGCTGCTCTTTGCCGATCTGCGCGGCTTCACGGCCTTTTCCGAAAGCCATCCCCCGTCGGCGGTCATCTCGGCGCTCGACGCCTGGTTCGACCGCATTGCCGGCTCGGTCCATGCCTTCGGCGGCGAAGTGCTGAAATTCATCGGCGACGGCGTGCTGGCGATCTTTCCGGTCGTTGGCGGCTCGCCCCGCGGCGCATGCGAGGCTGCGCTGCGCGCGGTCTCCGCGGCGCGGGCCGGGATGGCGCGCCTCGACGAGGTGCGAGGGCGGCAGGGCCTGCCGCTTTTGCCGTTCGGCGTCGCCTTGCATGTCGGAGAGATGCTGTGGGGCAATATCGGCGCGGCCGATCGATTGGATTTCACGGCGATCGGCCCTGCCGTCAATCTGGTCAGCCGCCTGGAAGGGCTATGCCGGCCGCTCGGCAGAGCGGTCCTCGTCTCGGGCGCGTTCGCCGCCGAGACGGAGACGCCGCTGATCCCGCTCGGAGCCCATGCGCTGCACGGCATTGCATCTCCCTGCGCCGTCTTCACCGTGCCGGAGAATTGAGGGGATGCGAAAATCTCGAGCGAGGGCTATCAGGCTTCTACCGATCGAAGCGCGCAGGTTCTGACGGGCTCCTGGATCCTTCAGGCGGACCAGGCGTGAGCCTGGAACGGCGCCTCGAGAGGCGTTTTCGTGACGCTGCCAGTGTAGTTCGTGATCGTGGAGGCCGCGACGACGGCGATGACCTCGAGGGCATGATCCTTGCCGAAACCGGCTGCGATGAATCGATCGACGTCCTGATCGTCGAGACGACCGCGCCTTTCGATCAATGCTTTAGCCAGAGCCGAAAGCGCGGCGAGCTTGCTGTCCTTCGGCAAACGACGCTCACGGATGGCGTGGACATCCTCTGGATCGAGACCCTGCTCGAGCGCCAGAGCCGTGTGGAAAGCGACCGCCCAGGCGCACGCGTTGGTCACCGCATTGGTGAGCAGCAGGGTCTGGATCTGCGCCTCCGTGAAGCTGCCGCCGTGGACATTCTGGAACAAACCAACGAGGCTGTTGATCAGAACCGGAGAGGTCGACATGGCGCCGGCGATGTTCGGAAGCATGCCGAAGGCTGACCGCAATTGTTGCAGCGCCGGTTTTGAACGTTCAGGCGCAGAGTCGATTGTATTGACCGGAAAGCTTGTCATTTGAGTTGGCCTTTATGGAGCTCGAGGGTTTACGGATCTGCGTCGGGGTAATCCCGCATCGCTGAAATCCTATTTAGAGCGGCGTTCGTTGGCGGACGCGCCAATAACCCCTCGGTTTCCGCCAGTCGCCGGAACAGTGATGCCGAGGCGGGCGGCGACGCGCCGCGCCGTCTGCTCGCGCTGGGCCGTGATCCCCCGCATGGATTGCCGCGCCTGCTCGAGTATCGCGGCCGGGGCGGTCTCTGGCGTGCCGCTGTCAAAAGGCGGCTCCGGCGCATACACCATGTGAAGCTGAATGGCCTGTGCGGCGGCCTCGCCGCGCAACTCGGCCGCGAGGCGCAAGGCGCCGTCGATTCCGGCCGTGACTCCGGCGGCGAAGACCCAGGCGCCGTCCACGACCACCCGTTCGTCGACGGGGATGGCGCCGAACAACGGCAGCAGGTGAAAGGACGCCCAGTGCGTCGTCGCCCGTCGTCCCTTCAGGAGGCCGGCCGCGCCACACAGCAAGGCGCCCGTGCACACGGAGAAAATGCAGCACGCGCCTGTCGCTTGCCGCCGGATCCAGTCCAGCACCTCGGTGTCTTCCATCAAGGCTTCCTGGCCGAAGCCGCCTGGCACATGAAGCACATCCAGCGGCGGCGCATCGGCGAGCGACGCATCAGGCGTCAGCCATAGTCCTTTCAGATCGCGAACGGGCGCGGGTGTCTTGCCGTAGATGCGATAGGTCGAGTTCGGGATGCGAGACAGAACCTCGAACGGTCCCGTAAGGTCGATCTGATCCACTCTCGAACAGCAGCGAGCCGATATGCAAATGGATTTCATGCGGGATCATGGGCATCTCCAGGTCGGAGGTCAGGGATAGACAACTCATCCCTACTCGGGCATGGCTCGGCGGAAATGCCAAACTCCCCTCGCTACGCGCCAAACGCGGTCCGCATCGTCGACGTGCTCACCTATCCGGCGGTGCAGTTGCTCGACGTCACGGGGCCGGTTCAGGTGTTCGCCTCCGCCAACGATATCGTCGCCGAAACGGGAGCAGCGCGGCCCTATGCGTTGAGGGTCGTGGCGCGAGGCGGCCAGGGCGTCACCGCCTCGGCCGGGCTCGCGCTCGCAGCGGGGCCGCTCCCACCAATCGGCGACGAATTAGATACCCTCCTGATCGCCGGCGGCGAGGGCGCCGAGACGGCGGCTGAGGACCCGGTGCTGGTCGATTGGGTGCGGGAGCGGGCTACGCAGGCGCGGCGGGTCGCCTCCGTCTGCACCGGGGCGTTCCTGCTCGCTGCTGCGGGCGTGCTGGATGGGCGACGCGCGGCGACCCATTGGAAGTACTGCGCCAAACTGGCCCAGCGCTTCCCCGCCGTGCGCGTCGAGCCCGATCCGATCTTCGTGTGTGACGGGCAGGTTTGGACGTCGGCGGGGGTGACGGCCGGCATCGACTTGGCGCTGGCGCTGGTGGAACAAGACCTGGGCCGCACCGTGGCGCTCGCCGTGGCGCGCTACCTCGTCGTCTTCCTCAAGCGCCCGGGCGGACAGGCGCAGTTCAGCGCTGCCTTGTCCTTGCAAACGGCAGAAGACAAATTCGGAGCGCTCCATGAATGGATCAACGGCCATCTGGGGGACGATCTTTCACTGTCGATCCTGGCCGATCAGGCCGGGATGAGCGAGCGCAGTTTCAGTCGGCGCTATGCGGAGGCAGCCGGGCAGACGCCGGCCCGCGCCATCGAGCGGCTCAGGATTGACGCGGCGCGGCGCCTGCTGTCGGACTCACGCCAGCCGGTCAAACGGATCGCGCAGCGTTGCGGCTTCGGTTCGGAGGAAACGATGCGCCGCAGCTTCCAGCGCCTGCTGGCCGTCACGCCGCAAGACTATCGTGCTCGGTTCAGATTTTGATTGGTCTTTTGGGGTTACGGGGACGTGATCCGTGCGCCGTCTTCACCGTGCCGGAGAGTTGAGCCGACGCCGTGACCCCGGAGGCCCTTCAGCGAGCCGTGCGCATCGCAGATCAGTCTAAGCCGCGGAACGGATCGCGCCACGCCTCGATGTCCCAGAGCTGATCATGCCAGCGCTTCACATTGGGAAACTCCGACAATGGCAGTCCCGCGCCTTCCGTGAAGGGCAGGGGCGTCGCCACCCTGAAATCGGCGTAGGATATATGTTCGCCGAGCAGCCAGGTGCGCTGCTCGAGATATTTGTCGAGCGTAGTCGCGTGCTCGCGAAAATCACTCAATGCCTGTTCGAGGATTGCCGGGTTGGGCTTTTCATCCGTGAAGGTCGGGGCGACGACGCGATAGAAATAGAGAGGATCCGCCGCCCGGGTCAGATGATACGCGCTCCAACTGACCCACATTATCATCTCGGCGATGTCGGGGCCTGTCCGCCAAAAATCCGAGCCCGCCATCTCCGAAAGCCGGCAGGCGATCGCGTCGGTCTCCCATACCGTGCTCGAGCCGTCCTCGAGCACCGGCACGAGCGCATTCGGATTGATCGAACGGAACGCCTCGATCTCGCCGGGATGCCGGGGGCTCGCCCTCACATATTCGAGCGGGGATTGAAGATAGCGGGCCACCGCAACGGCGACTCTCGGATTGAGATTGTGCGAATAGTAAAGCTTCATGTCAGCCTCCGGTCCGCCTGCGCTCGCGGTTTTCGATCGACGCACAAGCGATTGTTTTGGACTCGCGGCCGTGATCAGCCACGGCAGCGGCCGCCTCCGCCGCGCGCCGGCGCAGCAGACCTTGCTCCCGCCGGTTGGTTGCGAGCGCCGCCGCCTCTTCGAACGCAGCCTGAGCTTCCGCGTGGCGGCCGAGCTTTTGCAGCAGGTCGCCACGAACACTTGGTCGCAGGTGGTAGGTCTTCAGCGCCGGCTCGTCCGCCAGCCCATCGACGATGGCCAGCGCCGCTCGCGGATCGCCCGCCATGCCGATGGCGACCGCACGATTGAGCGCGACGATCGGCGACCGCACGATGCCTGCAAGCTCCGCATAGTGGCCGGCGATCCGCGACCAATCCGTCTCTCCGGCGGTCCGCGCCTGCGCATGGCAGGCGGCGATCGCTGCCTGGAGGGCGTAAAAATCTCCCGCTCCGCCGAGCGCGCGCGCTTGCCCGACGTACAACTCTCCCTCTTGGGAGGTATACATCATGATGGGGATCATCGCCGTCTGCGGGTTTCCCTTGATCGCCTGCACGGCTTGCAACCCGTCCATGCCGGGCATGAGATGATCCATGAAAATCGCGTCGGGCCGATTGCTCTTCAGATACTC
>Ga0209139_10000535_pt1 | contig 13214 bp, 9 predicted proteins | sample BogFormECP14_OM3_FD_188246 | JGI IMG/M metagenome (GOLD analysis project Ga0209139, IMG submission 188246) | Bog forest soil microbial communities from Calvert Island, British Columbia, Canada - ECP14_OM3 (SPAdes) (version 2) | ecosystem: Environmental > Aquatic > Freshwater > Wetlands > Bog ...
AGAGCGGATTCGAACTTCAGATCGGCGGGTGTGGTGTAGACCGGATTGCCATCGAGGATGAGCAGCCAGTCCACCTTGCCTGCGTTCATGTCTGCGACCAGCGACTTCAGATCGTCCGTCTGAATCGATGGCAGCGGATTGACGGTCTCCGTATAGACCACCGTCTTGCCCACGTTGCCCAGCGCTTCGTTGATCGCGATGGCCGCTGCATGCACAGCAGCTGATTGCTGCTCCCCGGGAATAACGACGCACTTGCCGGCGCTAGCCTTCAAGTCCTTGGCAACTGCAGCCAGATATTTCTTCGCGTCATCAGACCCGCTATAGCTGGCCGATCCCGATACAAGCGTTCCGGCGAGGGCTGCGGCGAACGGGCCTATGTCGCTTGCGCGGAGTGCGAGACGATGCTCTGCCTTGAGACCCGTCGTCGTCGTCCAGCTTTCGACGACATACAGACGGTTCATCTCGGTCGTAGCGTCGAGTCTGCGTTTGTTGGCGTAATCCTTCGCCAGCTTGTGGAAGCCAGGATGAGCCGCGCCGGAGAGGAAGTCCGCATCGAGCGAGAGAATTACGTCCGCTGCGTCGAGCCTGTATTGCGCGTCAAGATAATCGCCGAAGGCTGCCTTCGATGCTGCGAGCGCCGAGTCGCGGTTCACTGCGTCGTACTGAATCCACTTTGCATTTGGGAAGGTGGCTTGCGCCTTCTTCCACTGAGCTGCCAATGTTGGCGATGTGACCGTTCCGCTTAGGAAATAAACGCCGGTTCCACCGGCAGACTTCTTGTCAGCCAGCGTGGAGCGCCATGCTGCCTGAAACGCCACCCACGTGCGCGTCTCGCCGCGATAGGTCGGATGCTGCGAGCGGTCGGGGTCGTACAGGTCGAGCAGTGTTCCCTGCGTGAGCGGATCCGAGCCACCCTTGTTGTATGGGTGCTCGGGATTGCCGTCGACTTTGATCGGCCGGAAGGCGTCGCTCTTGACCAGCACCGGAACTGCTCCGGTCGGGAAGGGAAACGCCGTCGCAAAATACATCGGCTTGCCGAGAATCAGGTCTTCGGGCGCCTTGATGTAGGGATAGATCGGCTCATCCGGCTGCTTGGTGCAGCCGGAGAGTCCAGCCAGCGCCAGCGACGCGCCAGCCAGCTTCAGGAAACCGCGGCGCGATACCGGATCGATCCACTCAGAAGCCTGCTGCGGGAATTCACGGCTCAGCATCTCGCCGAACCCCGGCTTGTCGGCCAGTTCGTCGAGACTCCGCCAGTACTTCTTGCCCGTCTTACCGCCCAGCTTTTTCCGGACCTCTTCGAGCGTCATGCCTTCGGGCTTCTTCTGGACCTCAAGCGCAACCAATCCGTTCTCGTCTAATCCGTTTTTACTCATCTCTTGATCGTGTCTCTCGCCTGTCGTCTTCATCGGTGGCAGACCTCGCAGCTCGACAGGTCACGCGGTGTGCGGATGTGGTACTGGTCTGTCAGGAACTTGCCCAGCTCTTCCTGACTGGTGAACTTCTGGTAATTCAGCACAGCCGGAACTGCGGCAGCACCTGCGTCGCTTGCTGTCTGGCCGCGGAGGCCGACGGGCATCAGCTGCAGCGAAGCCAGCTGGCCACCGGTATTCGAACTTGGATCAGTCTCGGTGCACGTCACATCCTGCGCTGTTGGAGTGCCGGTTTTTGCAGATTGCTTGACGGCGCACCATTCGGGCTTCAGCTCGCTGGGGCCCGTCCACGCCATGTTGTAGATTTCGCTTGTAGGCCGCAGGTTCTGCGCAGGATTGCGGTGGCAGTTCAGACACCACTCCATCTGCAGGGTGTTCTGCTGGTACATGATCGGCATCTCGTCGACACGGCCGTGACAACTCGAGCAGCCGATGCCCTTATTTACGTGGATTTCGTGACTGAAATAGACAAAATCTGGAAGATCGTGGATTTTTGTCCAGGTAATCGATTCGCCTGTCGCCCAGCTGTGACGAACCGGTTCAAGCAACTCGGCGTTGGTCCAGATCTGCGCGTGGCAGTTCATGCAGGTCTTGGTCGGCGGGATGCCGGCGTAGCTCGACTTTTCCACCGACGTGTGACAGTACTGGCACTGCAGACCCAATCCCTGTACGTGGTGTTTGTGGCTGAAGGGGACCGGCTGGTCGGCGCGCTGCCCCTGGCGGGTCACCCATGGTGATCTTTGCAGCTGATCCAGCGTCACACCTAAAGCAATTACGATCAACCCCGTTAAGACCAGGCTCATCCGTGCCAGCGCGTTCGAGCTGCGGTCAAAAATCTGCGCCATGAATGCGTTCCTGCTTCCTCAAAATCCGTAAATGGTTGGTAGGTTTTAGCGTTGCAGCCGGCTTTCCTATCCGCCGGACACAGTTTTTGAGTGAAAAATCAATATAGCAGGTGAATGGGGAGGCTCGGCAACTCGGAGGACCGCATCCCAAAATTTTTCGTATTTTGCTGTGAAATAAAGCATTTAAGACTAAATTAGTCGCCGTTTACTCGGTAGAAAACAGCAGGTATAAATGCATTTCAGTCTGCAGTTCAAACTGACAGATTTGCCGCCTTCTCTATAATCATCTCCCAGCAGATGAAGCGTTTCCTTTTTCCCATTCTGGGGCTATGGGTGCTCCTCTACGGCTCGTTCGCGTTGGTGCGGCCTCCGCTACTTGATGATGCGGACGCTGTGCACGCCGAGGCTGCGCGCGAAATACTGCTCACGCACGACTGGGTCACGCTTCACGTCAACGGCATTCGCTATCTGGAGAAAGCTCCGCTGCTTTACTGGAGCATTGCTACCAGTTTCAGGATTTTCGGCGAGCACGACTGGGCCGCGCGCCTGCCGCTGGCGCTTTACGCGTTGGCGCTGTTCGTCGTTGTCCTTGTGTTGGGGCGCCGCCTCTTTGCTTCGCGGCAGGCAGGCTTCTATGCCGCGCTTTGCCTGGTGACGGCGAGCGGCATTTTCGGATTCACGCGCATTCTTCTGCCCGATGTGATTCTCTGCCTCTGGTTTTCGCTCGCGATGTATTTTTTCTGGAAGTCGCTGGGCGAGGTCACTCCATCGCTGGCAACTGCTCTGGGATTCGACATCTGCTGCGCGCTGGGCGTACTGACCAAGGGCCTGGTCGGTGCTGTCATTCCGTTGGCCATCATTCTCGTGTATCTGTTCCTCACGCGGAACCTGCGCCATCTTCTGCGCTGGCATCCGATTACCGGTCCCATCGGATTTCTCATCGTCGCCGCGCCGTGGCACATTCTCGCCGCATTAAGAAATCCGCCCCTGGGCGTGCCGGGTGCGACTCCCTCGCCGGGCAATGTCCACGGATTTTTGTGGTTCTATTTCGTGCGCGAGCAGTTTGTGCGCTATTTCACGCGGAGCACGCCGAATAATTTCGATTCAGTACCACTGCCGCTCTTCTGGTTGCTGCTGTTTACTTTTATTGCTCCGTGGTGCATCTTTGCGCTCATCGCTCTTGCACGCCTGCGCTGGGCGCAGGTCTTTCGCCGCGAGGAACTGGATGGAGGCCAGCGCACGCTGCTCCTGCTTACCATCTGGGCCGTTGTGGTGATGATCTTTTTCAGCTTTCCCGCGCGGCAGGAGTACTATGTGCTGCCTGCGCTGCCGCCTCTGGCGCTGCTGGCCGGATACTGGTTCGCGGAAGATGAACTCGCTCCTTCATCGGCAGGAAAGATCGTTGCCTGGATTCTTTTCATCGTCGGCCTGTTCGCCGCCATTGCTTCACTGCTCTTCGCGGTTCACTACAAACCGCTGCCGATTGGCACCGATGTCACGCAAGTGCTGCAACAGGTCACGCGGACTCATCGGCTCTTCTTCGGGCACTTCTTCGACCTGACGCGACGCGCGCTGGGAGCATTTCGCGTGCCCCTCAGTATCACGACCGCTGCTATTCTCGTCGGCCTCACAGCGAATCTGTGGTTCAGGTTCAAAGAAAAACCCCGCATGGCGAACTGCTTCCTTGTCGGAACTGTCGGTGCTTTTCTTGTCGCCGCGCACCTGGCGCTGAACACGCTATCGCCCGCGCTGTCATCGCAGATTCTCGCCAACGCCATCAGGCCTGAAATGGATAGCGATGACGTTGTCGTGATCAACGGCCGCTATGAACGTGCGTCTTCGCTGCCTTTTTATCTTGAGCGGCAGGTCAAGCTACTCAACGGCCGCGGCGGTGGTCTCTGGTATGGTTCGTTCTTCCCCGACGCGCCGCAGATCTTTATCGACAACGACACGCTGACGCAGTTGTGGATGGGGCAAAACCGCATCTTCCTTTGGACACCCCTCGATCAGGTTCCGCAATTGCCGGGGCAGTCTTTCGTCATCGGGCGGAGCGGCGGAAAAGAAATCCTCAGCAACCAGCCCAGTTCGCACGGCGCCGAGTTCTAGGACTGCGCGTCCAGCGAAACGCGCCTTCGGCGCCAATTCTCACTGGCCTGACGGATTGGCAACGAACTTTGGCGTACTTGCCTCCGTGCCGAACTGCCACGCCGTGAGGTACGCGAGTTTGAGAATTTTCGCCATCTTCACGTAGTCGATTTTCTCGGGCGTGTCCGTGGTGTGGTGGTAATCGGGGTGGAATCCAGTGAACCACCAGAACGCCGGAATATTGTGCAGCACGAAGGGAAACTGGTCGCTGCGGAAGAAGATGTTGAGCGCGTTCTCGTGATCGAAGCGATCGTCGAGGACAAGACCGACATACTTGTTCTCTTCGACCACCGTCTGTTTGTATTGCGGGCTGTAGAAGGCTCCAATCAGGTTCAGGCGATTCGTTGTGTCTTTGGGAATCTCGATCAGCCCATCCGTCTGCTGGCTCGGCGTCTCATCGCGGCCGATCATGTCGAAGTTGATCATCGCCCGTGTCGTATCCAATGGCCGCAGCGGATGCGCCGCCATGTAGTACGCGCCCAGCAGCCCCCGCTCCTCTGCGGCAAAGACAACGAAGAGAATCGACCGCTTCGGCTTCGACGGATTTGCGGCAAATGCATGCGCCAGTTCCACCACGCCTACCGTGCCTGAGCCGTTGTCGTCCGCGCCATGCCAGATGTCGAGGCCGCCTGAGGCATTTGGCGAGGAGCCGTCGTGGTCGTGATGCGCGCTGATAAGGATCGTCTCCGCGCTCAGACTTGGATCGCTGCCAGGCAGCAGTCCCGCCACGTTGTAGGACGTCCCGGTGGTGCGCGAGAGGTTCTGGAAGTGAAGCGTGACTGCCGTATCCGGCAGCGCACGCGATTGCGGCGAAAGGTCCTTGTCGATTCCAGCCTGCAGTGCGGATGGCGTTGCGCCGGCAGTCGCCAGCAGCTCCGCGCCGACGGCGTCGGAAACCACGGCTGCGGGAATGTGCAAAGCATCATCGGCGAGCGCCTGCCCCGGTATGGGATTTATGCGCGTTGCGCTGCCGCCTATTCGCGCCACGCGTTCCTGGTTCGAAGGATGCTTCCGGTTCGGCTCGGCGACAATCAGAATCGCAATCGCGCCGTGCGCCTGCGCATTCAAAGCCTTTACGCGTGTCGTGGCGTAGCGGGTGTTGCCGGTGCCGTTGAAGATGGAGTGCGGATCGGTTTCCTGCGGCTCGTGATCGAAGACGAGTACGATTTTTCCCTGTGCGTCGATGCCTTGATAGTCGTCGTAATGCAGCTCAGGCGCGGTGATTCCGTATCCCGCGAAGACGACCGGAGCGGATAGATCCACATTGTCGTGATAGCCGCCGAGCACATCAGGAAACTGCCATTTTTTCTCGCTGCCGCCACGGTTGAGCGCGATGAAGCTGGCCTTGCGGTCCGGGCGGTATTCAATCAGCGGAACAGGCTGGAGAAAGCTTTTCCGGCCGCTGACATCCGTCACGAGGGGCACAAGCTCCGCCTTGGCGAATTCCGACGCGATCCACTGGACTGCGGCCTCGTCGCCCGGTTGCAGCGACATGCGCCCCTGCAGCGCATCGGACGCAACGAAGCCCAGATCGGCGCGCAGATCGCTTTCACGAATCTGGTCGAACCCTATGCGAATTTGCGCTGGCACGGCAGGAGTCTGCGCGATGGCGGGGAAGGTTGCAGGCAGCAATAACAAAAGAGTGGCGGAAAGGCTGAGTCTCTTGTTCGGCATGCACCCAACAATAACCGACTTCGTATCTCGGCCCGCAGATTTTTCTTCAGGAAATGTTGGAGAGGTCCACGCTGCTAAGCTTGCCGTCTTTCAGCGCAAATCTCTGATCACGCCAGGTAATCGTGTTTCCGGCATAGCTCCAAGCCCAGACGAAGAGCGCGGCCAGGTCGCGCAACGGCAGCAGCCAGAGATCGCGCAGCACCTGTGTATCGCGCAGAACTCCAACGCCGATGGCCAAAGCAACCGTCACCCGCGCGGCGCAGACGAGGCTCAGCAATGCGAGGCTCGAAAGGCTTGCACCGGCGGCAATAAGGTTCAGGATGGCCCAGGGCAGTCCGAAGGTGAAGACGACACCAACGTAGCCCCATTTGCGCGCGTCCCGCATGCCGCGCGCCCAGCGCAGCTGATGGGCAAGAAATTGCCCGAAGCTGTATGCCGGAACCGTGGTCTCGACGACTTCATCGATGAGTTCCACGCGATAGCCTTTGGCGGCTATGCGCGCGCCGAGTTCGTAGTCGTCGGCAAGATACTCGACGAGCGGCACAAGGCCGCCGATCGCATCGAGCGCCCCGCGCGACATGGCCAGCGTAGAGCCCAGCCCAAAACGGATGCCGCCTTCGAGCTTGCGAGCGGTCAGCACTCCGGCGGCGAAGTCAGTGGAGATGCCGAGCGCTTCCATCTTCGATCCGAGCGTGCCATGCGAGCGTCCGCGATAAAGCGCCGTCGCCATGCCGACTTTCGCATCGGCAAATGGAGCCATCGCCCGTTCGAGATAACGTGGCGAGACTTTTATGTCACTGTCATTGATCAAAATATGCGCAAAGCGCGCCTGCGGCGCCATCTGCGCAAGATTGCTTACTTTGCCGTTCGCGCCCAGTACGCGTGGGCAGAGGACAAGCCTGATGGCGATTTCAGGAAACTCCGCCTTGAGTTGTTCTACTGCGGCAACCGACGGGTCATCCATGCTGCTTACGCCGAAGAGAATCTCGTATTCGCCCACGTACTGCTGGCGGCAGTGACTCGCAAAGCTCGCATACATGTCGTGATCGAAGCCCTTGAGCGGCTTCAGAATGCTGACGGGAGGATGAAACGAAGCAACATCTGGGCGCTTGCGGCGGACGAAATCGCGCGCGCTCCACAGCGCTGCGAAGTAGAAGCCCAACCCGCATAAAGCAAGGATGGTCGTGATGCTTTCAATGATGACTGCGAGCATGAATGCTCAGTTTACAGGGGCACTGACGCAGACCCCTGGCACGAAAGGCGCGAAGCGCGTCCGCCTGGACGGCCAGTCCTCACTCGTAGCGCAGTGCTTCAATCGGATCAAGGTTGGCAGCCTTCCACGCAGGGTAGATGCCGAAGACCAGCCCGATCATGCACGACACAGTAAAGCCGATGATCGCCCACATGGTGGACATGGTTGCAGGCAGCGCGCTTAATAGCAGACGTATCAGCAGCGTGATAATGCCGCCGACGACAATGCCGATGACACCTCCAAGTGCGCACAACGTAATCGCCTCAGTTGTGAACTGCATCAGGATATTGCGCTTGGTCGCACCGATGGCCTTGCGTACCCCGATTTCCTTCGTGCGCTCAGTGACGGAGACCAGCATGATGTTCATCACGCCGACTCCGCCTACCATCAGGCCGACACTTGAGACAGCAACCATGAAGATGGCGAGGCCTCCGGTGAGCTGGTTCCACAAGCGCGTCAGCGAATCTGGGGAGAAGATCTCAAAGTCATCCGGGCTCTCGACACGTACCTTGCGGCGGCGGCGCAGCAACTCGCGAACCTCATCTTCCACGAGGCTGCGGAACTTCGGATCGTCGTATTTGACGCTGACCCAGATGCCACCGGTGACCGCATCTTCAGGATGGAGCTTCATGAAGGTGCCAATCGGAAAAACGGCTTCATTGTCTTCAGGATTGCGTCCGCCGCCGAATGCCTGCTTGCGCTTGTCGAAGACTCCGATCACAGTAAAGGCATTGTTTTCGATTCCGACTTCTTTGCCGACGGCGCTCTCATTGCCGAAAAGCTGCTTTGCCGTGTCATATCCGAGGATGGTCACGTTGGCACGCCTATCATCCTCTTCCTGGGTAAACATGCGGCCCTCGGTAAGAGGAAGATCGGCCACCTCCGCCACCTGGACGGAATCGCCCTGCAGAAGCGTGCCCTGGGCCTTCTTCTGCCCGTACTTTACGCCGACGACTCCTGCCTGAAAGATCGGATTCGCATGACGCACTCCGCCATCGGCGGCGACAACGTGCGGCAGAGTTCGAATTGCAGCAACATCGTCAAATGTGAGCTTTTTGCGCGCGAGCATCTCAGCCGTCGGGCGGACGCCGATCACCGGCATGTGGAAGACCCAGAGCACGTTCGTTCCCAATGAACTGACCCAGGTCTGCACGTTATTATCGAGGCCGCTGATGATCGACGAGATGGTGATGACCGTGGCCACACCGATCACGATGCCGAGAATCGTCAGCCCGGAGCGCAGCTTGTTCGCCCGCAGGGTCTCAAGCGCCATACGAACCGCTTCACGTGAATCAGCTGTTGACATCTCGATCTTCCTTTCCTGGATTCATCACATCTCCGACCGCAGCGCCACAATGGGATCCAGCATGGCGGCTTTGCGCGCCGGATAGACTCCGAAGAAAATACCCACGCCCGCGGAAACGAACAGCGCAAGAAATACCGACCAGATCTGGATATCGGATGGGAACCCAATCGCCAGCGTTACCAGCTTGGCAACGCCCGAACCGCAGATCACGCCGATCGCTCCACCGACAAGCGACATCGTTGCCGACTCGATCAGGAACTGCAGCAGGATGTCGTTATAGCGCGCGCCGAGCGCCTTGCGCACCCCGATCTCACGCGTACGCTCGGAGACGCTCACAAGCATGATGTTCATGATGACGATGCCGCCGACTACGAGCGAAATCGACGCAATGCCAATCACGACGAAGAAAAAGGTGGAGCTGATGCTCGTCCACAGACCGACGAATGTCTGATTGGTGTCGAGCGAAAAGCTATCCTCGGCGTTCGCCGCATCGTGGCGGCGCGAGCGTAGCAGAGCACGCGCTTCGTCTGATGCGCGATCGAGCGCCGGCCCTACTGAACCGGCTTTGATGTAAATCACGATGCTCTTGTTGGTTCCGTACTTGCGCTGATAGGTCGTGATGGGGACAGCAACGTAGTTGTCCTGGCTTTGGCCCAGCGTCTTGCCCTGGCGTTCGCCTACGCCAACTACGGTGTAGGGTTCACCATCCACTCGGATCTCTTTGCCCAGCGGGTCCATGCCGGGCATCAGGTTGTCGACAATGTCATAGCCGATAATGGCGGCGTGCGTCGCGTACTGCTCATCGGATGGAGTAAAGCTCCGCCCCAACACCACGTTCAGGTTCGACATTTCCGGCATTTTCCAGCTCCAGCCGCGGATGCCGGTATCTGTACTCGAATGCGAGCCGTAGACCACTTTCCCGGTAGTGCTTTGCAGAGCGCCCACATCGACGCAGGTTTTGCAGTTGTCCCGGATCGCCTGGTAGTCCTCGAGATGGATGTCTTTCCGGCGCTGGAACTTTTCGTATTCTTCGTAGGTGAAGATGACTGGGGGCTGCTTGCTCAGGGTAAAGACATCGGCTCCATATCGATAGACCTTGGTCGCCACGTACTTGTTCACGCCGTTCGTCAGGGTGATGACGGCAATGACCGAGGCGACGCCGATGACCACTCCAATCAGCGTGAGGATGGAGCGCAGCTTGTTCGCCCAGAGGGACTGCAGCGCAATCTTGATGGCCTCGACAAATTCCATGCAGGGCTTTTATCCGTGTCGCAGGGGAGGTGTGCTCCTAAAGCATACGCCAGTCATTGGCGGGGAAGACACACTTTCGCCATGCAGTGACAGATACGAGATGAGTTGGGGGTTTGTTCCCGTCGAAAGTTCACGCCCGCGAGGGCCCGATTGCTAAACTACTAGCGCAATGGTTCGGTCTCTCCAGCACGTGATCAAGACACTTCGCTCACATGAGACGGAGCAGTTCTTCCGTAAACGCGTCAAAAGGACAGATGTTTCGAAAGCGCTGAAGATACTCAGGAAAGCCAGCAAAGGAAATTCTCCGATTCCCGGAGACGAAACGACTTAACTCTCTGCGATGAGAATATCTACTGAAGCGGTAGCCCTACCCCATTTGGAGAGATCGGCTGGGTCGGGCGCTGGGCAAACTCACGTTCGATGCGTTCGTTGATGCCCGCCTGGGCGAATTCTGCTGCGACTCGGATGCCGTTGTAGATGGCCCGCTCATTCGATGAGCCGTGACCGATGATGCAGACGCCGCGCACTCCGAGAAGCGGCGCTCCGCCGTATTCGGAGGGATCGAGGCGCTTTTTGAAGGCGTTGAAGGCCTTGCGCGAGAGCAGCGCTCCTACCTGTGCCGTCACCGTTGTGTTGAGTGACTGCTTCAGCATGTCGCGGACAAGCTTGGTGAGGCCTTCAGAGGTTTTCAAGGCGACGTTGCCGACAAAGCCGTCACAGACAACCACGTCCGCGTGGCCGTTGTAGATATCGCGACCTTCGACATTGCCGATGAAGTTGATGGGCAGTTGCTTCAGAAGCGGCAGAGTCTCAGCCGTAAGCTCATTGCCCTTACCTTCTTCTTCGCCGATCGAAAGCAGGCCGACGCGCGGGCGCGAGATCTTCAGCACGCTACGCGCATACATCTCGCCCATGACTGCGAACTGTTCAAGATTCTGCGGCTTGCAATCGACATTCGCACCTACGTCTAACAGGATGCAGGGCGAACCGGCGCTCGTCGGTACGACTACAGCCAGGGCTGGACGATCGACCCCGGGCAAAGCACCGAGCACCATCTTGGCCGTAGCCATTCCGGCACCGGTGTTGCCAGCCGTGAAGAATCCCGAGACCTTTTTATCTCGAACCAGACGAAGACCGACACGCATGGAGCTGTCGCGCTTGGAGCGGACTGCACTCGCAGCCTTTTCATTCATGCCAATGTGTTCGCTGGCGTGAACGATGTGGAGAGGCAGGCGCTCACCACCCAGGTACTCGTGGAGCAGCGGACGGATACGCTCCTGCGGGCCCACCAGGTACACTTGCACGGGCAGGGTACGGCAGGCGAGGATAGCGCCCCGAATCTCCGGCTCAGGCGCCTTGTCGGCGCCCATCGCATCGAGAGCAATGTTGGTCAGCATCGTTGCTGAACTAGCTGGCTTCCTTCACGTCGAGCACTTCGCGGCCCTTGTAGGTGCCGCACTTGGGGCAGGCCCGGTGGGGCAGCTTGCGCTCGTGGCAGTTCGGGCACTCGGAAACACCGGTGGCAGTCAGCGCATCATGTGCGCGGCGTTTGGAGGTGCGGGCCTTGGAGTGGCGCCGCTTTGGATTCGGCATTGCAGATTCCTTTCATGCAAACAGCCCGCCGAGTCTCATTCCCGAGGCAGGTAAAGGGCTGTTCTTTAAAACTTTACGACTTCATCCGGCTACCCAGATCCGACAACGCAGCCCATCGCGGATCAACAGGCGCCGCATCGCAGGTACAGGCTTCGGAGTTCAGGTTCTGGCCGCAGCGCGGACAAAGTCCTTTGCAGTCCTGGCGGCATAACGTTCTTGTGGGCAGGGACAAAAGCACCTGCTCCCGCAGCACGTCTTCGAGCACAAGGCCGCTCTTTTGATAATAACCGATTTCGGTCTCATCTGTGTTAATGGAGCGCTCGGAAGCGCCTGAATCGACACCTAAAGGGCGAAAAATGAGGTCGAAATCGCCTTTTAAGGCGTGTTCTACCGGCTCCAGACACCGGGCACAAGCCACTTCCACCTTACCCTGATATGCCGCCCGCAGACGGATATCAGGAACGATCTCGCGCGGTCCGCGATGCTCCTGGATCACTTCAGCACGCCCGGCGACTCCAAGCGGCCCCAACTGTTGGACTTCCTCACCGTAGTCGATGTCGTCGGAAGGAAGGGAAACGTCAAATACGAGCGGCTCCCGCTCAAGGTCAGCAATGGTAATCAGCATGGCAAGCCTCGCAGTTGTAAGGAAGGTCTCATTCAAGGGTAAGGATGGAAGTCCTGCGGGTCAAATGGCAGATTTCGCGGACAGCTCGAATTTTCATGGGCAAGACGCACGAAGCATCCAACTGTTCCGCCCAACATTCCCTCTAACATGAGGCAGTGACTCGCCCACGCACGGCCCTTCTCGTTTCTATCATCGCAATTGCCATCGGCTGCCTCGGTTGGATTTTCTGGCAGATGCGGTCGCCTTCTGCTGCTCCCGCGCAGGCTGCATCAACACCCGGATCAGTCCCTGCGTCCAACGCCAAGGATGATCTCGCGCCCACTTCGCTCTACGCACACAACATCCTGCTGCGTAAAGGGCCAGACTTTCGCGTCTATATCCGCTGGATCAGCGGAGTAATGGAGCGCACCCGCCCGCAGGTGACGCCCTCTTTCGACGACCCTGATTCCTTCGTCCTGCAGATTCGCAAGGGTGTGGTGCGGGCGAACATTGGGGATCTTGCACACTATCTCAACGTAAGCTCGCCTTCCGACGCCCCGCTCAAAAATATCTCGGTCGTGCCCGACGGCGATCAGTTGAAAGTGCATGGGACCGCACATAAGGTCATTCCTATTCCGGTCGAGATCGAAGGACAGTTTTCGTGTACCCCGGATGGCCGCATACAGTTCCATGTTGCCAGGATCAGCGCGTTGAAGATTCCGCTGAAGGGCCTGCTCGGAGGCTTCCATATTGAACTCTCCGATCTGGTGCACACGACCAACTTTCCGGGCATTCAGGTCGCCGGAAACGACATCTTTTTCGACACCACGAAAGTGCTTCCTCCGCCTCACATCCATGGCCTGCTGACGTCTGTGACGGTAAAGCCTCCTGACATTGAAGCCATTTACGGCAACGCGCCCAACGATGACGCTGCGTTGGCCAAGTGGCATAACTTTCTGCGCCTCGAAGGGGGCACGCTCGACTTTGGCAAACTGACCATGCACAACGTCGATCTCACATTGATCGACGCTTCCCAGGATCCGTGGTTCGATCTCGATCTCGTGAACTATCAGGCCCAGATCGTCAACGGCACGACTCGCATGACCGCCCA